>Ga0247727_10003065_pt1 | contig 37441 bp, 36 predicted proteins | sample WisWelCaveWW1625_FD_202498 | JGI IMG/M metagenome (GOLD analysis project Ga0247727, IMG submission 202498) | Biofilm microbial communities from Wishing Well Cave, Virginia, United States - WW16-25 | ecosystem: Environmental > Aquatic > Deep subsurface > Groundwater > Cave microbial mat | place...
CATAATGTTTTGTTCAATTAGTTTGGATAAGCCGTAACAATGAAATTGTTGGGTTGATTATTTTTCCAGCGAAACACAACGACAACTTCAATCTCTCTAAATCGGCCCAAATTGGAAAAGGCTTTAGCATAATAAAACTTGTAGGGCAATAATGGATCTTGCTTTCGTTTACCGGAACGCACCGTGCTCAAAACTTTATCGCGATGCCCGTCTATTTGATAATGGTCTTTGATGATGTGTCGCCATCTTTCATCCGTCAAATAGATGGTGTTGCCATATTGATCCTGAACGTCTTCGCGCACAGCCATGCTCCGATTGCGTGAAATTTCCAGCTATAATATACAAAGCCTTTTTATTAACTTGCAAGTTATTCTTAGCCCAAAATGTAATGCCGCACTCACGGGGAGAAAACGTAGCGCAGACGTCCCGCCCAATGGCACTAACTTTTACTGAATTTCCAGATCACCCAATTTAGGTGTATCAATTAAAACTACTCGCACACGATGAACTCCGCTAGGAGTGGAATGTTTATAGATAAAAGCTAATTCAACGCTGAAAACTCCAGAGGAGTGACATGTTGGCATGCAACGAATTTTTCAAACAATCAAATCGGCATGACCGTCTTCACATTTCACTCCTAAAGGAGTTAAAAAGCACAAGAATTCTCCGCGACTATAAACATTGCACCCCTAACGGGGTTGGGCAACGTGCCTCAGTTCAAAAAAGTTAGTGACATTGGGCGTCCCGCCTGCAGACAAGATGTCTGCGCTACGCCTCGTTACTTGAAGGATTACCCCAAAACAATTTTATGCTGCACATCAAATATCAGCTGCCTGATTTTACCGGGCAGGATGCTATTAATCTCGCGCTGCAACACTATGGAGTGAATGCCGCCGCGCGGCTATTGCCCGGCGAACGTGACCGGAGTTTTTATTTGCAAACAAACACCGGCGACGAGTTTGTTTTGAAAATTGCGAATGAAACTGAACAGCGTGACATTCTCGATTTGCAAAATCAGGCGATGCAACGTCTCGCCGAACGCGCGCCCGCCCTGAAAATTCCGCGCGTTTGCCTCACCAGAGACGGCGAAGCCGTTGCCGCGATTACGGACCGGAATGGCGCGGCGCATTTCATGCGATTGCTCACTTACGTGCCCGCAAAGCTTTTCGCGCAGGTTAAACCGCATTCGCCCGAATTGCTGCACAGCCTCGGCCGCGTGTTGGGCCAGATGGATGAAGCGTTGTTTGATTTCCAACATCCCGCCGCACAACGTGACTTGAAATGGGATTTGAAAAATGCGCCGTGGATTCATGATTATTTGCAGCATATTGCGCCACCCGAACGGCGCGCCGTCGTCGAACGTTTTCTAGCGCTTTTTGAAAAAAGCGCCACACCGAGGCTGCCGCAATTACGCACGAGCGTGATTTACAACGACGCCAACGATTACAACGTGCTCGTGAATGACAACGCTTCGCCCGATAAACAAGTCATCGGCGTGATCGACTTCGGCGACATGGTGCAAACCAACACCGTCTGCGAGCTCGCAATTGCCGCGGCGTATGCGATGATGGACAAAGCCGATCCGCTCACTGCGGCGGCGCATATTGTCGCGGGCTATCACGAAGCCTTCGCATTAACCGAGCCGGAGATCGAAACCCTCTTTCCGCTCATTTGTATTCGTCTGTGCATCTCAGTCACCAACTCCGCGTATCAGCGCGTCGTTGAGCCGGATAATGAATATCTCACCATCAGCGAAAAACCCGCGTGGACATTGCTCGAAAAACTCGCCGCCGTGAATCCGGCGCTGGCGCATTACGCCTTTCGCCATGCGTGTGGTCTCGATCCCTGTCCGCAATCTCCGGCAGTGGTTGATTGGCTGAAAAATCATCGCGATGAAATCGGCCCACTCGTTGAACCCGATTTGATAGCTTGCGGTAAAATGATTTTCGATTTGAGCGTCGGCAGTCCGATGTTGGGCAATTTAGACGAGCTTGCCGATGTATCAACATTCACGGCGGATCTGTTTGGCCGCATGCAAGCTGCCGGCGTCAATGTCGGCATCGGCAAATACAACGAAGCGCGGCCAATCTACACGAGCGCACAATTCAAGATCGAGGGCAATGACGGCCCCGAATGGCGCACCGTGCACCTTGGTTTTGATATTTTCATGAAGCCGGGCTCGCCGGTGTTCGCGCCACTGGACGGCGTGATTCACAGCTTTCGCAATAATGAGGCGCCGCTGGATTACGGCCCGACGATTATTTTGCAACACGAAATTGATGATCAACTTAAATTCTTCACGCTGTACGGGCATTTGAGCCTCGACTCACTCGATGGCCTCTATGAAGGCATGCGCGTCAAACGCGGTATGCAGATTGGCAAGCCTGGCAACTATCCCGTGAATGGCGGATGGCCGCCGCACCTGCATTTTCAAATCATCACCGACATGCTCGACAGAAGCGGCGAGTTTCTCGGCGTGGCGCTCTCGGCGCAACGCGAAATCTGGTTGAGCCTCAGTCCCGATCCGAATTTGATCGCGCGAATTCCCGAACAATTTTTGCGTTCGGCTGAAATGCGCGGCGCAGAAATTCTTGCCACGCGCTCGCAGCATCTTGGCAGGAATCTGAGTGTTTCCTACCAACGGCCGCTGCATATCGTGCGCGGTTGGAAGCAATATCTTTATGACACCGACGGCCGCGCCCATCTTGATGCTGTCAATAATGTGCCGCACGTCGGCCATTGTCATCCGCGCGTTGTGAAAGCGGGACAGGAACAGATGGCGGTGCTCAACACCAACACGCGTTATCTGCACGAAAATCTCGCGCATTATCTCGAGCGTTTGTGCGCCACGCTGCCCGAACCGTTGCGCGTTTGTTTTCTTGTCTGCTCCGGCAGCGAAGCCAATGAACTGGCATTGCGACTCGCGCGAGCGCATACAAAAAGCAAAGAGACTATCGTCGTCGACGCCGGTTATCACGGCAACACCACGAGTCTCATCGAAATCAGCTCGTACAAATTTGACGGCCCCGGCGGAAGCGGCGCGCCGCCGCACGTACACAAAGCGCCGATGCCGGATGTTTATCGCGGCCCGCATAAAAAAGACGATCCGGCCGCCGGAGAAAAATATGCGCGGCACATTGCCGAAATCATCACGACGCTGCAAAATCACGGTCGTCATCCCGGCGCATTTATCTGTGAATCGCTTTTGAGCTGCGGCGGACAAATCGTGTTGCCGGAAAATTATTTGCAAGAAGCGTATCGCCACGTCCGTCGCGTCGGCGGCGTGTGCATTGCGGATGAAGTGCAAACCGGTTTCGGCCGTGCCGGCTCGCATTTCTGGGCCTTCGAAACGCAGGGCGTGGTGCCCGACATTGTGACGATGGGCAAGCCGATCGGCAACGGCCACCCGCTTGCCGCCGTGGTGACGACGCCGGAAATTGCCGCTTCATTTGCGGACGGCATGGAATATTTCAACACCTTCGGCGGCAATCCCGTTTCCTGCGCAATCGGCCTCGCCGTGCTTGACGTCATTCGCGATGAGCAGTTGCAAAACAATGCGCATCGAGTTGGCCGGCATCTATTTAACGGCTTGCATAGCTTGATGAAGAAACATCCGCTCATCGGCGACGTGCGCGGCCTCGGCTTGTTCATCGGCGTCGAGTTGGTGTTGAATCGCGAAACTTTGCAGCCCGCTGCGGCGCAGGCTTCGTACATTGTGAATCGCGTGAAAGCGTGCGGCATTTTGCTCAGCACCGACGGCCCGTTTCACAACGTGCTGAAAATCAAACCGCCGCTTGTCTTCACCGAGGCGAATGCGGATTTTCTTGTTGCGACAATGGATAGAATTCTTGAGGAAGATTTTTGTCAAACGAATAAGTGAAGTCCGAGTAATGCCTCACTCACGGGTGGAAAAACGTAGCGCCCCGTTCGCGGGGCAGACAAGATGTCTGCGCTACCCCCATCACTGAGCCATTACAAGTCCGATTTGCGCAAAGCGATTTTGCTAAATTAGAAAAATTTTCATGCGCAAGCCTGCCCTGCCGCAGGCCAGGGTCGGACTTCGCCCTGCGTATGAAAGGAAGAATCCCCATGAAACAACTCCTCATCATCGGCGCCGGACCTTATGGCCTTGCCCTCGCGGCGTATGCGAAACATCACCAAATGGATTTCCTGCTCGCCGGCAAACCGATGGAGTTCTGGCATCGTCACATGCCGAGAGGCATGTATCTGCGCTCCGGCGCGGATTGGCATCTCGATCCGCTGGCGATTTATACGTTCAATAATTATTTGGTCGCGAAAAATATAAGCGCGGAACAAATGAATCCGATTCCGGTCGTGACGTTTCAGGAGTATGCGCAGTGGTTTCAGGAAAAATATGATTTGCAGCCGCAGCCCGATTTCGTGCGTGAATTGAAAAAAATTGATGGCGGCTTCGAAGCGCATCTGGAGAACGGCGGCCGCGTCGTCGCGACGAATGTCGTGGCGGCGTTGGGCTTCGGCTTTTTCAAAAACATTCCCGGCGAGCTGGCGAAAAAAATCCCGGCGGGCCGTTATTCGCACACTTGCGATACGGTGGATTTTGATTTTTTGCGCGGACGCAGTTGTCTCGTCATCGGCGGACGGCAAAGCGCTTATGAATCGGCGGCGTTGATCAATGAAAACGGCGGCGGAGAAATCCATATCTCGCATCGCCATGCCGCGCCGAAATTTGCGCCCTCCGATTGGTCGTGGACGCAAGATCTGGTGCGCGCCACGGCGCAAAATCCGGGATGGTTCCGTCACCTGACGATCAGCGAGCAGGAAGCGATTCGCCAGCGCTTCTGGGCCGAAGGCCGATTGAAATTAGAGCCGTGGCTGGGGCCGCGAATTGCGAAAGCCAATATTCATTGCCATCCTGCCACTTCGTTGATTGATTGCACGGAATTGCCTGATGGTCGTATGCAGGCCGGTTTGGATAACGGCGCATCATTCAGGATTGATCACATCATTCTCGCCACCGGCTATCGCGTTGATATGAATCGCGTGCCCTATCTTTCCCCGGAAAGCATTTTGCCCCGGCTGAATATTGTCGATGGTTATCCGGCTCTGGATGAAAGTTTTCAATCGAATCTTCCCGGCTTGTTTTTTACCGGCCTGCCGGCGACGCGAGATTTTGGCCCGTTCTTCGGCTTCGTGGTTGGCAGCACGGTTACGGCAAAGATCATCGTCGAGCGCATCAGGGCTTAGGCTTAATATTATAATGGAGAAAATCTGATCATGATTTCCGCTGAACATCAGGCCGCCATTCTCGCGCGGATCAAAAAGATTCCCATCTTCGAGACCTTGCAGATGGAAGTGGTTGCGTTCGACGCCGGTTATGGCGAAGTTAAAGTGCCGCGCCGGAAAATTTACGACGGCGTGTTCGAATCTTTTCATGGCGGCATTTTGATGACGATTGCCGACTCGGTGGCGTGTTTTGCCATTCTCACCCAGACCGGTGTCGAGCAAATTATGACGACGACGGACATGAATATTCGTTTCCTCGCGCCGTGTCTGAGCGAGGTCTATGCGAAGGCGCGCGTCATCAAATTCGGGCGCACCATGTGCCCGGTGGCGGTCGATCTTTTTGACGCCGCCGGCAAACACGTCGCCGTGGCGCAGGTCAATTATATTTTGTTGGATAAAATGCCGGCTCGTTGATGCGCAAAAAGTCAGGGAATTGCGGCAGTATATGCGAAGCAACGCCGAGTCTAAAAAAGTCCGGGAAAGTAAAAATTTTTCTTGACAATGAATTGGGTTTTTTGTATTATGTATTCCGAGTGATAACACGAGATGAGGTGAAAGATCATCTTATGTTATGTGAGTGTCAAAAGGTTGTAAAAAAGAGGACGGTTAAAAGTTTTAGTTGTCTCCACAAGGTCGTGGGAACCTTGGCGTATAGGCAGGACTCTAAAAGAATACTGGACCTATCAGTCGAAGGCGTGATGTTAGTGTTCAAATCGAATAACACTGATATGACGCCTTTTTTATTTAGCCATTGTTTTTGACATTGCAGCGTTTTAAAAATTTTGTTCCGCGCTAAGTTGCGGGAGTCTTGGCGTGCAGGCGAAAACCATTTCGGGTTTTAGACTTGTAAGTCGAAGGCGCAATCGGTTCGTGCATTTTCCAGGTGCGCGCGCCATTGCGCCTTTTTTTTGAGGCTAAACGCCGTTTAAAATCATTCGGGCTGCGCTCGAGAACGATGACGACGGGTGGTGCAAAGTTAACATGGTCGTTTAATCCGATTACGGTACGAAGGCGGCTAACCATGAAGCCGCCGCACAATCGCTCAGGAGGCAGAAAATGGACGAGAGAGAATCAGCAAAAAAGAATACTTTGCAAAAGTTAGGCATGGCCGACTTGATCGGCCATGATCCGGCTTTTTTAGAGGCGGTCGGCAAAATTTCATTGGTCGCCGATTGCGACGCGACGGTGTTGATCACCGGCGAAACGGGCGTGGGCAAGGAAGTCTGTGCGCGCGCGGTGCATTACTTGAGCAAACGCGCCGGCAAGCCGTTCGTGCCGGTCAACTGTGGCGCCATTCCGATGAATCTCGTGGAGAACGAGCTCTTCGGCCATCGCAAAGGCGCGTTCACCGACGCGCACGGCAATCAGCAGGGTCTGGTCGCGGAAGCGGAAGGCGGCACGTTGTTTCTCGATGAAATTGATTCGCTGCCGCTGGAAGCGCAGAGCAAGCTATTGCGGCTGTTGCAGGACAAAACCTACCGGCCGCTGGGCGAAACCAAAGCCGTGCGCGCCGACATTCGCATCCTCGCGGCGACGAATGCGGAGCTGCGGCAGAAGGCGCAGGCCGGCGCGTTTCGGATGGATCTTTTTTACCGGTTCAGTTTTACGCTGCCGCTGCCGCCGTTGCGCGATCGCCGGACCGACGTGCCGGTGCTGGCGGAATATTTTCTGGACAAGCACGGCAAAGAGTATGAGCGCGGCAAAAAAACACTTTCCGCCGCCGCGCTGCAAAAGCTGCTGTCGCACCACTGGCCGGGGAATATTCGCGAGCTGCAAAACATCATTCAACAGGCGATTCTGCTCACGCCGGCGGCGGTGATTCCGGCGGAGAATATCAATTTGCCGGCGGCCGCCCGGCCGAGCCCGCCGCAGAAAATGTCTTTCAGTGAAGCGAAACGCCGGGTGATTGAAGAGTTTGAGAAAAGCTATGTCACGCAACTGCTGGTTTCAAGCGGCGGCAACATTACGCGCGCCTCCGGTGAGGCCGGCAAAGACCGCAAAGATATCAGCCGCCTGGTGAAGAAACATCATATCGATCCGAAAGCCCTGGCTTGCTCTTTTGCTTAAGCCTTGCATTTCTTTCCTCCAGCCCCTCGCGCTCCAGGCCCGCGGGCGCCGTCGCCAAAGGCAATGCCGTCGTTGCCGGCGGCGGCCGCCGCGGGTTGCCCGCCATCTCCGCGCTCTTCGATAAATTGTGTTATTATTATTTTAATTTATAATTAAAATGTACTAATAGTTTAATGATAAATTAGTTTTTACGGCTTTTGTGTCCGGGGCGGTTTTGCCGCAAACGGCGGGGTGATTTTGCCGCGCCGCGCAGGTGCTTGAAAAAACAAATAAATGTCCGGCGCGGGCGTGAAATTCCGGCTAATTCTTCCCCCGGCGGCGCAACGGCGACCGGGCGCGGCCGCGAGCTTATTTTAAAAAAAACAGGCCGCGACGTTTATGGAAATTTGTGGCACCGGTGTTGCATCAAACTCAGGCGACGAAACGATAAGTGGTGACAACAACAGTAAACGGATTTGAGGCACGGATGATAAGGTCATGACCGAAGCAACATACACGAAACAGGAGCTGCGCGCGGCCCATACGATTTTAAGTTATCTGTCGAAGCACCCGTCGTCTTCCGACACGTTTCAGGGAATCGCGGAATGGTGGTTGAAGCAGGAGCGCTTTGATTGCACGAAGAAACAGATACGGCAGGCGCTGGCCTTTCTGATCGGCAAGGGACTGGTTATCGTCAAGAAGTACAACCAACAGGAAGAATATTATCAGAAGGGGCCGGAACCGGCGGCGCAAATCGATGCGGCTTTGGAACAATTAACCGCCGCTTTGAATGAAGCCAATGCCATCGATTGGTAATTAAAAACGGCATCTCATTTCACTCGCGTGAAATTTTCAAATAGATAACTCTAAATCTTCAAACTCAATCCAACTTTCAACTCAGGGAGTAATGACCATGAAATCTCTCGTTGCTAGGCTCGCTTTTTTGCGCGGCCTGTTCGTTCGTGAAGAAGGCCAAACCCTGCCGGAATATGGCCTGATCATTTTCCTCGTGGCGATCGTTTGCATCGCGGCGTTGACGCTGCTCGGCACGAACCTCGCGGCGTTGTTGACGCAGGTTGCCAACGCGGTGTAAGCCCGAATCCTCAGGGCAGATTAAAACATGAAGAGGGCCGGCGGATAAATCGGCGCACGGAAGCTACAGGAAAGTGTCAAACCTTCCGGCTCCGATTGGGAGAGCAGCGTCTCAGAGGGCGTTTGAAAAGTAGACTGACCGGTCACTTAAAGGTGTTGAATTTTAGAAAATCTGTGCGTAAAAGTGACCGGTCAGTGACTTTCCAAATACGCTCTCAGGGATATGACGTAAGCGAGGCCTTCCCGGGCTGTAAAAATGTGCCGGCTCTCTTCATGAAATTTTCGATTATCTTCTACGCCGGATTTTCTGATAAGCTGAAAACTGAAACCCATTGGGCAGTTAAGAGAAAACAAAACTTTCCCAACGGCTGGATGAACCCAACTGTAAAAACTTTTTCCGTTGGGTTCATCCATCCGTTGGGCAACAAAAGCTTTTGAAATTTTTTTGAGCCTGAGTGCGTTAACGAATAACGAATAAAGCTTTCATCATCATGAACCCGTTCAACTTTCAACTCTGGATTTTAATCATCGCCACCGCCACCGTGTTGAGCGCGGCGATCAATGATTACCGCACGCGGTTGATTCCGAATGCCATCACGTTTGCAGCGATGTTGGCGGGTTTGGCGATGCACGGATTGCACAGCGGCTGGAACGGCTTATTTTTCTCGTTGTCGGGTCTGGCCGCCGGCGGCGGTTTGTTGCTGGTTTTTTATCTTCTCGGCGGCATGGGAGCGGGTGACGTGAAATTGCTGGCCGGAGTTGGCGCCCTGCTCGGAGCGGAAAAAATTTTTGCGGTGTTTGTTTTAACCGTCATTGCCGGCGGCGTGATGGCCGCCGGTCAAATCGCGATCGAGCATTCATTGAAAAATATCTTTACCCGAATTAAAAATTTTGCCGTGGTTTGGTCAGCGAATAATTATTTTAGCGTTGATGATCGGATCAACGTTTCTTCAAAAAACACTCTTCCTTACGGCGTGGCCATTGCGATCGGCACGCTGACGGCTTTTATAACCCATTAGTCAGCCGGTGAAATTATGATACTGCGAAAAAGAAATCTGCTGGCGCAACAACGGGGGCAATCGCTGGTGGAATTTGCCCTGCTGATGCCGATTCTCGTGGTCATCTTGTTTGGCGCAATCGAATTTGGGCGCTTGTGGATGACCATGAATTTGCTGACCGGCGCGGCGCGCGAAGGCGCGCGGGTTGCCGCAGTCACGACGCCCAATGTGGCGCTCGTGCAAAGTGCCGCCAACAACGTGCTGGCGGCGGCTAATATCACCGGCGCGACGGTTACGGTGGCCGGGCCGAACGCCTCGAATACCGTCATCGTCACGGTTCGACTTAACTATACGGTTCTTACCGGCTCGATCGTTCCCGGACTTAACGGCACGCTTCAACTTGCCCGCACCGTCAGTATGCGCTGGGAAGGATGATCGCAATAAGCGTATGAAAACTGACCGGTCAGCACATCACCACTGCGAAGTTCTTTCTACAAGCAACAGATATTGACCGGTCGCTTAAATCGTGCAAGCAACGAAAAGCGGTGAATTTAAAGCGACCGGTCAATGAGTTGCTTAGAAGTGCTCTCAATATGACTATGTGGAGTTGCCCATGTTTCTGTTTAAACCAAAATTTATGATACCGCTCGCGCTCATTTCCGGCCTGCTCGCCAGTTATGGCGTTTTTTCTTATCTGAAAAAAGAGCAGCAGCAAATGAAAACGATGCAAATCATAACCCGGCCGGTCGTCGTCGCCGCGCTGCCGATCCCGCTTGGAACGCCGTTAAAAGCCGAAGATTTGCAGGTCAAACAATGGCCGGAGGATCTGGCGCCGGACAGCAGCTATCAGGATTTGAACGCCGTTATCGGGCGCGTTATGAAAACCGAAGTCATCGCCGGTGAGCCGATTCTTTCGACGAAACTGGCGCCGACCGGATCGGGCGGCGGCGTTCCCGGGCTGATTCCCGCCGGGATGCGCGCTTTCACCGTGGCGGTCAATGTCGTGAGCGGCGTCGGCGGCTTCATCCTGCCCGGCACGCGCGTCGACGTGCTCGCCACGGTTTCGCCCAGCGGCATGAAGAACGGCACGACCACCAAAACGATTTTGCAAAATGTGGAAGTTCTCGCGGTGGATCAAACTTTCAATAAAAATAGCGAGGAGCCGCTCGTGGTAAAATCGGTGACGCTGGTGGTGTCGCCGGACGAGGCGGAAAAACTGGCGCTGGCAAGCAATGAAGGCAAGCTGCAACTGGTGTTGCGCAACGGCGCCGATCTGGAGATGCGCATTACCGATGGCGTCAAGATCAGCCAATTTAACGGCCAGGCGGAGCCGCCACCGCCGGGGCCGCGCGTCATTCTTCCTCAACCGGCTCCTGAAAAAGTCGAGGAAGAGGAGGAAGCGCCAACCAGAGTCGTGGAAGTGCTGCGCGCCAATGTGCGCTCGGAAATCGCGTTTGAGCCAAACGGCACGGCCAAAAAAAAATCGTCAAAGCAATAACCCCGATTTTGTTATTGTAAGGCCAAAACCGTCGCCCAATTGATTTCAGGAATTAAAGGAGAATCGGGGTTTGGTTTTTGTATGTGCAAAATTAAGGAAAAGGGCTTTATATCATGTCAAATATAAAATTAATCCGCTGCACATTTTTACTCGCGTTGATTGTTGCGGTCCCGCGTTTCGGCGCGGCGGCGGAAGTGAAAAAACTCATGGTCGGCATCGGCCAGTCTGAGCTGGTCGAATTGCCGGAGGCGGTGAAGCGCCTCTCCATCGCCAACCCGGAAGTGGCGGATGCGAGCGTCACTTCGCCGAAGCAGATTCTGATCAACGGCAAAGCGCTCGGCACGACCAGCATGATCGTCTGGGATGAAAGAGAGCAATATCGCATTTTAAAATTGATCGTGCACAGCGAGGTTTCCAATCATCAGGTGTCGTTGCGCGTGCGTTTCGCCGAGGCCAATCGGACGGCGCTGAAGGAGATGGGGATGAACTTTCTCATGAAACAGGGCATTGGCAAGGATCGATTGAGCGCCGGCAGTTTTGGCGGCAAAGCCGGCAAGCCGGCCGATCCGTTTCTGCTGCCGTTCAACAACGTGCCGGAGCAGGCGCAAGGCGATTTGCGCGAAAGCGTGCTGAACGACAACATCGATTTTTTCCTGTCGATCCCCACCCGCAACATCGCCGCGGTGGTCAAAGCGCTCGAGGAAAAAAATCTTTTGACGACGCTGGCGAAGCCGAACCTGAGCGCGATCAGCGGCGCGGAAGCGAGTTTTCTCGCCGGCGGCGAGATTCCGATTCCGATTCTTTCCGGCGCCACCGGCCAGGTGACGATTCTCTTCAAAGAGTTCGGCATCCGGTTGAAGTTCGTGCCGACCGTGCTGGATTCGAATTTAGTGAACATCAAAGTGGCAACGGAAGTCAGCAGCCTGGATTTTGACAACGGCATCATTCTGAGCGGTTTTCGCATCCCGGCGCTGATTTCGCGCAAAGCGGAGACCACGGTGGAGCTGAGAGATGGGGCGCATTTTATCGTCGGCGGCCTGATCTCAAACGATATGGCCAAAACCTCCTCGAAAATTCCGGGTTTGGGCCATCTGCCGATTCTGGGAAATCTGTTCAGCAGTTCCCGGTTTTTAAACAACGAGAGCGAGTTGATCATCATGATCTCTCCGCACATTATTCAAACCATGCAAGAGGATGCGGTTCCCGAATTGCGTTAATCGTGAAGAGGAAAACATGTTAAGGATTGTCAAAAATCAAAAGGGCAGCGCCCTGGTTTTCGCCGCTTTAATCATGACGTCGATGGTCGGCTTTGCCGCGCTGTCCGTCGATACCGGCATGATTCTTACCGCCGATCATCAACTGCAGAATGCCGTGGATGCCGCGGCGCTGGCCGGCGCCTCCGGCCTGCTCATCAATCAGAGCGCCGCCACCAGCCGCGCTTTGGCCGTCAGCGCTTTGAACAGTTGCCTCAATCAGCCGGTGGTGCTCAACTCCGGCAATTTGAGCTATCCAGCAGGAAATCGTATACGCGTGCAGGCGAATCGTCCGGTTAATCTTTTTATCGCCCGGGCTCTTGGCGTCAACACCGCCAACCTCAACGCCGTGGCGTTGGCGGAACTGAGCGCCTTGTCGGAAACGAAAAAATTAAAACCGTGGTGTATTCCTTTCGAGAATTGGAATATCGGCTCACCGGTTGTTCTTAAAGTCGGGTCGGCATCATCATGTGGGGAGCCCGCGACGCCGAGCTTCTATTATGCCGTGGATTATCCGCCGGTGAATAAAGGCACGCCCGTCTCCGGCGCCAATGTTTATCGTGATTACATCAAGTTCAGTTATCCGGGAGACATTGCGATCGGCGACGTGTTGCAGGTTGAGCCGGGCAACATGCAGGGCCCAACCCAGCAGGGCGTCAACTATCTAATCTCACAGGATCCCGGCGCGTATTGGGACAACTCCCTGAAGTCAGTCGTTAACTCGAATTTTCCGGGTTTCTCCAGCCCGCGTATTCTGAAGGTTCCTTTTTTTGATCCCGATGATCCGCCGCGTCCGGGGCGCGATGAAATAACCGTTGCCGGACTCGGCGCTTTTTTTCTGGAAGGCGTCACGAACGGCGGCGAAGTTCGCGGTCGCTTCATTAAAATCACGACTGAAGGCACTAACAAAGCCGGCCCCGGCGCCGGCTATCTGTATAAAGTCAAATTGCTGCAGTAAACAGAAAAAGAGTTTTGCGCACGCGATAAAACTTGAAACAGTGGAAGAGAACCATGGCAGACAAGGCTGAAAAAATTAGCGTGGTCGTGATCGACCCGGACGAAAAGTCCCGCCAATCGTTGAAAGCGCTGCTCAAGGGCGTGCAGCGCGTGAAGATCGTGGCCGAAACCGGCGACCTGGCCCGCGGGTTTGAAAAAATCGGCGATCTGAAACCGAATATCGTGATTCTCGATCTGTCGCCGAATGCGGAGCAAACGCTCAAAATGGCGGAACGCCTCACGCAGAGTTTTCCGCAGTCGACGCTGTTTGTGACCTCGTTCCAGATCGTTCCCGAGATCATCATCAAAGCCATGCGCGCCGGCGCGCGGGAATTTCTCTTCAAGCCGCTCAATCGCGATGAGCTGGTCAATGCGATTAAAAGCGCGGCCCGTTCACAGGGACCGCGCGCGGCGGAAGTGAATTACGGCGCGAAAATGCTGTCGGTCTTCGGGGCCAAAGGCGGCGTCGGCACGACTACGATTGCGACGAACCTCGCGGTCAGTCTTGCCAAACATACGAAGAAAGCCGTGCTGCTCGTCGATTTGAATCTTCAGTTCGGCAATGCCGCCCTGTTTTTGAACGTGCAGCCGGAATATTCGATCGTCGATCTGGCGAATCATCTCAATGACGTTGAGCCGGAATTGCTCAAAAATGTGCTGTCAAAACACTCGTCCGGGGTGTGGCTGTTAAGCGGCCCGGCGCGCGTCGAAGAGGCCGAGGCCATCACGGTTTCCCATCTCGACCAAATTCTGGCGATTCTCAAAGCGGTTTTTGATTACATCGTGATTGACACGAAAAACAGTTTTGACGATCTCACCCTGAAAGCGCTGGATGAATCCGACTCGGTCCTGACGGTGTTTACCGCCGATCTGCCCGGCATTTACAATGCGCGCCGCTGCCTCGAAGTTTTTCAGCGCATGGATTACAGCCAGGAAAAGGTTTTGCTGGTGTTGAATCGCGCGGGCGCCAACAACGGCGGAATCGACGTCGACGGGCTGGAGAAATCACTCAATTGCCCGATCTACTGGCGCGTGCCCAATCACGATTATACGAATGTGATCAATTCGATCAATCAGGGCATTCCGATTTCAACGGGTTCGCCGCGCGCCAAAATTGCAGTGAACTTCAACGAGCTGGCCCATCGCTTCAACGGCGCTGCCGCCGCGTCCGGGGCGGAACCGGAGAAGGATCAAAAAAGAAGCCTGTTCAAAAATTTGTTTGTCAAAGCGCCGCGGAGTGAATAAGATGGGCCTGCTCAAACGCATCAATCGCCACCTCGAAAGCGCGGACAAAAAAACGCTCTCGCCGCAATCGACGAATTCCAAAGCGCTGCACCTGTTGGATTCGCATCAGGACCTGAAAGAGAAAGTCCATCGCCGCCTGCTCGACCGTCTCGATCTGACGCGGCTGGATTCGATCTCGCGCGACGAGCTGCGCACGGTGGTTCGCGAAGTGGTCGAGAGCATTCTGGCGGGCGAGATCAGCCCCATCGCCGGATTCAACCGCGAGCGCCTGATCGAGGAAATCCTCAATGAAACGTTCGGCCTCGGCCCGCTGGAAACGCTGCTGCACGATCCGACGGTTTCCGATATTCTCGTCAACACCCACGATCAGGTTTACGTGGAGCGCTTTGGCAAGCTGGAATTATCCAAAACCATTTTCAAGGATGAGGCGCATCTGCTCCACATCATCGATCGCATCGTCTCCGGCGTCGGACGCCGCATCGATGAGTCTTCGCCGATGGTGGATGCGCGCCTGCCGGACGGCTCGCGCGTCAACGCGATCATTCCGCCGCTGGCCATCGACGGGCCGTGTGTCTCGATCCGCAAATTCTCGGTCAAAGCGATTACGATGGACGATCTGCTGCGCTACGAATCGCTGACGCCGGCGATGGGCGAAGTGTTGAAAGGCATCGTGCGGGCGCGTTTGAACGTGCTGATTTCCGGCGGCACGGGCAGCGGCAAAACCTCGTTGTTAAACGTGCTGTCGGGATATATTCCGCATTCCGAACGCATCATTACGGTTGAAGACGCGGCGGAGCTGCAACTGCAGCAACCGCACGTGGTGCGCCTGGAAACCCGGCAATCCAATATCGAAGGCCAGGGCGCGATCGTTCAGCGCGATCTGGTGAGGAATGCGCTGCGCATGCGGCCCGATCGCATCATCATCGGCGAGGTGCGCGGCGCCGAAGCGCTCGATATGTTGCAGGCGATGAACACCGGTCATGACGGCTCGATGACGACGCTGCATGCCAATACACCGCGCGATGCATTGCGCCGTCTCGAGACCATGATCCTGATGGCCGGAACCAATTTGCCCGACCGCGCCATGCGCGAACAGATCGCTGCCGCGGTCAATGTGATCGTGCAGGCGACGCGACTGAGCGACGGCAGCCGCAAGGTAACCCGCATCTCCGAGATTACCGGCATGGAAGGCGAAGTCGTGACCATGCAGGATATTTTTCTTTTTGAAAAAATGGGCATTTCGGATGACGGCAAGGTGCGCGGCGCGCTTCGCGCCACCGGCATCCGCCCGAAATTTGCCGACGCGCTCGAAATCGCCGGCATCGAATTGCCGGCGAATTTGTTTGAGACATCCGTGCCTCAAAAGTTATAAAAAAATCTTTACGGCCAACGGATAAAAAGCTGCCAACTGATTTTTAAAAAAGCTTTTCCGTTTGGTTCCGGCTTGTGGGTTGTGATAGAATAAATGATTTTAATTGTGCCGTCGGTTTTCATCCGTTGGAGTAATTGTTTTTTAATCTGTATATTTGCGACTCAACGCGTCGTGGAAAGTAAATATGCTCAAACTCATTATCATCGTCTTTGTCGCCGTCACGCTGTTGACGCTCGCCGTGTTTTCCCTGATCCGCCGCTACGTGATCGACAAAGAGCGCATCGTGCGCAAACGGTTGAATGCGATCCGGCTGCTCGCCGCGGCCAACAACCCCGGCACGCATCAGATTGTGCGGGACGATCATTTAAGCCGGATTCCGCTCTTGCATCGCTGGCTGCAACGGCTGAATATTTCCCGACCTCTGCAACGTCTCATTGCGCAGGCCAATCTGTCGCTGACGGTTTCCCATTTGATGCTGATGATGGCGATCGGCGTCGTCGCGGGTTTGTTTCTCACCATGCGCTCGGGCAATCCTATTTTGATCGGCGGCCTGACTTTTGTGCTCGGCGGCTCGCCGCTCTTCTATGTTTTGCATCGCCGCAAAGCGCGCCGCCAGCTTTTTGAACAGCAGTTTCCCGATGCGCTGGATATGATGACGAGCGCGTTGCGCGCCGGTCACGGCTTCACCAAAGCCATGCAACTGGTGGCCACGGAAGCGCCCGATCCCATCGGCATGGAATTTCGGAAAACTTTTGAGGAACAAAATCTCGGTCTGCCGATAAAAGAAGCGCTCGTCAATTTAACCGAGCGCCTCGGCAGCGTCGATCTCAAATTGTTCGTGACCGCGGTGGTGATTCAGCGCGAAAGCGGCGGCAATTTAACCGAGGTGTTGATTAAAATCAGCGACACCATTCGGGCGCGCTTCAAGCTGATGGGGCAAGTAAAAGCCCTCACCGCGCAGGGCCGTTTTTCGAGCTGGATTCTCGGCGGCCTGCCCGTGGCGCTCGGCCTGATTATTTCGGTGCTGAATCCGGATTACATCATGCTGCTCTTTAAAGAGCCTCTGGGCCGCATGATGGTCACGATGGCTGTCACGCTGCAAATTATCGGATTCCTGACCATACGGAAGATCGTGAATATCAAGCTGGAGTAGGCCATTGTATCGTAAAAGTTAGAAAAAATTTCTAAAAGTTTTTAACTCAAATCCCCGCGGATTGAAGAAGCCCGCGGATAAAGCATTTCATCAGTGGGTTTCTTCAATCCGCGGGAAATTTAAAGCTATTAAGCGATCAATTCTTTTTTGGTGTGGCTTGTCCGCGTTAGGAAAATCGTATGTCACTTTATCTCATCACCGGCCTGAGTTTTCTCACGGTCAGTCTGCTGGTGTGGGTCGCGCTCTGGTTTCTGCGCCGCAAAACCGATCCGGTCACGGAAAGAATGCGCCGCTATGTGAACCCGGAATGGAATCAGGGAACTGTTGCCGAGCTGCGCGGCCTTTTGACTTCGGCGAAAGAAAAGGTTAATCCGGCGCTGGAAAAAGTCGCGTCGACTTTCGGCGTCTCGTCCAAAAACGCGCCGAAGCAATCGAAGCTGCGCGCGGTTTTGATGCAGGCGGGTTTTTATCAGGAAAACGGCGTGGGCATTTTTATCGGCGCCAAAATTCTGGGGGCGATCGGCCTGTTCGTCGCGTACTGGTTGCTGGCCATGGCCGGCGGCAGAAGCGGCCCGCAGTTTCTTTTGCTCGCGGTGTTGATGGCGATCATGGGCTATATTATCCCGGATTTCGTTTTGCGCGCGAAAGTTCGCTGCCGGCAGGACAGCATTGCCGGCGCGCTTCCCGATGCGCTGGATTTTCTGGTGATTTGCGTCGAAGCCGGTCTGGGTTTGAATGCGGCGCTGATGCGCGTCGGACAGGAGTTGCAACTGCGGGGCCGGGCGCTCAGCGATGAATTGAGCCTGGTGAATCAGGAGTTGCGCACCGGTATCGCGCGCGAACACGCGCTGCGCAATCTGGCCAACCGCAATGCCATTCAAGATCTGAAAATTTTCGTCGGCTCGCTCGTGTTGAGAGACAAGCTCGGCACGAACATCGCGGACACGCTGCGCGCGCAATCCGAATCGCTACGAACCCGCGTGCGCCAGCGCGCCGAAGAGAGGGCCGCGAAGGCCAGCATCAAAATGCTTTTCCCGCTGGTGTTCTTCATTCTGCCCGCGCTGTTCATCGTCATGATGGGTCCGGGGGGTGATTTTAGTCGTGAAGACGTTAGGACCGATGTTTCCGTAAGGTCAAAATGTCCGAGGTCAGAAGTCCAAAGTCCATGTCTCAGCTCATTAGTTCCTTTAAAGTGAAATCTGTGCAAAAAAAGCAAAAAAATTAGCTCACGGAATGGAACTCTCACGGAAATAAAAATTTTATGAATTTCATTTCCGTGAGCCGTTCCAATTCCGTGAGCGATTAATTCTTTTTGGTTCCGGCTTGTCCGGGTTGTGCCACTTACGAGTCAAATTTGTGCAAAAAAAGCAAAGATTTTTTGGACACAAAAATGAACGGACACGAAATATTTTTTGTGCCAGTTTAGTTTTGTGTCCTGTCTGGTTCCGGCTTGTCCGGATTGTGTCTGTTTGAAAATAAATATTATTCCGTAGGAATTTTTTTTATTGTCGAGCACAGTACTGGCGAGAAAAAAGATCCCGCTCCTGCGGGATGACAGGCTGGCTGGAAGCGTTGCAACAATAATTGGCAAAAAAGAAATTAAGGAGATCATACATGAAACCGTATAACTATATCGCATTAATCTTCGCGGCCTTCCTGTTCAACACGGCCTGCACTCAGAAGACTCTCAACAATCGGCCGGCTTTTTCGCCGGAGGGCTTTCCCCGCATGGTGTACGTCGACGACGAAGTCCAGAAACTGAAAACTTCCGCGGATATTCCGAGCTATCGCCCGGTTTACGTCGAAGTGCGCACCAAAGAAGGCCATCAGCGTGCCGGAAAACTGCTCCGCATCACTGAGAACGACGTGGTGTTGCACGAAGCGGTTTATCGCAAAGCCGCGGGCGATAGCCTGCGCAAAGTCGAGAGCAAAATCGCCGTCCCGAAACAGAACGTTTTGATTATGAAGGTCTGGTAAAAAGAGATGCTGCTATGCCGATCATCAATGTGACCAAAGGAATTACTCTGGAGCAAAAAGTTGCCGTCGCGAGCAATGTGCTGGCGCGTTCAACCGGGCTGCTGGCAACGACCCGGCCGGAGGCGCTGAAGGCTTTATATCTCGTTCCCTGCAAGGCGGTTCATACCTTCGGCATGAAATATCCGCTGGACGTGGTGTTTCTGGATATGCAGGGCAAAGTCGTGAAATTGTTTGAGAATCTCGCGCCCAACAAAATGACGAGTCTCGTGCCAGCGGCAAATTGCGTTTTAGAGTTGCCGCCGAATACGATTTCGGCCTCTCGCCTCGAGGTCGGCGACGAACTGTATGTCAACACTGACGAGCGCGCGCCGGCAAGCTTCGAAGGTTTGAAACGCCTGCTGCATTGGCCGGCAAATCTATTTATGGCGCTGTTGTGGATTGAATTTGTGATGTCGTCCTTTATGGGCTGGCAGCAGAGCGGCGGCATTCTGAGTCTCGGCTTGCTGCTGGTGAATACGCTGCTGGTGTGCCTGTTCTTTACGCGCCGCGAAAGCGCCGACACCTCGCATCGCCCGCTGGATTGGATTATTGCCCTCGGCACGGTGGGCATGTCGATGGCGCTCCGTTCCCATCCAGGCGAGAACGGCGCCGTCATGCTGGTTTCCCTGATTCTGCAGTTGATCGGCATTGTGGCCATGTTAGGCGCGCTTTCTTCACTGGGTAGAAGTTTCGGCATCGTCCCGGCCAATCGCCAGGTGCAAAGCGCCGGCGCTTATCAAATCGTGCGGCACCCGCTCTATTCGAGTGAGATGATCTTTTACTTTGGATTTTTCCTGGGCAATTTTTCCCTGTTCAATTTTATTGCCGTCGTCGCCATTATGCTGGGCCAGATCTGGCGCGCCGTTTCGGAAGAGAAACTGCTGAGCAAAGATGAAAAATACCTGGAATATATGCGCGCCGTCCCGTACCGGTTTGTGCCGGCAATCTTTTGATCCAATTCAATTTGCATTCGGCCATCTTTTTGTGTATATTCAAACGAAAATAAAGTGAGATCGTCAGTCTCCATTATGAACCGGCGAATGGCGAGCATCCGTGGATGAAATTTGCCGGCATGTGGAAAGATGAGCCCATGTTTGATGACGTATTGGAAGAAATCAAGGCGCATCGGCAAGAGCTTGACAAAGAGTAAAATAAAGTGAGGTAGCAAAATGAGAGTCAGTGTTCTTCTGCAAACTGCTTTGCCCGAAGGGTATATTGCTACGGTCCTGGGGTGGCCGGACTTGATGATCAAGGGAAAAACTGAAGAAGAAGCGTTTAACAATGTTCGCCTTGCAGTGACAAGCCGATTGCAGCAATCAAAGTTTGTGACTCTTGATATTCAGAATGATGAGTCCAATGATCCGTGGATGAAGTTTGCCGGAATATGGGAAAATGATCCCACCTTTGATGATTTCCTCGCGGAAATTAAAGCGTATCGCGAAGTGCTTGATAAAGAGTTGAATGAAGCATGAATTTGCGGTTCACAATGTTTTTGTGTATATTCCAACAGAAACAAGGTGAGGTGCTTTATGACTTTAAATGTATTGGTTCAATCAGTCCCAGAAAAGGGATACGTCGCCAGCTTGTTCGGTTTGCCGGATTTAGTCGTCGAAGGCCAAACCAAAGAAGAAGCTTTGGAAAAAATTAAAATTGAGTTGGACAGGAGGTTCGCTAAAAGTGAAATCGTCAGCCTCCAGTATGAGCCGGCGAATGGCGAACATCCATGGATGAAATTTGCCGGCATGTGGAAAGATGATCCGACATTTGACGACTTTCTCGCGGAAATCAAGGCGTATCGCGAAGAGCTTGACAAAGAATGGAGAGAATGAACTTGTTCATTCTTGATACAGACCACGTCACTCTCTTTCAGCGCCATCACCCACGAGTCGTTGCCAGGATCGGAGGAACGCCGCCCGATCAGCTCGCGGTGACGATTATCAGTGTGGAAGAACAACTTCGAGGCCGGTTGGCTCAAATTAAAAAAGCTAAATCTTCACCCGCCATTATCAAGGCCTTTGTTGAATTTCGAGAGGCCATTCAATACTTCAATCGTGTCCCAATCATTGATTTCGATTTTGCTGCGGATGCTCAATTCACAATTTTGCGCCAGCAAAAAATCCGCATTGGTACTCAAGATTTGCGAATAGCCGCCATTGCGTTGGCGACCGGCAACATTCTCGTCACCCGCAATCGTTCGGATTTCGGGCAAATCCCCGGCTTGCTAATCGAGGATTGGTCTGCACCATGAATCAGGCACGCCAAATCCGCGAGCGAAACATGAATTCGTGGAAAGATTTTCTCTGGCCGCTCATCGTCACCAACCGCAATGACGGGATTGAAAGGATGAAACCATGCTCGTATGGATCGTATTATCCGTTCTGCATTTATTACAACAACAGACGTCTGCAATAAAGGCTCGCGATACAGCCGCAGCGACGAAGCCGGTTATTTGCATCGACCCCGGCCATCCTTCCGAGGTGAGCAGCGGCGCCGAGTTGCAAAATGGCACCACCGAAGTTTACATCGCATGGACGGTCGGCTTGAAATTGCAAAAAGCGCTTGAAGCCCGGGGCTGCAAAGTGATCATGACGAAATCAAAAGAGCATGAGCTGGTGAAAAACAGAGATCGTGCTCGCATTGCCAACGCCGCCGGAGCCGCGCTAATGATCCGGCTGCATTGCGACGCGACCACCGACAGCGGATTTACGATTTACTATCCCGACCGGCAGGGCACGAAAGATGGCATGACCGGGCCGGCGCCGGAGGTGATTCAACGCAGCCAACAGGCCGCCGCCGCGATTCATGCGGAGATGGTGAAATTTCTTAACGGCGCGTTGAAAGACGGCGGCGTGCGCGGCGATTCAAAGACGTTGATTGGCTCCAAACAGGGCGTGCTCACCGGATCGATTTTTTCGGAAGTGCCGGTGGTCACGATCGAGATGGTGGTGCTCAGCAACAAATCCGACGCCGAATTCATCAAATCCGAAGCCGGACAACAGAAAATGGTGCTGGCGCTGGCTGCCGGTGTGGCGCGATTTGTAACTGTTCAGAGTAAAAATAGCCATGAGGAGTGATTGTCATGTTCTCTTTACGACGGTCGATTAATTGTATTCTCTTTGTACTTCTCATGTTGGGCATGACTTTTCCCGCCGATCTCGGCGCGCAAACGGAAGCGTTCATGCAAAAATGGGAAAATTTTGATTTCGCCGGACAGACATTGAGTCTCGAGCAATTTCAAGATTTATCATTGGCGGAATTGAAATATCTGCGTGGCATGGTCTTTGGCCGTCATGGGCGCGTTTTTCAAGAGCCGGTGATTCAGAATTATCTTCAAGGTCGTCCGTGGTATAAACCCAATCCGAATTATCATGTTTCCGCGCTCAATAATATTGAACGCCAAAATATGGATCTCATCAAAGAAGCGGAGTGGCGACAGCATAAATCTATCGAGCCGGGCGATTTGCGCTTTTATCAGGATCGGCTGATCAAAGAGGAAGAACTAGGCGAGCACACGGAAGTGGAATGGCGCATCATGCGCGCGGAAATCGAAGCGCTGCACGGCAAGTCGTTTGATGATTCGCCGTGGCTGCAACAGTTTTTTAATGAACGCTACTGGTATAAAGCGGATTTTAACTTTCATCCGACTCAACTTTCTGAAATTGAGCGCCGGAATATCGCGACGATTATTGCGGCAGCCAATAAACAAAGAAATTTCGTGCTGGCGACCGGCGATATGGACAAGTTTCAGGATAAATCGATTGCGGCGGACATGTTGAAAGGGTTAGGGCTGCACGAGCTGCGCATTTTGCGGAATGAAATCTATGCCAGGCGCGGGCGGCTTTTCCGCACGCCGTGGCTGCAACATTACTTTTTCAGCCAGCCGTGGTATAAACCGTTGCCGGATTTTCGCGAACCGGCGCTTGCTGCCGTCGAAACGAAGAACATCGCCGTGATTGTGGCGCTGGAAAATAAAATTCATGAAGAACTGAGCACCGCACCGATTGCCGCCAATCTGCTCAAAGGCTTATTTCTCGAAGACGCGCGCAAGCTGCGGCATGAAATCCACGCGCGGCACGGCAAAGTTTTCAAAGACAAATGGCTGCAGGGGTATTTCTCCAGTTTCAAGTGGTACAAACCCAAGCCGAATTTCAGCGACGGCCTGCTCAACGAAATCGAGCGAAAAAATGTCGCGTTGATCTTAACCCACGAGCGCACAGCCGAGAGTGCAATGAACCAGGTCGCCGCCTGATGAACTCGCTATCTCGCGTGACGAGATCATGAAATTTAAAGCCCGCTTCGGAGCACGGAGTTGTCCGATAAATCCAACGGCATTGCACAGGGCCAATAGCACTGCCGTTCTCATGATTTAACGATCAACAGAGTCGCCGTCGAAATCGCGAACCCGATGGTGGTGAAGCGGAAAAATCGCAGCAGGCGGCTTTTCTTTTTGAGTTCTTTTTCGCTTTTATCAAGCACGCCGTTCAGATTGTCGATTTCCTGCCTGCGGCGTTCGGCGATGCCGTTGGCCTCGTTGAATTGCTGCTGCAAATTGCCGACGCGATCGCGCAGCACGCGGCTTTCTTTTTTCAGATCACCGAGCTGCGCGAAAATTTCCGGCAGCAGGCCGAACCGAATGTTGCTCAAGCGTTCCGCGGCGCGGATGGGAAAAACAAAACCGGTGTCGCCTTTCGCGCCGGTCACCATGATGACGCTATCGGGTATGACTTGTGTCTGGGAGCGGAGGGAGAGGGGAGCGCACAAACTCATTAAGCTCACGCAAAAGATCAGTCGGTGTGCCTTTGTAAACATGAAGATTCTCCACAATTTTGATGATTCTCTTTTCGCGAATTTGCACGACTTTCGCCAGCGAGTCAGCCAGTTGTTGTTTGCGGCGATCTTCCCGGCGCAGCGAATCGATGCGGGCAAAGGCCAAACGATTGGCCGCCTCGAGCGCGTTATTTTGACGGCGCACTTCTTCGATCTCCTGTCGCAACTTATCAAGGTTTTGATCGCCGGCGCAGGAGAATTTGAACAGCAGCATGCCGCCAATAATGCCGATAGCCAGCAGCAAAAGCATTTTCGTTAAGTCACGCATCCATCCTCCTCAAATTAGTGGGCAGTTTTATTGACTCGAAAAACAGGTTTGCAGTATTTTTGAGCATCGGTAATGCCTCACTGACGGGGGTGGTAGCGCAGACATCTTGCCGGCCTCGCGAACGGGGCGCTACGATTTTCCATCTATGAGCGAGGCATTACGCGCATCGCAGTATTTCGCTTGTGTGTAAATGGTAACGCATTTACCCCAAACTTGCAAGCACTTTTTCAGGGGATTTTCGCACGTCTGTTGTCTGCATGCTATAACTGTTGTGAAACCGTTGCTTTTGCCCAAACCGGCTCAGGACGACGTGATGCCAACCACACAGATCATTCGCTACGCCTTCATCACGCTGCTGTACGGCGCTTTGCCGCTTTCTGCGCAAAGTAGCCGCGCGATGAATAAGCTGGCAGAAAAATCAGTGGAGCAAATTTTGGTTTTTGCCGTTGAGGCGAAAAACCTCGCGAAAATCATCGAGGCCACAGCGTGGAAAATGAATTATGATTCCGTGCTCGTGAGCGCGGCACAAAACAAGGTTTTAGTTTTTCGGGGCTTTCCGTCTTCGCCTCTACAGTATCGGATACTTTTGCAAATGGCGCCACTCGATTCGGCGCTCGATCTAACTGCACAAAGCTTTTGGTTCATTCCGCCGGATAGCATTCCCAGATACAACAAGTCGATGCAGAGCGCCGATCGCGATCTGCTGAAACTTTTTCTTTATGGGCTCATGCAAGAAATTGCCCTGAGCAAAGGGGAGCCGCTATTCGAGCAATCGCTGCCGGAAAAAACTTTTTCCGAATTTATGCTCCGCAATCTGCTCAATCCGGGACTGGCGTCGTGGTATATCATGAAAGATCATCCCCGCTTGACAAAAAAATCAGCCGTTGGTTGGTCGCTTTTCTTCGGCCTGTTGGATGCGGGATATATCGCGTTTGGCTTCACGACTCGCCGTGAGCAGCAGGATGGCGGCGCGCCGCTCATCAATTTGTCGAATCAACAGTTTGGGATTTTCGGGGCAGCAACTTCGCGCCTGGCCATGACGGTGGGTTATTTTGTCGATCGCGATTATCAGGAGTTAAAAAAGTCGGGTTATCATTTTCCGAAAATCGCCAGCTTGACTTTTGATTCGAAGTACACCCGCTATGTTCGGCAACCACAGCGGGACAAAAGATCGCAGAAAAATTAAGTTTTGACCATCGCAATAAACTCCTGCTCCAATGACGAGCCCCGTTGCCGCAGGCCCTGCCATTCTTCACGTTGCATCTCACGCAATACGTGACCCCGATGCAGGATAATGAGGCGGTCACAAAGATGCTCGACCGTCTCAATAATGTGTGACGAGAAGAGCACCGTGCCGCCGCGTTCGCAAAACTCGCGCAAATAATTTTTGAATTTGAAACTGCTTTCCGGATCAAGCCCGTTGGTCGCCTCATCCAGCAGCAAAATTTCCGGCGCGCCAAGCAGCGCGGCGGATAAGCTGAGTTTGCGGCGCATGCCGTGCGAATAACCCTTGACGAGTTCGCCGGCCTTTTCGGTCAAATCAAAAAAAGTCAGCCAGTGTTGAATTTGCGGCTCGCGCGTTTCGGGAGGAACGTCTTTCGCAGTTGCAATAAAGCGGAGAAACTCCAGCCCGGTTAAATATTCATAAAAAATCGGCGCTTCCGGGCCGTAACCAATTTTGCGTTTATATGCGGTTTCACCAAAAACCATCCGTTCCTCTGCCAGCGCGACTTCACCGGCATCGGGCGCGAGCAAGCCCATGATGATTTTGAACAGCGTCGATTTCCCGGCGCCATTCGGACCCAGCAGGCCGCACAACGAACCTTTGGTCACTGCAAACGAAACATCACGGAGCGCTTGCACATACTCGAATGATTTGCCAGGATTTTTGATGTCGATCATAGCAATTTATATGCGCAACGAAAAGAGAACTGCAACGAAAAAACCTTTTAAAATGCGGATTTCATAAGCCTTGTCTGAAAATATTGTTTTTCAATTTTTTCCAGTTCCGGCTCATATTAGCTCCCAAAATTGAAAATGCCGTTGCGATTTGCGAATCCACAGCGCGCTGATTGCCAGCAGGATAATTGAGCCGAACGGCATATAAAACCAGAAGAGCAGCATCAATCCCAGCAAAATATTCAATAGAACGCCGCAATATTTAATATTGGGAAACAGGCCGAAGCCGGCGTTGCAAAAGAGCGCCGCAAAGATAACCGGAATAATAAACACGATGGTGAGAAATAAAGCAAACCCAATTTCAATTGTGAAGATAAACGGAAGAATGATTATGAAAAACAAAACCGGCGCGATCATGAACCCGGCGGCGAGCAGCCAGCGCGCTTTCCAGCAGGTCGAAGCGCTGACCGGCAAAGCTCGCAGCAAAGCGACTGCTTTTGCATCATGCTCAAATAAAACCAGCAAGGCATTGATGAGCATAAAACTAAAAATGATCTCGAGCACGATGCCGCTCGCGTAAGCCTCTGCGGCGGTGGATTGCGCCAGACCGGCCAGGAGAATGATGATGGCAGCGAATGCGACTAAAACAAATGTTGAGCGTTTCTCCACCCATAAAAATTTCAGATCTCGCCAGATCAATGCGCTCGTTGGTCCACCTTTGCGGCTGAATTGATTGAACTTTGCTGCTACGCGAATCGTTTCATGCTTGACGGGGGTTTGACTCTCAATGAAACCGGGCTCATAATATCGATGCAGGTAAAAAAATAACGCCAACGCCGGAATCCATCCAACCGGCCACGCAAAGAGTATTTTGTCATTCGAGCTGAGCAGGAGATGCTCAAGTTGCGAGGCGCCGATCACGAGAATAATGAGAATAACAGTTTCAATCGGCAGCCAACGCCGGAGTCGGTGCGGCAATGATTTGCCGGTGTTGCGCAAATGATAGGCCTGCATGAATCCTGCGAATTGCAAGGCCAGTAAGATTCCACATGCAAAGAAACAACGCGCGAGTTTTTCAAAGGCGCCGTTGTCGCCAATTAAAAACGGCATCGTGCCGATGAATAACAACCCGGCGGTTTTGCTGCAATGACGAAATAAATGATAATTGGTGACGTCCGGTTTTGCCACCGGCAGCGTCCCGAGAATCTGCCATTCGCCGGTTGGCCGCAAAGTGATGAACGCCAGCGCTTCAACGATGAGATAAAAGACGGGCAACAGGATGACCCACTGCGCGGCATATTTTATCGGAAAATCTTTTTCCAGCAGAAATTTTAAACTGTAGCCGATATCCGCGGGTGAGCGTCCAGCGAGATAAAACAAGATCAGAATGATGAACCCAATTTCAAGCCACACCACGCGGTCGAAATGGTGACGAAGGTAATTGCGGTAATAACGCAAGCGCGTGCGGAGGAGGAGGAGGAGCATGTTTTAGAGGTCTTTTTGTGATCTCGTTAGAACGAATGAAACTGATGAGATTCCGAGAATTGTATTGTATCCACTAAGATAATCTAGGATGGCCTCCCTTTAGTCTATTTTTAGATCATGAGAATCAACTTATTTGGCTTCTCAATTCCTTAAAATTGATAGAAATTCTTGAAAAACTTCTAAGATCTTTGGGGAATCTTGCCTTGCTTTACGCCATCTGAGATAAAACAGGAAAGTTGGTTCAATAATATAAATTCGTTGATCCTTTTCACTCCAATCTAGTAACTCTATTCCTAATTTTTTCTGAAACGTTCCTAAAACCCTTAAAGTACTAGAGACAGATCCTTGAGGTGGAATTTCAATCGTTTGAATTTGAAGCCTCTTTAGACGCTCTCCTATCTCTTCTCTCTTCAACGAAAAGACTACAGGATCAAGTGTAAATGTTGATAGAATGAGTTGGTATGTATCATACTTTCTGGCCTTTTTCCTTGGCCCACGAGCCAAACGGTCATAAATGGCAGAGAATACACTATATCTTTCAGCCGCGACTTGATGGAGCGCTTTATATGCATCTTTATTTGAGATCTCTGTGTTGGAAGAGGGGTCACCAGAAAATCTAATATTGCAGTTCATACAAAGTGCCAAGCAAACTGATTGGGTGATGATTGGGACACCGACAGATTCTTGGGCGATTACTTCCATCACAGAATCTGAAATAGGTATTTTAAAAAATGTGAATCCTCTTAAAGCAATTTGTTTTAGATCATTCTTATCCCATATTGCTAGGTCAATTTGAATTGTTCGACCGAATAAATCTTTGTTTGCATGTGCTAAATCAGCAGCGTGATGTGTTGTGCCAACTACAATCACCGAAACTTCTTTGTCAACGAAGATTTTCCATTGCTGGAAAATTTGCTTTTGAGTATCAGGTGTTAAATAATGGAAGTCCTCTACTACAAGTATAATGGGTAACAAACTGAGAACCGGAATAAGATGTTCTGGAGAAGGATCAGATAGAATTCTGTTTCGAATCTCTGTTTCAGATTTCGAACGAGAAATATTTACCGATCCTTCACCCGTCAAATTGGCAAGCCAAGACCACCCAATTTTTCCAGATATCTTTCCCTCTCCTGCAGAAGAAATCTCCCTTTGTTTCTGGTTTTCGTTAATGCGATCAAAATTTATTGCCTCTAAAGCTTTTCTCCAGAGTTCCGTGACAGATAGTCCTTGGTGACAACGAACTTGTAGTACCTGAAGCTTCTTGTCGTTAGCTACCTGAGTGTATAGAGTTGTTTTGCCCGTTTTCGATGGACCGGTAAGAAGACAAAGAGAACCTTTACTATCTAGTGCTTCGGATAGTTTTTTTTCGTAATAGCCGTTTTGCCGCTTTATATAGGTTATAGTTGGCTGTCCTTGTATCTTGAATACGTCTTGGACGGATATTTTATCCATAATGTCCTCTCTAAATCATTCGGCTTACGTTGATTTGGCGATTTATAAAAATGACAAATGCGATAAAACGAAGAGACCTTAGCCCGTGGCTAATTTCCAGAAATGACGTGTTAACCTATTTATTCCGGGCTAATATAAAATTTCTTATTAAATAGCCAGATTCTTACGAATGCTTTCGGATAAATTTTTCGCCAACCCTTTTTCTCCAGAACCTTTAAAAAAGAAATCTGTCACGTTAGGGTATCGGCTGTAAATGTTGCGAGTGACTATTGTTTCACTTGTGAGGACTAAAACCGGAATTTCTCTTCCTGTTGCCTGTAGAAAATCAAGAATTTCAAGCCCTTCGTATTCTATGATATTATTTAAAGCACCCGAGGCTAAATTCAAATTTAAAATAATCAGTTTATAGTCATGCTCTTTAAGCATGCTTTTTGCGGATTCTTGATTAGTTGCCAACTCATACGACTCCTCACCAACTGTTGTCGTAACGATCTCTTTTAATAATTTCTGCCACTGCTCGGCATCTTCAACAATCACAATTTTTCCGGTTTGCTTGCGCCGTCTCCATGGTTCTTCGCCTGGTTTGGAAGCCTTGGCTACCATTGCATTCCAAATTTTTTCATAAGCTTCTACGAGTTCCTGGGCAATCCGACGTCCATTCAATCTTTTCTCGCGAACTGCGACAAGCTCTTCAAAAGCGTAAAGGGGCACATAAGGTATTTTTAGATCCCAAAAAGAGCGATTGTCCACTTTCCAGTTTATTGGCAGCAAATAGTCGAACTTGTTTTTAAATTGGCTTTCAAATTTGTTGCGTGCAACCAACTCTCCTGTCTCCACTCTCGCCGGAACAACGACTATATCCAATCGTGATCTATTCGGGCGCAATTTTTGCAAATCGGGAAATTTAAGCTTTTCAGCTATTTTTTCAGTGCCTTCGATGGATTGGTAATTCGACGAGGTAAAAGCAACGACGACATCAGCCAATTGTAGAGTGCATATAAGGCTCATTTCATTTACACCGTTACGGCTATCAATTAAGATAATCGGAGCGAAATTTTCAATTTCCCTACGAAACCATTCGAAATATAGCTCTCCTCCCCAGGTTTGATAGAAGTCTTTCCAGTTAAATAATCTTATTTCGTTGGCATACCGGTCAAATGAGATTCCGTCTCGTTTTCCCGCGGATAATAATTTCAAGAACCTACCTTCATCTTGATATACATCCACGACATAATCTTTCAAATCCCCAAATTGCAGCCTTTCACCCTCTCGTGGGGGTGCTTGCCGCGATACTATATCTTGGTAGGATAAGAGCATGTCTAAAAGCCCAAAATTTTCCCTGGCTTTTGGGCTGATTTCAGGAAAGTATGTTTCCAACCCTGGCGAATCCAAATCCCAATCGATCATCAACACACTACTGCCTCTTTCGTATAGCATCTCGGCGATATTTGCCAGAGCCATACTCCGTCCGACGCCGCCTTTATATGAATAAAAGGTGAAAATCATGGTTTCCTCATTTGAAAGAAACGTAATCTTCTATACCATTCCCGTTAATTCCTTCTTTGTCAAAGGCCTCTTGCCATGGTAACATCATGTGGCCGGCCCCGCTAATTCCTGCTTTGACAAATGCCTCTTGCCATGATACCATCATAGCACCAGTTAAGTTGAGTTCTTTCAAACTTGTTTTCATATCTCGACTCAAATCAACTTTATTTCCGAGACAAAAACTACAATAAGGGCTGAGATTAAGGTCATGATCGATAAAAAACCGAGGCAGGAATTTATCGATATGGCTTTCGAATAACTGACTTAACTCATGTTTTCTAAAATCTATCGGCGATATAATGTACTGAACGAGTGGAGCCTCTACACCACTAATGTAGGATAAAAATCTACTAAAAATTTCGGAGTGAAACATAGAAAGCCCATCGATCATGAACAAACATCCGTTACTTTTTAATGTCTCCAATACTTGAAGTTTAATCGCCGGATTATTATTAAAAAATAGATCAGTGTGGAATTCAAATTTTACTCGAAACGAATGATGATTAGCAGGAATTTCGGTTTCTTGTGCAAAATTTTCCAGTATTTCTCGAATGTTGTAAGGGCTTGTTCCGAATGGACGCCACTTATCTTTGTCTTTTATATCGTAGTGGTCAATGATATCTTGAATATTCAAATTCTTAATTAACTTATATAGCTTTGCGATATCGCTATTTTTTTTGTTTGCGAAGAGTTGCTTGGCTTCTTTTTTTGTCATGGCGATGATAACAACTGGCAAATGTATAATTTTTTTTACCGGTTCCACAAATTGGGTAATACCTTCAGAAGTCTTTCGGGAAAAGTTAAAATCTACCGTGCCGTTATTTTCTTCACCGGTGGAGTCAATGTCTTTTATCCACTCAGGTCCTCGCGGACCGTTGTCGTTATATTTTCTAAGGTAAACCTTTCCCTTCAACGAATCCAGGTTAATATTCACAAAGTTATATCCATTTGGATAGTCACGGCTGGCATAAACGGCCCCGCAGGGAATATAAACGGTATGGCCGGACAGGGAGCGGGTATCATACACTTCAGCTCTATGAAGGTGGCCGTGCAAAATAAAATTACACTTGGCTTCCAAACGTCGTCTGATCTGTAAGTGATCGTTTTCGTTTAACCACGTAATGGGATGATGAACGACCGCAATACGCCAATCAGCTTCCTTCGTTTTTTCCAATGCCCTCTCCAGTTGCCATTCTCCGATGAGTAAATGATCTAGATCAAATATCTCGCCCTTATAGTCTTTTCCGTATCCGCACATCCATGCTGAATTAAGCCCCAGAATAGCTAATTTATAACCCTGTATAAGTATCGTTTTGGTATAGAAATAATCCTCATCTCCAAAGGTTAGATGCCCTTCAAAGTAGCTTTGTATGAATTTGGCATATGCGCTGAATTTCTTAAAGGCAATTATCCGCTCTTCGTTCTGCTTTTGACTTAGAAATTGATTAATTCTATCACGATCATCCAGTTGGGCAAGCATTCCCTCTCTGACGGCAGGAGTTATTTCTTTTCTATCTATATCGTGATTACCCGGAACAATGAACAATCTATCTTTGGAAAGGCTAGTAATTTCTAATAATGGATCGAAGAAATCTTTTGCTGCAGAATCAAATTCACTTTTTTTCCCATGATATGCCACGTCACCAGAAAAAATGATGAAATCTGGTTTCAGTCCACTATGAATCTGGGTTCTTATGTCGTTCCACAAAGCCTCGAGCACCGTTCTTCTATTAAAGCGCTCAGCTTCGGTACCTGATTTGAAGTGTAAATCCGAAAGATGTAGCCATGTAATAGTCGACACTCGGGATTCTCCAAGGTGACAAAAGTTTGAAGATAGCCTGTTTAGTTTTTGTGCTGCAACAGGCTCTGAACTTGCGCTTTAAAACCTTTGATATCAAAACGGGAGCCCTGGGGAGCTTTTAGAACCAGCGCATCCGCACCATACTCTTCCACGCCTTTACGGAGGCTACCAGGATAGCCTGTCAAGATGATCACGCGCGGAGCCGCTTTTTGGGCCTTCACTAATCGTAAAAGCTCAAGGCCTTGCACATTGAAAACCTCCGTATCCACAAGCCTCAGATCTAGAATCACAAGATCGAATGCGCTCTGTGATATTTCTTTTTCAGCCTCTTCAAAGTTAGAAAGGGTTTTGACCGTGTGGCCTTCCTGGGTGATTAAGCTAGTGAGAGCTTCTCGCCAATTATCCTGGTCATCAACAACTAAAATTGACCGCTTAAGATCGGTATTCATTTCAGTACCCTCCTTAGTTTGATTTTAATGCTGGAATTTTGACAAAGAAAGTTGTTCCCTCACCTTCTTCACTCTGAAAGCGAATATTTCCTCCTATTCTTTCAATGATGTTTTGAGCCCGCCAGAGGCCATATCCTATATGTCCGGTTTTGGTGCTATAAAAAGGCAAGAATATCTTATCAATATCTGCTCTTGCAACGTCTTTTCCAGTATCAGTGATCTGTATTTCAACCCATTCTTTATCATTGGCATCCACAATTCGCTTTGCCTCAATCGTTAGTGTGCCTCCGTCAGGCATCGCGTCGATGGCATTTTCCATAATACTCCAGAAAGCGTTGGTCAACTCTGCTGCTACCGCCCGAACCACGGGCAATTTTTCCTTAAACTCCATCAGATGGACCCGAACATTGGCTGATATTTGTACGCGTGTTTGACGGACCAAAGACTCTAGTATGAATTGTATATCAATGTCCTGTTCCTCAGGCGAAAATTTGAGTTTTTCCGCAGCTCTCAAAAGTCCATCTGTATTGGATTCGATGTTATCCAAATAATCACCGAGCTTTTTGTCCTTAAGAGATTCTGAGCCAAGATGATCTCGGATTTGATCAACCCAAACTGGAATAGTGCCAGCCAAGTTGTTCAATCGGTGGACGAAATCGGCTGCAATGCTCGTTCTTGTAATCACAGCTTCCGATTCTGCGATCTTTTTTAGAGCTTGTTCCAACTCAGCGAATAGTCTCGCATTTTCTAATGCGATGGCAGCCAGATCTGCCATCGATTGCAATATCTTCACGTCGTCTTCATTATAAACATAATCCTTAGTAGGATGGTAAGTAGCAACTGCACCGATCACCTTTTCGCCTACCCGCATAGGTACGCCAATCCACGAAGCTAATGGATCACCTATGTATTCTGCTCGTCCTGGCTGCTTATACCATTCATCTGATTCTTTTCTTGTGGCAATAAAGATGAATTTGCCGGTACGAATGATCTCTTCTGTTCGTCCCTTACCCGCCTTGCGCGACTCCACGACACCTCGCTGACCATTCTTGAAAAATAGTCCAAAATGAACCATATCTGTGGCACTGTCATACTTTGCAATATACATATTATCAGTGTCCATAAATTGCGTAGCCTGTTCGTGAATGAACTCGAAGATTGGGGTTTCACCTTGACGGATTTTCGAGCTTAATTGAGCGCCAAACTCAACTAAAGCTTCCTGTCTTCGATTCACATCAGCCAATGATTGTTGTCGCTGATTCACATCATAGTATAAACGCGAATTATTAATAGCGATAGCCGCCTGGTTAGCAAACAATTCAATGAGTTCTTGTTGCTCCTTCGTGAACTTTTGGGGTGTGCGATAGTTCGCAAACATCAATCCCATACTTTCATTTCCTATCCTGAGCGGAATTGCTGCGGTCGACAGGATTTTTTCACGAACAACGAATCGATTTGCGGGCTGATCTTCACGCTGAAAAATGTAAGGAGCCATAAAGATGGACTCCTTGGCTTGTGCATTTTCTTCGTAAAAAGGTTCTGGCCTTTTAATTATCTGAAAAACTGCATCATCTGCGTATATCTCATTTTTGGGAACCGACGGGCCTTGTGTTTCTCCTACAGCGATTTGGGGGAGTTCGTATTTATTTTGGTCTTGACTGTATTCATATAACTCGATCAAATCGGCTCGTAAAACCTCTTTCGCGCTTTCGGCGATCTTCTTCAATAGATTTCTCGTATTCTGAGATTCCTCGATAGAGACCAAGTGTTGGGCTATTTGATTCAATTTGGTCAAGGCTTCTCTTCTTTGATTCACATAGTAATATAGTCGCGAATTTTTAACCGCAATTGCCGCCTGTTTTGCAAATAACTCAATGAGTTCTTGCCGCTCCTTCGTAAACTTTTGGGGCGTGCGATAGCTTGCAAACATCAATCCCATACTTTCGCTCTCCGTCCGGAGTGGAATAGCAGCGGTCGACTCAATTTTTTCACGAAAAACGAACCGCTCTTTGGTTAATCCGCCGCGCTTAATAATGTAAGAAGCCGTAAAAAGGTTATTGTCTTGTGCATTCTCGACGTATAAAGGCGCGGATCGTTGAATCAATTGCCAAACCGCATCTTCCTGGTGTATAGTAGTCTTTTGAAAGGCTCTATCCTTTTTTCCTATAGAAATTGGTGGCAACTCATATTTATCCCGGTCTTGCCGGTACTCATAAAGTTCGATCAAATCGGCCTTCAAGACTACCTTTGCGCTCTGCGCAATCTTTTCCAATAGTTTTCTCACCTCCGGAAATTGTTCGATGGAGAGCAGATTATAGGCTAGTTCGTTCAGTTCGGCCAAAACCGCTGCCTGGTCATGTATTTGTTGGAAGAATCGCGCATTTTTAATGGCGATAGCGGCCTGATTGGCAAACAACTCGATGAGGTCTTGTTGCCTTTTTAAGAACGCTTGAGTCGTGCGATAATTTGCAAACATCAACCCCACACTTTCATTCCCGGTGGTAAGTGGGATAGCTGCGGTAGATCGAATTTTTTCACGAAAAATAAATCGCTCACTGGGCCGATCCTTGCGAGCAATAGCGTAGGGAGCAGAAAAAGAAGGCTCGGCAGCCGAATTCTTTTTATATAAAGGTTTGGGTCGGTGAATTAGCTTGAAAACAGTATCGTCATCGTAGATCTTAACTTTTTTAATCGAAGGTTTTTGTTTTTCGCCCACGGAAATCTGTGGAAGCTCAAATTTTTTTTGGTCTTCCCAATACTCATACAGTTCGATCAAATCGGCCTTTAAGACTTCCTTGGCACTCTTGGCGATTTTCTGCAATAGAATTCTGGTAACCGGAGAGCCTTCAGCGACTAAGCGCTGGGCGAGTAGGTTTAGTTTGGTCAATGCTTCTGCTTGATTCCGCTCCAGTGAGGTACTCATAAATTTCGTTCCATGGCATCAGTACGACCTTTTTGATTTACATCATTATCAGAGATTCACGTAGCTTTACAACAAATTCAGGGTATATAGCACAGTATGTTTATTTTTCCGGCATCCAGATCGTCGAAGGCTTGCAGCGTATCAATTTAGCTATGAGCGCCTTGTCTCCACATCGCTAATGCTTGATTATACCCCTTCTCTGCAAAGATCAGTCCCTTTTCCCTCAAAATCATGTCCGTAAGCAGATGCGGCAATCCTCTTTTCTTTTCTAATGATAATATCTGCAATTCAGAAAGCGTTTTGCCTTGATTCTTCGTCAACAATAATTCCATTTCACGCCGCCCGTGTTCAACTGTTTTTAAAAATCGCCGCGATTCATTCTCAAAATATGCGTAGAGTTTTCTTTCTATTTGAAGCGCATCCAAGTTGCTATTCACAAAAATTTTACGAGTTGATGCAATAATTAAAGAAAAGAAATCTTGCGGCTTAATACCTAATATTATTTGTCTTGTTAACACACCACGAACTAATAGCTTAACAATGCGTTCACGCCCATTTTTGCCCGGCGGTGGCGCTCCATCCGCCACCAAGACGAATAAAGCTCTTAAATAATCGGCAATCACGCGCTCACTGGTTATTATTAAATTTCTCGGCAGGTTCTTACAATTCGCGAATTGATGGATAACATCAATAATGAGTCGATAATTTTTAGTATCGAAGACAGAATCCACATCTTGCAGAATCATTGCGACACGTTCGGTTCCAATAACGGTTTCATTAAAAGGGTCATCCATCAATATTAAAATGTCAGTCTCGGGGTGTAATTTGTATGAAATAAATAATGAGTTAGCGAATTCTATAAAACGCCCACATCGGCACCCCGGCTGGCACGTCGTTCCACATGACAGTTGTTTGCCCCGATCAAAGAAAAGTTCGGTATTGGGCCCACATTTTCGTAATTCTTTTCCGTTTGTTTGAATGCCGCCTCCTTGCACCCAATAATTATGATCAATTCCCAATCCGATCACTCGGCTATCTGGCAAACCCAAATCCAACCAAGTTTGACGTGCCAGTTTATCTTCAGGTAGTTGTTGATCGCCGATGGTGCCTCCTGCAAAATATGACGCCCAAATCCGATTAGGATCAATACCCAATCTTTTAGTCGCTAATTGCCACATATTCTTGATCGTATCCTGTTTCCCATTGTTGCCAAAGACAAACGCTCCCGGCATTTCAAATAAACTCAAATGTATATCATCAGTCCCTACGGCATCAAGGTCAAAATGTCTGAAACAATCCTGGACAAGCACAAATTTATTGCCTGAACGGTTTTGAGCATTTGCCAAGGAGGTTTCAACCTGCACTAATCCTGCACTCATGACGAAAGACATTGGAATTGATGGATGCATCATAGGGGCGCGCGGAAGTAGTTCAAAACCACATTCGGTATAATAATTCACGAAACGAGAACGAATTTCATTAAATTCCATATCTTGAATAGGTCCCTACTGTGCTGTCCAAAATCCTACGACTATCTTTTATCTTTGAAAAAAAACTCACGATGAAATAATCGAAGATGGAAACCCACAAATTTAAGTTTAAAAATAATTGTGCTAATGTCAAGGAAAATTTTTAAAAAAGTGTAATCCCTCAGATGTCTAACCATCGTCCATAAATTTTTCACTGGACACCGCCCGCGTCGGGCTTGGTGATGACGGCAAACCCGTCGCAATCTTCCACATCGCCGTCAGGTCATCGAGGCGTTGCAGACCCAGCCATAGGCTCTTGGTTCCCGGTTCGCCATCGCACTTGCGACCGAGAAATCCTCCCAAGCTGGCGACCATCCGCACCGCCTCGC
>Ga0247727_10003066_pt1 | contig 37439 bp, 33 predicted proteins | sample WisWelCaveWW1625_FD_202498 | JGI IMG/M metagenome (GOLD analysis project Ga0247727, IMG submission 202498) | Biofilm microbial communities from Wishing Well Cave, Virginia, United States - WW16-25 | ecosystem: Environmental > Aquatic > Deep subsurface > Groundwater > Cave microbial mat | place...
GGGAGGCGTGATAGTTGCATGGGGCAAACCGACATCTTTTATTGCAACGCTGAAGAAGCCGTTATAACTACTATAGGGAACGCTGCCTTAACTATGAGTGCCAACGCAACTGTCGGATACTTAACAATGCTAAACAATGATCTGAGTAAAGCTACTCTGACACTTAATGTACTAGATAGAGCCTTGACAATAAACAATACCCTGAACGCAAACATTAATGTTGGCTCCCCAACTGATTCCGAACTTGGTTTACTGATTCATGCCGGAAGTGTTACCATATTGGGCACAGCCAATTTAGGAACCAATGGAGTATCCCCTCAAAAAGCAGTTAAAAATGAGGTGTTAATTTAAGAACTATTTGGAATAGGAATTAATTGAGCCAAAGGAGGCATTTTAAACTCACCACTTATTCTATCGGCGGCAGCGCATCAGGAACAGGAGCCGGAACTATTCGGTCAAATACCATTTCAAGTTTTAGTCCCTTTACGTTCTCCTCTGCTGGTAAAGTAATACCCAATCCGCTTCCTGTTGAACTTCTTTCATTTGATGCAAAGCCCGATGGAAATGTGGTGAATGTAAAATGGGCAACTGCTTCTGAAATCAACAGCGATTATTTTATGGTGCAGCACTCGCAGGACGGAATTATTTTTGAAGATGTTGAAAAGGTGGAAGCATTCGGAAATAGCAGCACAACAAAAAATTATTCTGCAGTTGATTATGAACCGTACAATGATGTTTCCTATTATCGCTTGAAACAAGTTGATAATGACGGCAAGTTTGCTTACAGCAGCATTGTCTCGGTGAAATTTCAGAACGCCAATTCGCTTTCGGTTTATCCCAATCCTGCAAGCGGGCTATTTAACATTAGTTTGTCCGGTCAAAACGGAAAAGAAATTTTATTAGTTGTAAAAGATTTGCTTGGCAGAGAATTTTATTCCAGAGTTGTGATTGTTTCAAATGATAAAGAGGTAATTGCCATTGATCCTTCCGGAAAACTTGCTGAGGGAATTTATATTGTTGTTGCGACTTCCGACAATAATATATACGAGAAGAAGATTGTAATTAAGTAAGCCTCTTTCTTTTTCTTTTCCAATGTAGGAATCAGATTATCAGAAAGCAATGTTATCAATTAATCTCACGTTTCCCATCTTTACAGTAATGCACGCACGCACTTGTTCGGCTTCATTAACAGCATGAAGAGGCATCAGCGTTTCGGCATTTACAATTTCAAAATACTCCAACTGCATAAAATGGTTGGAATTGATTTGGATTGTCACCCATTTTTTTATTTGCGGTATTGTTCCTCGTGTTTCTTTTGTGGCAGCAAGGGTCTTGTAAATATGCGGAGCATTTTTTCTTTCATCCGCAGTAAGAAGTGCATTGCGTGAACTCATAGCCAATCCATCGGCTTCGCGCACAGTAGGGCAGGGGATTATTTCAACTGGGATGTTCAGGGCTTTCACCATGTGCTTAATGATTGCCACCTGCTGAAAATCTTTTTCTCCAAAGTATGCTTTGGCGGGTTCAGTAATATCAAATAGTTTTTTAACCACCGAACAAACTCCTTGAAAATGCCCGGGACGATGGGCACCTTCCATTACTTTGTCGAGCATGCCTAAATCCACCTCACCCCCAACCCCTCTCCCGTAGGAGACGGGAGCAGGATACATCTCTTTCACCTCAGGTGCAAAAAGTACATCACAATTAGCGGATTTAAGTTTTGCAATGTCTTGTTTAAGAGTTCGCGGATATTTTTCAAGGTCGTTTTTGTCGTTGAACTGGAGCGGGTTCACAAAGATGCTGGATACAGAAATGTCGTTTTCACGCTTCGCTCTTTCCAAAAGGGAAACATGCCCTTGGTGCAAAGCGCCCATGGTTGGCACGAAACCGATGGATTGACCTTTTGTTCTTAAGGCAATCAGGTAATTCTTAACGTCTTGTATTGCTGTAAATGTTTGCAAAGAAAAAAGGGAGAATTATTTTGGAATTGTCAGTAATTATTATATACAGATGAAAACCAAAACTACTTGAAATATTTGTTCAGTAATGGAAATTTTATTAGTATCTTTGGGCTCGTTTTAAAGAAGCCCTCAACCACTAAATACATCCCATGAAAAAAGCCAGAATGTTGTTTGTATCTCAGGAAATCACTCCCTACGTGGATGAGTCGCACATGAGTATTATCAGCCGACAACTTCCGCAGGGAATTCTTGAAGCGGGGAAAGAAATCCGCACGTTCATGCCCCGCTATGGCATTATCAATGAGCGCAGGCATCAACTACACGAGGTTATCCGTCTTTCAGGAATGAACCTTATCATAAATGATTTTGACCACCCGCTTATTATTAAGGTGGCTTCCATTCCTGCAGCGCGCATGCAGGTATATTTTATTGACAACGATGATTACTTTAACCGCAAAGCGATTGTTACAGATAAGAACGGAAACATTTTTGCCGATACTGACGAGCGCCTTATTTTCTTTTGCCGAGGGGTGATTGAAACAGTAAGGAAATTAGGATGGGCTCCGCATATTATTCATTGCGCGGGATGGATGACTTCTCTCCTGCCCATGTACCTGAGGCGTTCTTTTGGCGATGACCCTTTGTTTGCCGAAAGCAGAATTGTCTATTCAATTTTTGATGATGAATTCAAGCAAACACTAAATAAGGATTTTGTAAATAAGGTTCAGTTTGAAGGAATCACAAAAGACGATACAAAGCATCTTAAGAGCGGAACGTATGCCGGGCTTATCAAAACAGCAATTGACTTTTCTGATGCAGTTATCAGAGTTGGCAAGAACTCAAATTCTGAAGTGGAGAAATATCTGAAGAAAGCAGAAAAGTTAGTGCTTGATCATCCCGGAGATGATTATATTGATATGTACAACGATTTTTATGATGCAGTGCTGGAAGAAGAACCTGCGCTGGCTTGAAAGAAAACATCTCCAAATAAATAGTTTTTCGTAACGTTGTCCCGCCAAATACAGGCGGGACAATTTTTTTATGACCAAATATATCATCCAATACGTCTTCTTTCTCGCTCTGATTACAGGTTTGATTTCATCTTGCAAAAAGAAAACTCCTGAAAATATTGGGCTTGATCTTCTCCCAGACGTTGATTTGTTGAACGCTACATTTACAGACACAGCAACATTAGTTACTCATACTGTTAAGGATGATTCTTTGAAAACGGATGAAGCCGCACCTTTGCTTCTTGGAAATATAAATGACCCGATTTTCGGAATTACCAGATCATCCATCTTCACGCAGTTTTCTCTTCCCACAACCAATCCATCTTTCGGAGCAAATCCTGTGTTGGATTCTGCGGTGCTTTCTCTCGCTTACAACAGCGGACAGTATTACGGCACTTTAGATCCGCAGAAGTTTGAAGTGTATGAACTATCTGAAATGATGAGTATTGGGTCAAGTTATTATTCCAACACAATGTTGCAATATCAAACCACGCAGCAAATTGGAAGTGCGACTATTACTCCTGATGTTACCAATACCATAATGGTAGGCACGGATACTTTTCCCGCGCATTTGAGAATAAAACTTAGTGGTGGTTTTTTTCAGAACTTTCTTACTAATTCTAATTATACATCTTCTTATAACAGCAATGCAAATTTTCAAACTGCTTTTAAAGGGATTTATATAAAGAGTTCGTCCGATACCACCAATGCAGGAGCGATTTTATACATGAACATAACGGACACTTATTCCCGTTTAACGCTTTATTACAAAAACGATACGGATACTTTACTTCATTCTTATTATTTTGACATTTCAAAAACAGACTGCGCGAGGTTTTCGCACTTCGAACATGTTTATACTCCCGCATCAGATATTTCCAGTCAATTAAGTACTGCTAATACTATTCAGGCAAGTTATGTGTATGTGCAGCCGATGGCGGGAGTTCGTACAAAAATCACCATGCCTTACCTCAGTGACTTTTTCAAAAACGGAAGAGTCACCATCAACAAAGCGGAATTGATTTTACCTGTTGAACCATCTTCCGTGAGCACTGCATTTTCCGCTCACGCAAAATTAGTTGCTACGATTGCCGACAACACGCTTGGTCCTGTTGTCATGCCCGATTATTTTGAAGGCGCTACTTATTTCGGAGGCGACTATGACGCGACAAATAAAGTTTACAAATTCAACATTGCCCGATATGTGCAGCAAGTATTAAATGGCACGAAAGAAAATCAGGGCTTGTACATTATCACCAATGCTCGCCCCACTACCGCTAACCGCGTTCAATTAATTGGCGGAAATCAATCGATTCCTAATCATATGCGCTTGAAAATCACTTATACCCCGTTAGAATGAATTGGTGGTATAATTTCTGATGTTGTTTAAGCAATAAAACCCATATCAGATGAAAAAATCACTACTTCTTTTTTCATTACTCTTTTCAGTATTCACATTCAGCGTTTCCGCTGAAAATATTCTCACTCTTACCAACCCTAAAACGCAGGAAACAAATGTTTTCCGAAAGGGTTCTTATCTTGTGTTTGAACTCAAGGCGGATAAATCTGTGCGTGAAGGATTCATTCAGGATGTTACGGATTCATCTATTGTGGTAGATGATTCGCAAGTATCTCTTTCGCAGATAACTATTTTTGCGGGAAGCACAAAAGGAAAAATTGTTGCGGGAAGAGTTGCCGATGCGGTTGGCAACGCGCTCATCATCGCAGGCACATCTGTATTCAACTGCGGTTTAGATTTTATTTTATCAGGAGATGGAAATTACTATTACTGGCCCATTGGCGGAACGGTTTGGCTTGCAGGCACGTTCATTGCTGGAATTGGCTATGCATTTGACTGGGCTTCCTTTCCGCTCGACCATGCTGTGCGCGTACGTAATTACAGGGATTGGAACGCCAGCATCATTAAGGAAGAAGGGCAAATTGTTGATGAACCACAAATTTCACAACCAAAAGATTCCACTCAAACAATTACTGCTCCCATTCCTGAGAAATCTAAAAAAGAGAAAAGAAAGAAAAGAAAACCTTCAAATGATGATGTGTATGGGAAGTGATGCGTCATTCCACCGCATTTTCTTTAGCCGTCACTGCCTCGACAACTTTTTTCTGAGCGTCCACTTCTCCTTTCTTTTTTTCCTGGTCTGTTTTGTTTTTTCCTAAGTCATCCTGTGCCTCTTTTATTTTCTTGTTGTAATCCTCAATCTTTGCTTTGTAATCCTCAATGTTGGAATTCAGTTTCTCCTGTTTCTTTTCAAGGTCTTTTTTATCGTCTTCCAAATTGCCGAGAACTTTCTCTGCTGCTTTACGCTGTCCCTCTATGGCTTCTTTGGTTGTCTTTATGGCAAAATCATTCACTATTTTTTTTGCTTCTTTTAATTTATCATTCATGGACGAAGAAAGATACGCGCCTCCCAAATCAAACGCCACGATAAATTTTATTTGACCATCTTTCACTTTTTCCGCTTTGGCATACACATCAACGGTATTGTTTCCATTGATGGATTGAATCACCGCGTTGTCGGCAAATACCCCATCGCTGGTGGACATCTTCCCTTTATAATCTTTCATCAGCGATTTCCACTTACTTTCAACCTCATCGGGAGTGGCATCATAGATGTTCACCACGAGCGCAGGGTTTTTTCCATTGCCGATGTGCTCGTTGGATTCGTCTACTTTAATTTTAATTTTTTGAGCCGAAGCGGCAGTGATTACACCCATTAAGAAGAGTGTGATTACACCTATTAGTTTTGTTTTCATGATAAGTAGGATTTATTGTTCAAAGATAGAATTTCATTTGAGAATTCAAACTGCAAATAACGTGCCTTAATATATTTTACTTTTGCCTTGTGAATTTAACCGATACCCATACCCACCTCTTTTCTGAAGAATTTGATTCTGACCGAACAGAAATAATTCTGCGAGCCATTTCGGCTGGAGTAAAAAAGTTTTTTCTTCCTAACATTGACAGCACTTCTATTCCTGCATTGCTTGCTCTTGAAAAACAATTTCCTGAAAATTGTTTTGCCATGATGGGATTGCATCCATGCTCGGTGAATGAAAAGCATGAAGAAGAACTAAGGGTTGTTGAAGAATGGTTTCGCAAAAGAAAATTTTCTGCTGTGGGGGAAATCGGAATGGATTATCAATGGGACAAAACTTTTATTTCACAGCAGAAAGATGCTTTTGCAAGACAGATTGATTTAGCAAAGGAATATTCTCTCCCAATCATCATTCACCAGCGCGAATGTTTTGATGATTTGTTTGAGATTGTGCAGTCGAAGAATGAAAAATCATTAAAAGGAATTTTTCACTGTTTCACGGGAACGCTTGAGCAGGCAAACAAAATAATTTCTCTCGGAGGTTTCAAAATGGGAATAGGAGGAGCAGTGACCTATAAAAAAGCAGAACTGCCCGAAGTGCTGAAGCAGATAGACATGAAACACATCGTACTTGAAACAGATTCTCCATACTTAACGCCTGCTCCTCATCGCGGAAAGCGAAATGAAAGTTCTTACATTACTTTTGTGGCGCAGAAAGTTGCGGAGATAAAAGAAATTTCTGTTGAAGAAGTTGCGGAGATAACAACTAAGAACGCGGAAAAAATCTTCAGCCACTAATTGCACGAATTAACACGAATGAGCAAAAAGAAAAAAGATAAATTGAAAAAACCCGTCATTGCGAGCGGAGCGAAGCAATCCCGCAAAGAAGAAAAATCGTTTCGGTGGATGTATATTTTTCTTTTTTTGTTCGCAGTCGGACTTTACATCAATACCCTCAACCACGATTTTGCATTTGACGATTCTGTAGTCATCACAGGGAACAAATACACCAAGCAGGGCTTTGACGGAATAAAAACGCTCGCCACCAAAGATTTATTCTATGGAATTTACGGAAGCGCCCTTGATTTGGAAGGTGGAAGATGGAGGCCGCTCACGCTCGTAATGTTCGCAGCGGAATATCATTTCTTTGGTGACAATGCTACTCCGTATCACTTTATTAATATTCTTCTCTATGGAATAACAGCGATAGTTTTGTTTCTTACACTCAAAGAATTTTTTCCCAAAAATTATCTGCTCGCTTTCATTGCTACTCTTCTCTTCATTGCTCATCCACTTCACACAGAAGTTGTAGCCAACATCAAAAGCCGGGATGAGATTGTTTCGTTTTTGTTTTTGTGTTTGATGCTTTTATTTTTATTCAGGTTTATTAAAACCGAGAACAGGAAATTTATTTTCTATTCGATACTGTGTTACTTCACCGCGTTGTTATCTAAGGAAAACGGAATTACATTCATTGCTGTCATTCCGCTTGCTCTTTTTTGTTTCGCGGGAAAAAATATTAAGCAGAGTTTAATGTTGACAATTCCATTTCTAATTACTGCTGGAATTTATTTGGCAATCAGAACTTCATTAGTGGGAATGATTGGCGATCGTGAAAGCAATGATGTTACCGATAACCCTTTTCTTCAGTTGAATTTTCCAGCGATCCCTACCGCTTTGCCGTTTATGGAAAAATTTGCCACCGTCTGCTGGATACTTTTGAAATATCTTTTGCTCCTCATCTTTCCGCATCCGCTAACGAGTGATTACGGTTTCAATGAAATTCCGGCAATCAGTTTATCAAACCCGAAAGCAATTGCATCAATTTTAATTTATGCGGGACTGATTTTTTATGCTGTTAAAATTTTGATGAGAGAAATAAAATCAAGAAGAAATCCAGAATATAGAATCCAGAATTCAGAATCGTTGCTTTTTTCTTTTGCGATTCTTTACTTCCTGATTACGATTTCAATCGTATCCAATCTTTTCTTCCTCATAGGAACAACTATGGGAGAGCGGTTCGCGTTTATTTCATCTCTGGGATTCTGTCTTGCTCTTGCTGCGTTCTTAATAAAAATATTTAAGTGGGAATCTTTCAACATTCAGGAACCAGCACCCACGATTAAAAAATTATATCCGCTTCTTATTTTACTTATTCCCTACTCTTACAAAACACTCACACGCAATCCCACATGGAAAGACAATAAAACTCTTTTCACCACCGATGTAAAGACAAGCATAGGAAGCGCCAATGCACATTATTACAATGCAAATACAATGTTCACCGACCATATCAACGATGAGCAAAGTCCGAAGCGCGATTCACTTTTTATGGAAGCGAAAAAAGAATTTCGCAAAGCGATGGAAATAAACCCTTACTTCCATTATTGCTATTACAATATCGGCCTCATCTGGGAAAAACTAGGAAACCCGGATTCGGCAATTGTTTATCAGCAGAAAACCATTGACCTCAAACCTGAAAACACTATGGCGCAATACATGGCAAAAGGTGCGCTCGGTTTGGTTTACGGAAAACTGAAAGGAGATGTTGATAAAGCAATTCCTCTTTTGAAAGAAGCACTTGCCAACAAACCCGATGACACGGGCTATCACGAAAATTTGGGAATCTGTTATGCGATGAAAGCCGACTATGACAATTCAATAAAAGAATTTGAAACGGCCATCAGATTAAAAACTGAACTTAAAAAAGAAGACGCACGTATATTCATGAATCTTGCTCTTAGTTGGCAGAGCAAGGGAAACAAACAGAAATCAGATGAGTATTTTCAAAAAGCGTTTCAGTTAGATCCTTCGCTGAAGAAGTAATCAGGAAAGTTTTCCTCCAACCTCCACATCTTTCCCCGGCTCAACTAAAATTGTTTCATTGTTTTTATCAGGTACGCCAAGCGTGAGCACTTCTGAAACAAATGGCCCCACTTTTCTGGGAGGGAAATTAACGACAGCGAGAATGAGTTTTCCTTTCAGTTGCTCTTTGGTATAGTGCTTCGTGATTTGCGCGCTGGAATTTTTTGTTCCTATCTCTTTTCCAAAATCAATTTTGAGTTTGTAGGCGGGCTTTTTCGCTTCAGGAAAATCCTGTACATCAATTATTTTTCCAACTCTTATATCGAGTTTCTTAAAGTCGTCAATAGTTGCCATGGGTATTTTGTTATTAGATTCTGGATTCTGAATTCTGGATTCTTTTAACTTCTGAATTTGTTTTTCTATTATTTCATCCTCAATTTTTTCAAACAAAAGTTTTGTCGCTCCGAGTTGATGCTCTGTTTTCAGAATATCGGTTCTTCCAGCATCACGCCAGTTTAATTTCCCGATGTTGAGAATAGAAGACAAACTTACTGAAGTATTTGGCAGAAATGGTTCGCATACTACAGCGAGGTTCGCACAAATCTGCAGGCAGATATTCAGAATGCTTCCGATTCTTTTCTGGTCGGAAAGTTTCCAGGGTTCGTTCTCTGCCAGATATTTATTTCCAATTCGCGAAAGGTTTATCATCTCTGCCAGCGCTTCACGGAATTTAAACGCATCCAGCGCGGAAGAAATCTTTTTAGGAAATTTGGAAATTTCCTCCATCAGAAGTACATCTCCTTTTGTGAATTCTTCCGCAGGTGGAACTTGGTTTGCAAAATATTTTTGCGTGAGCACCATCGTTCGGTTTACAAAGTTTCCGAGAATGGCAACGAGTTCGCTGTTGTTTTTTAGTTGAAAATCTTTCCAGGTAAAATCATTGTCTTTTGTTTCGGGAGCATTTGATGTTAAAACATACCGTAGCACATCCTGTTTATTTGGAAACTCCTGTAAATATTCATGCAGCCACACCGCCCAGTTTCGTGAAGTGGAAATTTTATCTCCTTCCAAATTCAGAAATTCATTCGCGGGGACATTATCGGGCAAAATATAATCTCCGTGAGCCAGCAGCATCGCAGGGAAAATGATGCAATGGAAAACAATATTGTCTTTCCCGATGAAATGAACTAATCGTGTTTCCTTGCCCTGCCAGTATTTTTTCCAATCGCTTCCCAATAGTTCTTTCGTGGCAGAAATGTAACCGATAGGTGCATCAAACCATACATACAAAACTTTTCCTTCCGCGTCTTTCAACGGAACTTTCACCCCCCAATCCAAATCCCGAGTCATTGCGCGCGGCTGTAATTTCTGGTCAAGCCAACTTTTACATTGTCCGTAGACATTCACTTTCCAATCTTTGTGCGACTCAATATATTTTTCAATCTGACTTTGCATTTTGTCAAGAGGCAAGAACCAATTCTTGGTTTTTCTCAGCACAGGTTTTTCTCCCGACAAAGTTGATTTTGGATTTATTAACTCGGTCGGACTCAGAGATGTTCCGCATTTTTCACACTGATCGCCATAGGCATTTTCATTTCCGCATTTCGGACAAGTTCCTACAATGTATCTGTCCGCAAGAAACTGGTTTGCCTTCTCATCAAAATACTGTTCGGTAATTTCTTCCGTGAAAACTTTTTTATCGTACAGCGTTTTGAAAAACTCTGAAGCGGTTTCGTGATGAATTTTATTTGAGGTGCGGGAATAAATATCAAATGAAATTCCAAATTCCTTAAATGAATCTCCCATCATCTTATGGTATTTATCCACTACTTGCTGTGGTGCGATTCCTTCTGTCTTTGCTTTAATAGTAATCGGCACGCCATGCTCATCCGAACCGCAGATGAATTTCACATCTTCGCCTTTGGAACGCAGATACCGCACATAAATATCAGCGGGGATATAGCATCCTGCCAGATGTCCGATGTGAACAGGACCATTTGCATAAGGCAAAGCGGCAGTAACTGTATGTCTTTTGTAATTCACTTGTTGGTAATAAAACTGTAAACTGTAAACCGTAAACTGTAAACTGTTTTATTTTCGTGTCAAAGATAAAAAGAATGGCTACTCCTCCTTATCTAAAGAAAGGCGACAAAATCGGAATCGTTGCTCCGGCAAGAAAAATTTCCAAAGAAGAAATTCAATTTGCAGTTGACACTTTTGAAAAGTGGGGATTGAAAGTAGTTTTCGGAAAAAATCTTTTCAGAAGCGAGAATCAATATTCGGGAAGCGATGAGCAAAGAGCAAAAGATTTGCAGGAAATGCTGAACGATAATTCCATTCGCGCGATAATTTCTGCAAGAGGCGGCTATGGAACACTTCGTATCATTGACAAACTTGATTTCAAAAAATTCCAGGAGAAACCTAAATGGGTTATCGGGTACAGTGATATTACGGTTTTACATTCTCACATTCACCAGAACTTTGAGATAGAAACACTCCATGCCACCATGCCGATTAATTTTCATAAGGATGAAGAATCAGTGGAGACATTACGAAAAACATTGTTTGGAGAAAATACTTCATATAAAATAAATGCTCATCCATTAAATCGAAAAGGAAAAGTTGAAGGAATTTTAGTTGGAGGAAATCTTTCTTTGATTTACGCTTTGAAAGGAAGCAAGTCGGGAATTTCCACTTCTGGGAAAATTCTTTTCATTGAAGATCTGGATGAATATCTTTATCATATTGACCGCATGATGATTTCCCTGAAGCGCGCTGGTAAACTATCTCATCTTGCGGGATTAATTGTCGGAGGAATGACAGACATGAAAGATAATCAAACTCCATTCGGAAAAACTGCTGAAGAAATTATTCTGGACGCAGTAAAAGACTTTGATTATCCCGTTTGTTTTGGATTTCCTGCGGGGCATCAAACAAAAAACCTTGCCCTCATTTTTGGGAGGAGGGCAAGGTTGAGTGTGGGGCAGAATACAATTCTGTCCTACTGATTACTTCTGAAACTTCTGGTAATCTTTTGGAATATCAAACTTAGAAGCATCTACCGTCTTCTTATCAATTTTTGTTACTTCCATTTTTATTTCTTCTTTGCCGGTTTCAAGGTTCACCTGGCTTGAAAGGAATGGGAACATGCCATCAACACTTGTTAACTGCTGAACATATACAGCCGACTTATCTTTTCGGTTAAGCACTTTTAAAAGTTTGAAGAAGAAATCAAATTTTCCGCTTCCCATCCAATAGGTAACCTGAACTTTTTCATCCGTATTTTTAACAACATATTCATTACACTTCACGCCAAGAATGGTTTTTACATTTCCTGTCTTTGTTACTTCTGGTTTTCCAGTAACAGTTGCTGGGGTGCCCGATGCTTGTTCGATAAAAAGTTTGCGTTCGTGGCTGAGAGAAACCATGCTGTTTGTTTTCAGGTCAATAATGAAACTGCCTTCCACCTTTTTGGATTTATTGCCGATTTCATCAAGGCGCACTTTATCGCCTTTTACATAGTAAATATAATTTACCGTATCGGTGGCGGTTTGCTTTTTGAATTCGATAACGCCCTCAAAAGATTGTGCGGATGCGATAAGCATTCCGGCAATTGCGAAGATGGAAGTGAGAAATAGTTTTTTCATTGGATTAGTGTTTTTTAGTGAGACGAAAATAATCTTTTTTTAGAAACAGGGGGATAGAATTCAATAATCATACCAAACCACCGAAAAACGAAATGCCACGAAAAATACGAAAGAGAGGGGTTTTGATTTCGTACTTTCGTATAAATTCGTTTTCCCTCTGAAGGAGTCCCTTCGGGAGAAGATTTATGGCTGAGCATAACGATACGGGCATTAAAGGAGAAGACCTCGCTTCATTGTATCTTGAAGGAAAGGGGTACACCATTCTTGAGAAGAACTGGCGGTTCGGACGGGAAGAAATTGATATCATAGCACAACAAAATGACATGCTTGTGATTGCGGAAGTAAAAACCCGAAGCGGAAGTTTTTTTGGTGAGCCCGAAGAATTTGTAAATCGCCAGAAACAAAAAAATTTGATTAAAGCAGCAAACGCATACATTGAAAAAAATAATCTTGAACTGGAAGTAAGGTTTGATATTATTGGAGTAATTCTTACAGGAAAAAATCACCGCATCAATCATGTTGAAGATGCATTTCATCCCATCGCTTAATTATGGCAAGCAGGATATTATTAGTTGAGGACGAAGAAAACCTCCGCAGCACCATCCGTCTGAATCTGGAGATGGAGGGGTATGACGTTACGGAAGCGCGCGATGGAAAAATTGCTTATGATACTTTCCGCTCCGCGCATTTCGATTTAATTATTCTTGACGTGATGCTTCCGGAAATGGATGGCTACACGCTTTGTCAGAAAATTCGTTTAGGAAATACCGAAGTACCTGTAATTTTTCTCACAGCGAAAGGAGCAAGCGATGATCGTATTCGCGGTCTCAAACTTGGAGCAGATGATTATCTCGCAAAGCCGTTTAATCTTGAAGAACTTTTGTTGCGGGTAAGCAAACAGGTGAAAAGAAAAAATCAAAAACCCGAATCCCGAATCCCGAATCAGAATTATAAATTCGGGAAATGCGAAATTAATTTTCTCACATTTAATATAATAGGAAGAGACGGGGATAAAACCACACTTTCAAAGCGCGAAATTCAACTGCTGAAACTTTTGATTGAAAGAAAGAATGAAGTGGTGTCGCGCGAAGATATTTTACGAACCGTTTGGGAATATGATGTATATCCTTCCACGCGGACAATTGATAATTACATAGTCAGTTTCCGAAAGTACTTTGAAAAAAATCCCCGCGAGCCAAAACATTTTTTCTCAGTGAGGGGAGTAGGGTACAAGTTCACAGATTAATTTTTATTCCAACCATCTTAAAAATCTTTGCTGCGTTTTCGTTCACTTCATCGGAAAGTTTCAGCCATAAAATAGGAACAGCGTAAAGTAAAAGACAAATGAGCGAACGAATAATCATGTCGGCATAAACATTTAAAATGGGAGGTATGAAATAAATCACTCCGAGTGTGAAGATGCCGATGAGAATCACCCATGCGCTTTTCAAATCAAACGGCTGCATGCCGAATACGCTCCAGATGTAAGTAATGCGAAGCGTGTTGAGCGTGATGATGGAAAGCATGGTGGCAAACGCAGCGCCCTCAATTCCGTATTTCGGAATGAACAGCAGGTTCAGCACAATCATTACTCCAATCAGCAAAATGGTAAAGAGTAAATCGTAACGGTATTTTTTTGAAGTGACTAGAATGATTCCGTTAATGCCTGTTGCCATGTCAAACAATCTTCCTAGCCCGAGGAAAAGAAAAACATATTTGCCCGAATAGTATTCTTTGGGGATGAAATGAAAAATATTGTCAATGTTCACCCATAGTCCGAGAAAAAGAAAACATCCTGCAATCATGTTCATCAGCGTTACTTTTTTGTAGAGGTCGTGCAATTTTTGCATTTCGCGGTTTTTCCAGAACTGAGCCACGAGCGGACTCGCCACTCGTGCCAATGAGCGGTAAGGAATCAGCATCACAGTCGCAATGAAAAAAACAGTTGTGTAAACTCCCGTATCGCTCAGTCCGAGCATTGAAGCCACCATCAGCGCGTCAATATTGTTCATCAGAATGTAACTCATGTTTCCGAGTATGGCGAAGAGCCCGAAGTTGATTACGATTTTGAAAAAACGTTTTGTTACGTTGCTCCATTCGGGTTTCAAAAGCAGTTGTTTCAGGAAAGCCATATAGATGAGAAGTATCAGTGTGGCGGAACAATTTACGCCCACATATATCATCACGAATTCGTGGAACGAAACAATGTTCAGCGCGTAAAGAGAAATGGAAAGCGTGATGAGAATTCGAAGAACAAGTTCATTGATAATTGTAGGCACCACTGTTTTCATCAGCGAGCGGAGAAAAACTTCAAAGAGATTGTAATAAACTGTTGCAAGTCCAAGCGGAATCAGGTAAAAAAAGTAATCAACCAGCAAGGGAGATTTTTCAGAATAATAACTTACAATAGTCGGGTTGAAAAGAAAAAACAGGAGCGTAATAATCAAAAACCCAAATAAAGAAACTAAGGAAGTCCAGAATAATAATCCGTGATGCTGTTTTTCCTTGTCTTTGAAATATGGAAAAAATCTCAGCGTAACGCCTGGCATTCCCAAGGCAGAAAACTGCGCGTAAATAGCGGCAACACTAATGAGAATATTTGCCAGTCCAACTTGTTCTGCGCTAAGAAAATTAGTGAACAGAAGAATTTTATTCAGGTAACCGATGCCGGCTCCGAGATAGGAAATGACGGTGATGCGTATGCTGTCTCTTTGTACAATACCCATTTAATGCGAAGAAACAAGATTACAGATTACAGATTACAGATTACAGATTATTTTTTTAACGACCATGTCTTAAAAACTTTGACCTTTGCAAACGATGAATGCATCGCTGAAAATATTTCTTGTTAAGTTGCGCTGGTTTTTGTTCGAACGAATCACTTCTGTACTGGATTTTGTTTTGTATGCAATACATGTTCCGGTTTCAGGAAGAAGTAACCCGAAACGAAATGAAAAGAAAGTTATTGTCTATCTCGGAGAACAATTGCCTCCGCGCATTCCCAGAATAGCGAAATGGGTAAAGCGCAGCGGAGAATATTCAACTGTTCTTGTTTGCAGCCAGCGCGGGTATTTCGAAAAGTTCAGCAACAATGAGTTTGATGCTGTGTTTCTTTTCCGGAATGAATTTCATTTAAAAAGAATCTTGAAACAACTTCCAAAAATATCCCTGATCCATGCCTTTGCACCTAAAAGCTATTATCCGAATCTGGCAAGACAAATCGTAAAAGCTCCTTTTGTGCTGGATATGCAGGATGTGTATTCAATTTATTATGGATTAAATCCAACACTCGGCTGGCTGAAAAAAGAACTGCCGCATGAAAAAGAATGCCTGGAAAAAGCGGATGGGATTGTTGCTCACTCGCTCGAACCCAATGTTGCACTGAGGAAATATGGTATTAAGAAAAAACCCAAAACAATTTTCTTCCCGCTTTACTGCGATGATGATGCTTTTCTGAATGGACCATCCCATCCTTCCGGAATGGAGGGAGATAATACGTTCAGTTCCTCCCCTTCGGGGAGGTCAGGAGGGGCTCTTCATCTTGTCTATGCCGGAGGAGTAGCCGGCTCTCACCGCAACCCCAAACAATACGGGAATATTCAATTTCATGAAATCATAAACATTCTCTCAAAGCAGAAAATCCATTTTCATATTTATCCAAGCCCGTCAAACATCCCTGCGGATTATGAAGAGTATGAGAAAATTTCAAAGCAGAATTCTTTTTTTCATTTTCATGAACCTGTGGCGCAGGATAAACTGGCAATAGAATTGTCAAAATATAATTTTGGAATTCTTTTTTTCTTCAAAGGTGTGTCTGAGCAGTCGGATGATAAGTTAAAATACGCAACCACACTCAAGTTGTTCAATTATCTTGAAGCGGGCATTCCGATTATAGTTGCTAAAGATTTGGGATATCAGAGTTGGATAGTAGAGCGAAACCAATCTGGACTTACTATTGAGAATATAAATGATCTTGCTTCATTAAAAGAAAAAATCCTTCAACTTAATTATGAAACACTATTGCAAAGTGTGAAGGAGAGAAGGATAGGATTATCTATAAAAGCAAATACCGATAGGATCCTTAAGTTTTATTCTGTTATTCAACGATGAATTTCTGAGAATATTCAGAATAGAGCGTTTTAATAGAAATAAAATAAACTCCCTTGTGCAGATATCTGAAATCATACTTTTTTCTTACGGACCCGCTGGCAGTTATCTTCTCTTCTTTAATAAATTGACCGATTTGACTGGTAATTGTGATTATTATTTCTTGCTTGACAGAAAAAAATGCATTCATATCAAAAAAACCATCGTTCGGGTTTGGAGAGATGCTGAAGGGTATCTCAGAATTATTTTCTAAAATTCCATTGAATGTAAAATTATAAGGAGCGGAAATTGCCGTACACCCATTTGCATCTGTAATCATTACCTGATAAAATCCGCTTTGTGTAGCAGTATCGTATTGCGAGATTGCTCCTGAAATGGGATTTCCATTTATATACCATTGATAGCTCGATGCTGAACTTGATGCAAGAATATTTCCGTTAACAGAAATAGTTGGTGTCGTAGCAGCAGGATATACAAAAACAATTTGCGAATCAATTCCAAAACATCCGAAGGAATTTGTACCTGTAATAGTATAAGTAGTAGTTGTGGAGGGAAAAGCAATAGGGCTTGCAATATTAGGATTGGACAATGAACTTACAGGGCTCCATGAATATGAAGTTGCATTTCCTCCTGCATTTAGTTGTGCGGAGTCCCCCATACAGATGTTTAACGAGTTGCCAGGATCAAGGGAAGTGTTAGATAAAACAACTAATGTAGTGGCGTTTCCCGAACAACCTGTAGATGTATCGGTAACAACGACTGAATAAGTTGAATTGCTCGAAGGGCTGACAATAATGGAAGAAGTAGTTGCTCCCGTGCTCCATTGATAGGCATTGCCTCCATTCGCAGTAAGTGTGGATGAATTTCCCATGCAAATTGTAGTATTGCCGGAAATAAAAACGTTTGAAGAAGATGTTGTCACTGAAACATCATCAAGATAATATCCAAAAAGCGGCCATTGACATCCGGGGCAACTTTGTTGCGTTAAAGTATTTGTATCAGTGAAAAAATTTCCCAAACAAATAAATTTGTATGCGCTGTCAGCAACAAAGCATCCTGAAATAGTTGTCCAGTTTATTTTGTCAGTGATAATGTTTGCTGAATATACCTGACAAATATTATTTATAGGAAAATTCGGTACAGTAGCAAACTTTACTCCGAAATTATTTGAAGCATATTGACTGTTATCAGTATGAGAAATATTGAAGCTTACATAATAGGTGTTTCCGATAATAAGAGGAGATGTTAATTGCGCATAAATATTTTCTCTGTAATCCTGTTGTGAACCAGGGTCCATTGTAACTTCTGCCATGTAACCAACCCCTGTAGCAGCAACCTGATTGCCCCATGTGTTTGCAGGTACTTGGAACAAAGAAGTTCCACAAGCATTGCAATACTCAGTGTGATAAGTTGGATTGTTATTATTGGATGAAGGAAACCATCCGGTTGCGCGTGATACCTGATTATAATTGTTTGGGCAACTGCTGAAAGTTTCAAAACTTGGATTAGGAACAAGATTCTGCGCGAAAGTAAGCGTGGAAAAGAAAAAAGAGGTAAATATTGTATTCACCATTTTCATACTTCAAAGGTAAAGAAAATACTCGGTTTTTTGACAATGAGAAGCAGAATTCTTTCAATTCTGTTTTCGATTGTTTTGTTAAATTCGCACTACTCAATTTTCTCTATGAAAGTTCTCATTATCGGAGCCCGTGCAGATGGTCATGCAAAAGTAGTTTTGGAAATACTTCAAGCTATGAAACATACCGTGATTGGTTTTATTGATGACAATACTACTAAGAAAGGAAACAAGATTCGCGGCATTTCAGTTTTGGGAACAATGAGCGAACTAAAAACGATTGCAAAAAAGCACAAAGCAACGGGAGCAATCGTAGCCATCGGAGATAATCCTATGCGAAGAAAATTATCTGCTGAAATTGAAAAAACAGGATTGAAACTAATAAATGCCATTCATCCAACTGTCCATTTTGATTCAGATGTAATAATTGGCAATGGATGTTACATCGGTCAAGGAGTAATTGTAATTACCGGAACAAAAATCGGAAACTGCGTGAACATTCACACGGGCGCAACCATAGACCACGATAATGTTATTGAAGACGGAGCCAATCTCGGTCCCGGAGTTCATACAGCCGGAAGAGTAAAAATCGGCAAGGATGCAATTCTCGGAACAGGAGCAATAATAATTCCCGATGGAGTAGTGGAGTCAGGAGCAACCGTTGGAGCCGGAGCAGTTGTCATCCGCACCGTAAAAGCAAACACAAAAGTTATGGGAGTTCCCGCAAGAGAAAAATAAGTTCTGAAGTCCTTCCCTTCGAGAACTTCTCCCCTTCGGGGGGATAGAGGGGGGCTTGGATGGGCTGAGTAGTTGCCTACTTCTTCCGCATCACCAGTTCATGAATTGTTTTCAGATAAGATATTTTTTCCTTCAGGTCAGCATTCTCCCTGCGTAATTCCACAACTTCCTTTTCCTTTTCTGCCACTGCCGCTGCCACTGCCATTGCAGCAGGTTCATTATCCGGCAATTCATTTTTCAATTCATCTGCATAATGCCTGAAAAAATTATACTTAAGCGCTTTCGAAATTCGCATCAGAAGCCCCGTGTTTATTTCCTCACTCTCCAAAATCCGTGTCACGCTTGACGAATAATAACCAAGCAAACGCGCAAACTCCGTCTTGCTCAGATTTCTCTCCTTCATCACCCTCCCTATTTCTATCCCTATATTTGGCATCAATTTTAAACTTTATACTTTCTAAGAGACAAAAATACTATTTTTTGATATACAATAAGCCTTCCTAACAAAAATATTTGCCATCGTAACAAAGAAATTAGCCATCGTAACTACCATATTTGCAATCGTAACTACCATATTAGCAATCGTAACTACCATATTAGCAATCGTAACTACCATATTTGCAATCGTAACTACCATATTAGTCATCGTAACTACCATATTTGCTATCGTAACTACCATATTAGCTATCGTAACTACTATATTAGCCATCGTAACTACCATATTCCCTATCGTAACAAAGTAATTCTCTATCGTAATAAAGAAATTTACCATTACATCAACCAAATTTAACATCACAAAAACAATAATACCTCAAACCCCCTTCGGGAAGGAAAGCTGGGTTGAATAGTAACTTCACATAAACACAATTAACTATTTTTACCATTCTTTTTTTGAAATCTATGCAAAACATTTTCATCACAGGCGGAGCAGGATATGTGGGAGCGGTGCTTGTCCCTAAATTGCTTAGTAAAGGATATAAAGTAACCGTGCTTGATCTGATGATTTATGGAGAAGATGTGTTGCCCAAGCACCCGAACCTTCAAGCAATTAAAGGAGACATCCGCGACCAAAAACTTTTGAAAAAAATTCTTCCTGGTAACGATGTCGTGATTCATCTTGCTTGCATTTCCAATGACCCCAGTTTTGAACTCAATCCAACATTAGGAAAATCCATCAACCTCGATGCCTTTGAACCGCTCGTAAAAATCTCTAAAGATTCCAGAGTGCAGCGATTTATTTATGCTTCTTCATCAAGCGTGTACGGAATAAAAGAAGAACCCAATGTTCACGAAGGAATGAAACTCGAGCCGCTCACAGATTATTCACTTTTCAAATTGCAGTGTGAAGAGATTCTTGAAAAATACCGCAGCAATGATTTTACATCGCTCACCATTCGCCCAGCCACCGTCTGCGGATACAGCCCGCGTCTGCGTTTGGATTTAACCGTGAACATTCTCACCAATCTTGCCGTCAACAAAGGAGAGATAACAGTTTTTGGCGGAGAACAGAAGCGTCCGAACATTCACATTCAAGACATGACCGATTTATACATCATGCTCCTTGAACTTCCGAAAGAAAAAATTTCGGGCAAGATATGGAATGCCGGATATGAAAATCATAAAGTGAAGGAAATCGCGCAGATGGTGAAGAATGTGGTTGGAGATAAAGTAAACATCATCACGACTACAACAAATGATAATCGTTCTTATCATATTTCCTCTGAGAAAATAAAAAAGGATATTGGCTTTGTTCCTAAACATACTATTGAAGATGCGGTGAAGGATTTGAAAAATGCTTTTGAAAAAGGATTGATTCCGAATTCATTTACAGATGAAAAATATTTCAATGTAAAGCTCATGCAGAAAGAACATCTCAAGTAATGACCGTCCCTTACATCAATCTCGCCCTTCAGCATCAGAATATTAAGCAGGAACTTCTTTCTGCCGTGGAAAAAGTTTTAGTGAGCGGGCAATTCATATTGGGGGAAGAGGTAAAAAAGTTTGAAACAAGTTTTGCCAAGATTGTCGGAGTTAAATATGCAATCGGAGTTGACAACGGAACCGATGCGTTGGTACTTGCATTAAAAGCGCTTGGAATCGGAAAGGGAGATGAAGTAATTACCGCTCCGAATTCTTTTCTTGCTTCTGCATCCTGTATTGATATAGTAGGAGCAAAAATTGTTTTTGCTGATGTGAGAGAAGATTTTAATCTGGATCCTGAAAAAGTTGAAAAGGCAATCACAAAAAGAACTAAAGCAGTCATAGCCGTTCATCTCACCGGCAGACCGGCTGACATGGATGCGCTGCAAAAAATTTGCAAGAAGAAAAAAATCCATCTCATAGAAGATTGCGCACAGGCTGTGAGTGCAGAGTATAATGGCAAACGTGTTGGTTCCTTTGGAATCATAAACATATTCAGTTTGCATCCTCTGAAAAACCTCAGTGCGGCAGGAGATGGAGGAGTAATCACAACTAACAACGACAAACTTTATTCCTGGCTTTCACGCGCTCGCAATCACGGACTGAAAAATCGCGATGAGTGCGATTTCTGGAGTATGAACTCGCGTTTGGATAATCTTCAGGCAGCAATTTTGAATGTGAAGTTGAACTATTTTGAACAGTGGACTGAACGCAGAAAAAAAATTGCTTCCATCTATTATTCCCGCTTAAAAAATCTTGACATGATTGTTCCGCATGACAAGTCGAATGAAAAAGCAGTATATCATACCTTCATTATACAAACAAAATTCCGCGATGAGTTGAAAATGTTTTTATCAGAAAATGGAATTGACACAAAAATTCATTATCCCATTCCAATTCACTTTCAGAAGGCGGCAAAGAGTTTAGGATACAGAAAAGGAAGTTTTCCTATTACAGAAAAACAAGTGAAAACTATTTTGAGTTTGCCCGTTTATCCGGAACTTACGGACGAGCAGGTAAATTATGTTTGCGACAAGATATCAGAATTTTATTCTCAAAAAAGAAATGGCTGAAGCATTAGAACAAAAATTTCTTTCGGTGCTGGAAAATGACCGAAGTAAGTTCATCAGCAAGTGGATGATCATCTGGGATTATCAGCAAATTCGTAAAAAGCGCGGATTGAAATATGACAGCAAACTTCCCGAAGATTTTTTTTCCTATGGAGGAAACGAAGATTTGGTAAAATGGATGAACTGGTTTCACCATGACTTTCCGGATTATTTTCCTGAGAGTCTTACCTTGAATTTGCTTCAAACCAGTCTGGAAAATGACAGAAAAATTCTAGGCAAGTTGAATCTCTCTTACGATTTTCAAAATTACAACAAAAGAGTTGGAATCAATAATGCGCATGATTTCCTTTTTCCGAATTTCTACCCAACCCCTGAGCGCAGCAAAATCAAAAATGTAATTGATTTTGGCGCGGGATATGGCAGACAGGCAAATCTTTTTACTTCCAAAATCCCCGATTGCATTTATACTGCTGTTGATGCCATTCCGAATTCATACTGCCTGCAGAATTTATATTTTTCCAATCTCGACAAACCTTTTTACGAGTACATCGAACATCCGGAAAATTTCAGAATAGAAAATGGCAAGAAAGGAATTTATCATCTACCAACATGGAGAAAAGATTTATTGCCCGATGATTTTTATGACTTAGTGATGTGTGTGCAGGTTCTTCCCGAATTAAATACTACACTGGTAAGTTCCATGTTGAAAGAGTTTCACCGCGCCCTCAAACCCGGTGGAATGTTGTACATTCGTGACCATGCCAGCACGTGGAAACCAGCAGGGAAAATCAATGTCGATGAATTCCTTTCTGAAAATGGTTTTGTTCTGGAATTCAAGCCGCACATCATCAATGAAAAAGATCTGCATGGAATTCCGCGCATCTGGAGAAAAATTGATCCTGATGTAATAAAATCTCAAACGATGTCGTTTGACCGAAAACTAAAACAAACCATTGAAGATATTGACACGCTTTCGGGAGGATTGCTCCGAAAAGTTGTGAAAAAAGTAAAAGCAAAATGAAAGCAGTAGTAACAGGAGGTTGCGGCTTCATCGGGAGCCATATGGTGGACAGATTGGTTCAGGAAGGACTTGAAGTGGTTATTATTGATAATCTTTCCAGCGGTTCGGTTAGAAATATCGAACAGCACCAGAACAATCCCCGCGTTCAGTTCGTTCATTCGGATATCAGCAATCACCTCGCGATAGAAACGCATTTCAAAAATGTTGACTGGGTTTTTCATCTTGCCGCGCTGGCGGATATTGTTCCATCCATTGAACGCCCGATGGAATATTACAATTCAAATGCAAACGGAACAATAAATGTTTTGGAATCAGCGCGCAAGCACAAAGTGAAAAAAATAGTTTATGCGGCTTCTTCTTCCTGCTATGGAATTCCTGATAATTATCCGACAAGTGAATCGGCAGAAATCCGCCCGCAGTATCCGTACGCGCTCACAAAATCTTTAGGAGAAGAGCTTTGCATGCACTGGCATCAGGTTTATAAAATGAATATTGCATCGCTTCGGTTTTTTAATGTGTATGGTCCGCGTGCGCGCACTTCCGGAACATACGGAGCAGTGTTCGGAGTTTTTCTTGCCCAGAAACTGGCAGGAAAACCTTTCACAGTTGTCGGAGATGGAAAGCAAACTCGGGATTTTACTTTTGTTACTGATGTAGTGAATGCCTGCTATATGGCCGCGAAGAATGAAAACTCATCCGGAGAAATAATGAATGTCGGCAGCGGAAATACCTATAGCATCAATCGTCTTGTAGAATTGCTTGGTGGGAAAATAACATACATTCCAAAACGTCCGGGCGAACCGGATTGTACTTTTGCCGATACAAAAAAAATACAAACTGTTTTGGGCTGGAAACCGAAAATAAGTTTTGAAGAAGGTGTAAAAATTATGCTTGATAACATTGATTACTGGCGCGAAGCGCCTGTGTGGGAGCCGGATTCAATTGCAAACGCTACAAAAGACTGGTTTAAATACCTTGCAAAGTAATATGACAGAATCTAAAATTGTTTCTCTCGAAGAACTCGGAAAAATTTCTGCGAAACTTAAGAAGAGCGGAAAGAAGATCGCGCAGTGCCACGGCTGTTTTGATCTGCTTCACCCCGGGCATATAAAGCATTTTGAAGCGGCAAAAAATGTTGCTGATGTGGTTGTGGTAACGCTTACTCCCGACAGGTTCGTGAATAAAGGTCCCGGTCGCCCGGTGTTCAATGAAAAACTCCGTCTCGAATCCATTGCCGCGCTTGAGGCGGTAGATTTTGTTGCGCTCAACAATTGGGGAACAGCAATTGAAACTGTAAAAATTGTTAAGCCAGATTTCTATGTGAAAGGACAGGATTACAAAGACAGGGAAAAAGATATTACCGGAAACATTCAAAAGGAAGAAGATGCGGTGAAATCTGTTGGCGGCAAAATTTATTTCACCGAAGAAATTACTTTTTCATCATCATCTTTACTTAATGCTCATTTCAGCCCGCACAGCGATAAAGCGAAAGAATACCTTTCAGCATTCAGAAAAAAACATTCGGCAGAAAAAATTATTTCTGAGATAGAAAAACTGAAAGATGTAAAAGTGCTGGTGATTGGCGATACTATCATTGACGAATATCAATACTGTCTTCCGCTTGGAAAATCCACTAAGTCGCCAAATATTTCGGCTGTTTATCTGCGCGAAGAAATTTTTGCAGGAGGCGTTCTGGCTGTGGCAAATCATCTGGAGCAGTTTGCAGGAAAAGTGGAATTGGTTACGATGCTCGGAAAAGAAGACTCCCGCCAGAAACTTATTGACGATAAATTATCTTCAGGCATTGAACGAAAATATTTTTTCAGAAAAGATTCTCCCACCAACTGCAAACGCAGGTATCTTGACCGCTACCTGAATATAAAGCTTTTCGAGATCACTTTCATCAACGACAAACATATTGAAAAACAGCTTGAAGAAGAAGTGATTTCACATCTTAGAAAAAAGATAAAAGATTTTGATGTGGTACTAGTGGCTGATTTTGGGCACGGATTTATTTCTCCCGGCATTATAAAGTTTCTGGAAGATTCAGGAAAATATCTAGCCATCAACGCGCAGACGAATAGTAATAACTACGGATATAACTACATCACCAAATATCACCGCTGCGATTACATTTCCATTGATGAGCGCGAACTGCGTTTGCCCTTCGGAGATAACTACGGTAATTTGGAGAATTTAGTTGATCAGTTGAAAAAAATAACAAAGGCGAAGAAGATCCAGATCACGCTCGGGCAGCAGGGGACAATGATTTACGAAAAAAATAAATTCAGCTACACGCCCGCTTTCGCAACTTCTGTGCGCGATTCGGTTGGAGCGGGCGATGCTGTTCTCTCTGTAACCGCTTTGTGTTCTTATAAAAATGTTTCGAACGATGTAACAGGATTCATCGGTAACTGTGTGGGCTCACTGGCAGTACAGATTATTGGCAATGAACACCCCGTTTATAAAAAAGACCTTACAAAATGCATTCAACACTTTTTGAAATAATGGAAATCAAACAATTTGTAAAAAAATATTCTGCGGACTTTGCATCACTCCTTAATTTGCTTGAGGCAACGGATTCTTCTTCAAAGAAATTTTCTTATGAAGAAGGAATTGAAAAAGCCGTGGAGATGGTGAAGAAAGTTCAATCAGCAAATAAAAAAATAATGATGGTAGGCAACGGTGGCAGTGCCGGAATTGCCAGCCACCAGGCTGTGGATTACTGGAAAAACGGTGGCGTGCGCGCTACTGCTTTCAATGATTCATCTTTGCTCACCTGCATCTCCAACGATTTCAGTTATGCCGAAGTTTTTTCTGTTCCAATAGAAAAGTTTTCTGACACAGGCGACCTTGTTTTTTGCATCAGCAGTTCGGGCGGCTCTAAAAATATTCTGAATGCGGCTGAGCAGGCAAAAAAATCAGGATGCGGAGTTGTTACTTTCTCTGGATTCAAGAATGACAATCCTCTGCGAAAATTTGGCGACTTGAATTTTTACCTGCCTTCACATTCCTACGGCTATGTGGAAATTCTTCACCTCTTTATCATTCATAATATTCTGGATGCAAAACTTTACTGCATTGATAAAGTGGATGTGTTTAATAAGAATTTGCCGCTGTAATTCAGATCTTCTCTGCTGAAATCTTGACCCTGAAATTTTTATTGGGAATGGTAGGATATTCAAGTTTGCTTGTCTTGATATTTTTTGAAGTGTAAATGGCGCAAAGCGTATTGGAAAGGTGATAAATATTTTTCCTTTTTTCTGTTGGAGCACCGTCCAGAATTCCGGCCATCACCGGCCAGTAAATGGTTTCAAATGCGGTTCCGTAATCATGCCATACGATCATTGAGTTTTCATCTTTCAGCAGTTTAAAAACATTCATTGTATCGCTTTTCACAGCAGGATATTCATGGTCGCCATCCACAAATATCAGATCGAATTTTTTATTGAGAGATGAGAAATCAAACGTCATGGAGTTGTGTTCAATATATTCAATGTTCTTTTTCTCTTTTGAAAAAAGTCGTTGAACGCCAATCATCTTCTCCGGAAATTTCATCTCTCTCATTTCCTTGTCAGATAAACTTATTGAAACACATTCTTTTGACACATCCGAAACGTTGGAAAGACTTTCCCCGCGCCAACTTCCGATTTCAAGATAAGTGCAGTCTTTGAATGATGCTGCGATTGCTTTGAGCACGGCAATATCAATGGTGGTAGAAGTTCCGTTAAGAAATGTGTAAGGAGAAATTTCGGTATTGAAACCGGGAAGCAGATCAAGAAGGTCAATGCAAGGGAGCCCGTTTTTCATTCCGTATTTTTCATCAACGCTCTCGCGTTTGATTTCATTGGACACTCCATGAAACAATGTTTTGAGAATAATACTTGGTTTAGTAAGTAGAATTCTAAAAAATGGTAATATGAGAGAACTGCGGTTCGTAGTGTTTGTTTAATAAGATTATTCTACAATAAATTTCCCCCAGCCAATTTTTTTGCTTTCATTAATCACTTCAAAAAAATAAATCCCTTGCTGAAGGTTTCCTCTTTCTATACACATCTTATTAGAAGTAATTTTTTCTTTTCTGCTCAATTTCCCGGCAATGTCGAAAATTTTTAATTCACAGTTATTTTTATGATTAGGAGAAGTTATTTCGAGAGTAGCTGAGTATGAAATTACAGTTGGATATAATGATGCAAAATTGTTTATAGGTTCATTCTCAAATATTCCGTTGCCTTCACAAGAAAATTTCCACCAATCACTATAATTATTAGAAAATCCATTATCGGAACCCGAGCCAGCATATGCAGCGCCATTAATAACACAGCTAACTAATACCCATCTGTTTCCTCCACCAAAATTTGTTACTTGTGTCCATGAATTCCCAAAATAATTGTATTCCCAAATATCTGAGTAAGAATTTCCATTAGATTGCCCAAGCCCTACATAACTCTTGTTACAAGAGGTAAATCCGATTGCATAATTTCTTGCAGCACCAGAGAAATTAGCTTTTTGAATCCAGGTATCATTAGATGCATCATACATATAAAGGTCATTATAAAAAGAGCCCGAATATCCTAATCCCACATAACCAAAATTATTTAATTCAAAACCAGTGCAACCGTATCTTGCAGTTCCGGGGAAATTTGTCTTTTGCATCCATGAATCATTCGTTGGATCATATTCCCATAATTCATTTGTAAAAGGACCGGAAGAAGTTCCTTCGTTGCCACAAGCCACATATGCTTTATTCCCAATAACAAATGTTGCGGAGCTATATCGTGGGCTGCCGGGAAAATTATTTTTTTGTGTCCAGGAATTAGAAGAGGGATTAAATTCCCATACTTCTTGTGTGTTTGGTAATGAGAGAATAGTGGCGCCTAAGCATACATACCCATTGCCATTTACAACAAATGATGCACAAAGTCGTCTTCCAACAGTAAGACCTGCTTTTTGTGTCCAGATATTTGTTCCGGGATTGTATTCCCATAAATCACCATAATGATTAGTGCCATCATAACCCATTCCAACGTATCCTTTTCCCCCAATTGAAAAAGATGATGCGCCCCATCTTGCAGATGCAGGCAAACTTGTCATTTGAGTCCAATTTCCTTGAGCAACTATGATATTATACAATTCAATAAAAAGCAATAATGAAAACATCTTTTTCATGTTATATAGTTTTAAACAAATATAAGAATATCGGATATATTATAACTAAAGAAGACCCTGAATTATTTTCATTATCCTCTCCGTTGCCTTCCCATCCCACAGCGGAGGAATAATTCCCTTTTTAAACTTTCCATTTTCAATGTCAGAAATTTTTTGAGAAATTATTTTTGAATCGAATGGAACAATTTCATTTGTGCCAAGGTCAATGGTAACTGGTCTTTCCGTATTTGGTCGCAGCGTGAGGCAGGGGACTTTTCTGAATGTGGATTCTTCCTGCACACCACCGCTGTCGGTAATGATGCAAAGGGATTCTGAAACCAGTTTTTGGAATGAAAAATAATCCATCGGTTCGGTGAAGACGAGATTTTTCAAAAACCTAAAATCGCCAAGCAGGTTGTTTGCTTCCATGTTTTTCAACGTGCGCGGATGTACCGGAAAAATTATTTTGTGTTTATCAGAAATAATTTTTACAAGTTCTAACAGTTTATCCAGCCCGGCTTTTGTATCCACGTTCGAAGGTCGGTGCATCGTCATCAGAATAAATTTTTTTCTTTCAGCATTCAAGCGTGACATCACATCCGATTTCTGAATAACACTGTCAAAAGCAACGAGCGTATCAATCATCGTGTTGCCCACGAAGAACATTCCTTCATCGCTCCGCCCTTCTTTTCTCAGATTATCAATTCCACTTTGCTCGGTAATAAATAAATAATCTGAAAAAATATCCGTTGCTATGCGGTTGAATTCTTCAGGCATGGTTCTGTCATAACTCCTGAGACCACTTTCAATGTGCGCGAGTTTCATCTTGCATTTGTTGGTGGTGATAGCGGCAGCAAGGGTAGAATTTACGTCACCCGGAACCATAACGAGGTCGGGTTTATAATCATGAAGCACCCGTTCGAGCGAAATCATTATTTCCGCCATCTGAACATTGGGCGAGGCAGGAACCACATTCAGAAAAAAATCCGGCTGAATTCCGAACTGACTGAAGAAAACATCTGAAAGATTCTGTTCGTAATGCTGGCCGGTATGCACAATCTTAATCTCGAGATTAGGATACTGCTCTGCAACTTTTTTAAACTGCGTTACTTTAATAAAGTTCGGGCGTGTGCCGACAACAATTAAAATGCGTTTCATATTTCAAATTCAGAAGTCGTCAAAGATAAAGAAAATGTAAAGTGTGGGTTTTTTCTAGACAAGGGAATTCAGGACAGCGGTCAGTTCAGCGGTTTTATTTTTTCTTGAATGAATACCAATTTTTTCGCTGCTAATTTCCAGATTTCCATTTTTGTATTCTTCATACATTTTTTTCAACTCTTGTTTCATTTTCTCTTTGTTCCTGAAATCGCAAACAATTCCTGCATGCGCTTCCCGAATGATTTTTGCGGAATCTCCGTTTTCATTTCCTATAGCGAAAACCGGACGCTTTGCCGCAAGGTATTCAAATATTTTTCCAGGAATGATGCCGAGCGTGTTGGTTGTGTCGTTCAGCGGAAGTAATAACAATTGCGATGTGCAGATTTGTTTCAATACTTCGTTATGCGGCAGGTATGAAATCGTTTCTGTAAATTCCTTTAATCCGTTCCGCTCAACGCTTTCAATCACTGAAATATCATTTTTACCTATGAGGCGGAGTTTCAAATCTTTTTTCAGGGAATCATTTTCATCAACTAGTTCCTTCAACGCTTTCCAGAACTCATGCGGGTTCCTGTCTTTATTCATCGCTCCGATGTGGCTGATGGAAAATTTTCCATCAAGTTTAAATCCGCTGTAATCAAAATCCGCTTCATCAAACCCATTTGTAATAACTTCAACTTCTCTCGGATAGATTTTCTGAAAATCTTTTGCCCAATTCCAACTTACACAAACAACTTTGTCTGCATTCTTCAAAACTTCCAGTTCGAGTTTTTTATGTTTTGCATCCGATGATTGTGTCAGTTTCAACTTGTCATAGAAATCAATGTTAGTCCAGGGGTCGCGGAAGTCGGCAAGCCAGGGGATATTTAATTTCTTTTTTAATCCGAGTGCGATGAGATGCATGCTGTGCGGTGGACCGGTGGAAACCATTGCATCTACCGGATTTTTTTTCAGGTACTCAGAAAGAAATTTTACCGATGGCTTTATCCAGAATTTTCTCGCATCCGGAATGAACCAGTTGCCGCGAATCCATACAGAAATTTTTTCGGCAAGACCGGGTTTCTTTTTCTCGGTGAGAAATCCGGCATTTATCTTCTCCTCTTTTTTTTGCCCGATAAAACTTTTGTACAAATTATACGGCTCCCATATTTTTGTTTTCAGTACAGTGAGGTTTTCCGGAATATCTTTCAGTAAAGAATTATCTATCGCAGGCGCTTCCGGATTTTCAGGAGTGTAAACGATGGGTTCCCAGCCAAACTCACGCAGGTACTTTACAAACTTTAGCCATCGCTGAACACCCGCACCTCCGCTCGGAGGCCAGTAATAAGTGATAATGAGAACTTTTTTCATTCGTGAACTACAGCACCTTTCTTTCTAAACTCCATGAACGCAGCACCGCCACACAAAAGGAAAAGCAACGCCAAACTAGCGGCAGAAATTTTTTCTCCGGTTGCGATGATGGTCGGTTCAAATTTAAATTCCACATGGTGTTTTCCGGCAGGCAATCTCATCGCGCGCAGAACGTAGTTAACGCGGAAGTGCGAAGTTAATTTTCCATCCACATAAGCATTCCATCCGTTGGTGAAATAGATTTCTGAAAATACTGCCAGTCCTTCAGCAGATGAATTTGATTCGTACACCAAATCATTGGATTTGTAAGAAGTGAGTTTGATATTCGCCAGCGAATCTTTTACGGGTTTCAATCCTGAAACTTCGCTTTCAAATTGTTTGTCGAGTATTGCCGTGGTTGCAGGATCGAAATTTTTCATCGCTGTGATTTCAGAATCCGGATTTGCCACTATTTTATATTCATTCACAAACCACGCATTGCCCAGGGCTTCGCGGTTCGGATAAGTCATCGGCTGGTTTTTATCTCCTGGCACAATGATGTATTTTGTGTTCAGCATGTTTATCACCGCCATGTTTCTTTGGTTGATATGGAAATCAACCAACTCCTGATACCTTCTCAGTTTTGCACCGCTATATCCGCTCAGTGATTTATGAAAGTACGAGGTGATGCCGTCTCCGTCAGGGCGCGAAAAAGTATTCCACACGCGGTAGTTTGGAGAAGTATCTTTCATGATTTCAAGGTCTGCAGCGTTTGGTCTGCCCATTCTCGCGAAAGGATTTTTTATTTCTTTTTTATCTGTGAAACTTTCGTTGTTCAGATAGCGCCTGTCCACCATCACCATGTCAATTAACACAAGAACGATGAGCGAAGCAATCAGAATTTTCTTATTTACAATTTTTTGTTTCGCGTAAAGCCAGATGGCACTCCCTGCGAGCAGAATGAAAAGAAAACTTCGCAGCGCATCGGCTTTCACAATTGCTTCACGAACTTTCTCTGCGGCAGGCAGGGTACCGGAGATGAATGTTTTGATTTGGTCATCGGGCCATTCGCTGCGCTGAAGAATGGATGTTACATCGCTTACATCACTTGCGGATGAAAAATCATTAAACATTCCGGGAGCAAGCCAGCAGAGAAGCGAGATTCCTCCTGTGAGAATGAAAGAAGCAATTAGAATTTTTTGTCCCGTGAGGATTTGTTTGAACGGCAGAGTGATAGTATCTTTCAAAAAGTTTTTACTTTTCATCAAAACGTCAATCGCGAGCACGCCAAGCAGTGGAATGGTCAGCCCGGCAATTACCAATGTCATGGACACCGCGCGAAATTTATTGTAAGCAGGAAAATGGTCAAGCATAAAGTTGGTGAGTCCGAAGGGGTCGTTTCTTCCCCACGATAACCAGATGGAGAGAATGGTAGAAAATACAAGCGCCCATTTGAGCGGACCTTTCACTATAAATAATCCCAGAACAAACAGAAACATCACAATGGCTCCAACATACACAGGACCCGAAACAATCGGCTGGTCGCCAAAATACGAAGTGTAAATCTGCGCAGCAATATTTGCATCCTGAGGTTTTAAGTTGGAAAGGATTTTTTCGCTTTGATCACTTTTCCCTATGGTATGACCTGATGAACCTCCTTTGAAATTCGGAATCATCAGCGTCATTGTTTCACTGATTCCGTAACTGTATTGCGTGGCATAATCCTTATCAAGGCCTGATGTTGCGTTATGTTCTTTCTTTGTTCCGTCAGGATTGATGCTGAGTTCAGACGCTCCGCGAATGGTGTACTTGCTGAAATCAGCAGTCGCCCATAAACCGGTGATGTTAACTCCGAGTGAGATGAGCGCGGCAACTCCAATTACTGCCGATTGCTTAATAAACGAAGGGATTTTTTTTTCTCTCCACGCATTAAATAATTCCGACAATACATAAAATAAAATAATGAAGCCGAGATAATAAGTTATCTGCGGATGGTTGCAGAAAATTTCCATAGAGAGAAAAAGCGCGGTGATGGCGCCCCCTATAAAAATTTTCTCCCGATACGTAAGTATCATTCCTGCCATTACAGGAGCCATGTAAGAGAGGGCGGCAATTTTGGAATTGTGCCCTGTATCAATCAATATGAAAAAATAGGACGACAGTCCGAATGCCAGCGCGCCAGCAATGGAAAGCCACGGGTCAACCTTTAAAACCTGCAGAAGAAAATAAAAACCGATGAAGCAAATAAAAATATAGCGGATGGGATGCGGAAAAAAGACCGAGAAAATTTTGTTTGCGTATTCTAATTTGCTGGCAAGGTAATAAGTGGAAATCTGGTAAGCAGGCATTCCGCAAAAAACAGAATTTGTCCAGTAGGGCTCTTCGTGATAGGTTGCGCGGAAGTCAGCAATTTCTTTTGACACCCCTTTGTATTGTATAATATCTGACTGAAAAAGTTCTTTGCCTCCGAAAATCATGGGAGAGAAATAAGCAAGGGTAACCAAAAGAAAAATTCCGATGGCGATGAAATGCGGAAGCCAGCGGGAACGCCCCTCTCCATCTCTGCCCTGAAGGGGAGAGGGCTGTGATTCTCCCTTTAGGGAAGGGGCTATAGGTGTGTTGGATTTATGTGCAGAATGCTTTTGCGACATGCTTCGAAAAATTATTTTCGAAAGTAGTTAAAAGTTTGGGAATGGAAGTCCGCCTTGATGCCTGCCACGCTATATTCTAATGCCTATTATAAGTACGTCATCAACCTGCTCTAAATTTCCTTTCCACTCATCAAAAGTTTTTTCAAGAATTATTCTTTGCTCTTCCATTGGCAAATGATAAATGGCTGATAATTTTTCCTGCAATTGCTTGTACTTGAGTTTTTTTCTTTTCGCTCCGCCAAACTGGTCGGCATAACCATCGGTGAATAAATAAAATGTAATCGGTGAGCGGTCATCGGTCATCGGTAATTGATGCGTGGTGAAAGGTTTTCGATTATCGTGTTTGCCGATGGGCTGTTTATCGGGAGTAATTTCATTTACAATTCCGTTTTGAATGTACCACAAAGGATTATTCGCTCCCGACCACTCCATCTGCCATTTGCCATTTGCCATTTTACATGAAAGCAACGATATATCCATTCCATCTTTCACATCCTTATCGCTCTTTTCAAAAGTTTCAAGAACCAGTTCTGTTACTTTGTCTAAAATTTTTCCTGTGTTGCGCAAGCCAAATTCTTTAACCGTGCGGTTAAGGGCATTGCTGCACACCACAGAAACAATTGCGCCCGGCACACCGTGCCCGGTACAGTCAGCAGCAGCAACAAAAATTTCACTTGCTCCCTGTCCCTCTCGCGGTGTTTCTTCTGAAAACATCCAATGAAAATCACCCGCCACAATATCTTTTGGTTTGTACAGAATGAAACTATCGGGTAAATGTTGTTTTACATAATCCGTTGGCGGCAATATTGCTTCCTGCAGCCGTTTTGCATACGTGATGCTCGCAGTGATGTCGCGGTTTTTTTCTTCGATCATTTCGTTCTTCATCGCCAACTCTTTGTTGCTTTCAGAAAGCGCAAGGCGTGCTATTATTTCTTTTTTGGTGAGAACATACCGTGTATGAATGAGCACAACCGAAATAATGGCTACGGTTGCCACCAGCGTTCCTCCGTTGACAAGGATTTCCTGTGAAGAGAGAGGACTAAACGCGCCAAGAAAAATAATGTTCGCAATAAGAGAAAGCACCACTGTGCCAATTGACCAAATCGGTTTCCAGAGCACCAGCATTCCTCCACCTATAAATAGCGTGATATAGGCGAAGGTGTGCTTCTGAAGCATTGGAACATCCATCACGCTCCACATGTATGCGTTCTGAAGCGATATTCCGAGATACGGAATGAGCATGAGCAACTCGGTGCTGATATTGATTTTTTTCCTCAGCACCACAGCAAGGAGAGTAATTGCTGCAACCACTATTCGTATAACAAAAAATATTTTCCAGTAGCCCGGAATGGTAAGGTAATCGAGAATGAACGAGAGGGGGTTGATAATAATTGCCACCCAGCACACAATAACGTGATGCTTTGTGGCGATGCGGTTCATCTCACTTTTCCAGTCGGCTTGTGTATCTATGGTTTTTGGAGAAGTCAAAATGAAAAAGTTAATTGGTCAATTAGCAGAATAGTTGATTGAAGAATTGCAAGCCGAAAATAGTTAAAAGTTTGGGAATGAGGTGAACGATCATTGCGCTAACCTCATTCCACTTCCGACACGCTGCGCTTGAGAAAAAGCACGTTGCGCTCGTCCACTATTGTGCTCCGCTTTGGTAATAACATGCCTTTTTTTAATAAAAAGGCAATACCCATCTGAAAAGGTATAGATTACCTTCTCAGATAAAGATTCCTCTTTCTTTAAAACTTTTCGGATTTAGAAATTAATTGGTATTCCACTTAATTGGTATAATATTAGTTTTTGTTTTGTAAAGCATTTCTTACAAGCGTTTCAAACATTACTTCATCATCTTTTCGGTTATTATATTTGAAAACAAACTCTGCAATATATTCTGGTAAATTCTTTGGGCTGATTTTATGATACTGCCCGATAATTCCACGTTTGATAATTGCCCAGAATGATTCAATAGAATTTGTATTTACTCCTTTGTATGAATACATTCGTTTGTGGTCAATGGCAACGTGCTCAATAATGTCGTGAAGTTTCCTGTGTGCTGTATCTTCATCCGTTACAATTACTGCATCATCTTCTTTCACATATTTCTTCACTAACTTTTTTACAATGTCTGCATTTAGTGTTTTTGTTACTTCAACAAATACATTTCCATCTCTCTCAACTATTCCTGTTATCGGAATATTTTTTGTTCCCTTGCCTCGTTTTGAAGGAATACATTTTACTGCTCCTCTTTTGCCTTTGAAATTTACGCCTGCCTGATTCAGTTCTTTAATTCGCTCATCCAACCTCACAACTTTTTTTTGAGGAATACAATCCACATTTTTTTGTTTTCGTGGTTTGCCTCCAATATATGCAGTATCCATTTCAACTACTCCATCAAGTTCAGGTTGCGTATTATTTTCTTCGCTCATCCATTTTCTGATTCGCATATACATTTTGTGAGCAGTTGGATAACTGATATTAAGATTCCTTTGCAACTGCCTTGCTGATAATCCCTTTTTTGCATCTGTAATCAGCGAGAGAGCAAAGAACCAAGTTTTAACAGGCAGGCGGGTATTATGTATTTGTGTGCCAACTGTAACCGAAAAGGTGTTTTTACATTCATAGCACTTATAGCGCATATCCTTTGTGCGCTTAGAAACTTTTTGAGATTCGCAATAAGTACATTTTGGTTTTTTACCCCACCGAATTTTTTCAGCAAATAAAACCGCTTCGTGTTCTGTTGGAAACTTATTTGATATTTCTACGATGTTCATGGTTTGAATTTTGATTTGAAATCTTTCAGAAAAGTTTTTTCTTCGTATGTATATAAATTCTTAACATCATCTCTATTAAAAATATCATTTGCATCCCAATTCAAATCATTGCTTGTCCTGCTTGGTTTTTTTGATTTCAAATAGATATTTATAAATTCATCTTTCAAATCTTTTCGTAATGATGTTAATTCATTAATAACATCAATATTTTTTATTTTTTCTAATTCCTTTATTCTATTAGAAAAATTTTCATTCGATATATTCTTATGTGTTCCTTCTAAAGATTCTATTTTTACCAATTTTTCTTTTACCTTTTTTCTGATATTTAATATTAATACAGATAGCAACAAAATAATTATTGAAGATATAAATGGTATATGTGGTTTTATATCATTAAAATCAATTTTCATGGCAAGAAAAAAAGTTACATAAGTTAAGATGGCGGGGAGAACGGAAATAATCCAAATTCCAAATGTGGATAGAGAAAAGTTTTTCATTACTTTTGATTTTAGTTTCCTCAAAAGTATGATTTTTTGCTAAATACCAATTAATTGTCATATCCGAAACTTTTAGAAGAATTAATCTTCCAAGTCTTCTATGAAGCAAATCATCTCATCTGCTGATTTTGCTCATTTTATTCGTTGTGCTTTCTCTGTTATTTCGGGATCAAAAATTAATATTACATTCGCGCACTTTTTTTAAAACTAAATTGATTTTATGTCTCTCAAACATGTTGTATCATTTCTCGCCATCTCCGTTTCATTTTTCAACGTTCACGCACAGGTTCCTACCTGCGGACCGACAGTTCCTTATTACAATGTAAATTTAACCGGCCAGCCGGCCGGTTCATGGACTTCTCCTGCACATTCAAGAGATGGTCAGTGCTGTGGTGCGCCCGGTTCTGACAACTGCACTTCTTTTGAAGTGACGATGGATCCCGGGGCTGCTATGATCAACCTGGAAATTGTATCGGGTAATCTTCCTACAGGTGCCTTATATTACAAAATCAATTGCGGACCTGCTGTTTTCGTTGGTCAGCCCGTGTGTATAGTAGGAGCCGGACCCCACTACATTACTTTCTGCAAGCCGGGAAATAATCAGAACGGGTATAAAATCACTTCCATTCCAAAACCTACTTTCCCCACCGATGCAACGGTTAGATTGGGCTGTACAAAAGAATTGACTACGTTAGGATTTTCTGCCGGCTCGGTTACATGGACTTCTGTTTTTCCAGGAGCGCCAGGCACTTATAATTCTTATTTAAGCAGCACAACATCTCAGGCTCCCACTTATACACCTGACGGTTCTGCCCCTGCTTTTATTGATTATAAAATTTGTGGAACTCCCGAAGCAAGCATTTGCGGATTTGTTGCGGTGTGCGATACAATAAGAATAACTAATGTTGGCGCATTGTCAGCATCCGTGCTTCCTGCGAATGCAGGATTTTGCGCAGGCGGAAGCGTTACGCTTACTGCCAGCGCAAGCGGAGGTTCTGCTCCTTATACATACATCTGGAAAAACTCAAGCAATGTGCAGGTCGGCACAGGTGTTAATTACGTTGCCTCAACCTCTGATGTTTATACGCTTGAAGTGCGTGACGCTGTTTACGATCCTACTAATTGTCCCCCTCTTTTGCTCAGCGTACCTGTAACAGTAACTCAGCCGCCAACAGTAAATGCAG
>Ga0247727_10003067_pt1 | contig 37434 bp, 25 predicted proteins | sample WisWelCaveWW1625_FD_202498 | JGI IMG/M metagenome (GOLD analysis project Ga0247727, IMG submission 202498) | Biofilm microbial communities from Wishing Well Cave, Virginia, United States - WW16-25 | ecosystem: Environmental > Aquatic > Deep subsurface > Groundwater > Cave microbial mat | place...
AATCGGTAATCTTTCCCGGATGTCATTGCGAGCGCTTCTCAGCGAAGCAATCTTCTAATGCGCAAAGGATTGCTTCGTCGCTTCGCTCCTCGCAATGACCATATTACCGAACTTGAATGTCAAAATTCATTAGGGCTCACGTTTTGCCATTAAAAATATTTTTAGTTTTTAAGTTCTGTGCCTGAAGGCACTACTACCCCGATTTTGCATTATATGCTCAAAACCGCCACCAAATGGATTTCGACAACCAAAGGAAAATCGGGGTTTGACTTTTGTATATGCAAAATTAAGGTACTACAAAAATGCCTAGCGACAAGCTAAAAAACTCTGTCGGCCTCCGCCTCATCATCATCGGCGTGTTGAGTCTGGTGTTGTTGATTCCCGCATTGATGATTCAAGGCTTGATCACCGAACGTGAACAACGCCGCGACAGCGCCGTCTTTGAAGTAAGTTACAAATGGGGTCGGCCGCAAGCCATTGCCGGCCCGATTTTGACGGTGCCATACAAAAAGCTCATTAAAGATGAAAAAGACAAGTTGGCGCCGGTCATCGAGCATGCGCATTTTTTGCCGGAGCGACTCTCGATCAATGTCGAGTTGTTTCCGGAGGTTCGCTATCGCGGCATTTATGAAGTGATTTTGTACAATTCCAAGCTGCAGCTTCGCGGAAATTTTGCGCCGCTTGATTTCAACCAATTTAGCGTCCTCGCCGAAAATATTTTGTGGAAAGATTCGTTTCTCGCGCTGGGCCTCGGTGATTTAAAAGGCATTCGCGAAGCGGTGAAAATCAAATTCAACGACGCCGAGTTTATTGCCAACCCCGGTATTGAGTCGAAAGATGTTTTGGAAATCGGCATCAGCGTCGAGCCGAAACTGAGCGCGCCAAACGAGCGTTATGAATTTGCCATCGATCTCGATTTGAACGGCAGCGGCAATATTAGTTTTGTGCCGGTCGGAAAAGAAACGGAGGTGAAAATTTCCTCGCAATGGGGCAACCCCAGCTTTGGCGGCGAGTTTTTGCCGGTAGAACGGCAGGTGCAATCCAACCACTTCAACGCCGCGTGGAAAGTTTTGCACCTCAATCGCAATTATCCGCAGCAATGGCTCGGCAGCCGGCACAAAATCATGGAGTCGAGCTTTGGCGTGGAGCTGCTGCTGCCGATCGATGAGTATCAGAAAACCATGCGCACCGCAAAATACGCCATTATGTTCATCGCGCTGACGTTTCTGGCGTTCTTTCTCACCGAGGTGCTGAATAAAAAAGTCATTCATCCGATTCAATACATTCTGATCGGACTGGCGTTGATTTTGTTTTATACTTTGCTATTGTCTTTTTCCGAACACATCAAATTCAACTCGGCGTATCTGCTGTCGAGCTTGGCGATCATCGCGCTCGTCACGGCGTACACGAAAAGTGTGTTGTCCAACAATCTTGCCACCGCGATCATCGCCGGCATTTTGATTGTTCTGTACGGATTTTTGTATATTATTTTGCAACTGCAAGATTATGCCTTGCTGCTTGGCAGTGTGGGCTTGTTTATTATTCTGGCTATTGTGATGTATGTGACGCGAAAAATCGATTGGTTTGCGATTGGCAAGTTGGCAAATGAAGCACAGAAGTAACTTGACAATGTTAAGTTAGATTTCTAATGTCATTGCGAGCGCTTCTCAGCGAAGCAATCCTTTGAAAGCCCAAAGATTGCTTCGGCAAAAAACGCCTCGCAATGACGGTAATTTTTAACTTAACATTGTCGAGGTAATTTTTAGTTTAGACTGATTATGAATCGAATGAAACCTCTCGGCAGGGGAGTTTTACTAATCTTTTTTCTTTTGGCATCAGGGCCGACTGCTTATTTGCAAGCTCAGGACGATCCGGAATTCACCCATCCCGAGCTTGAATGGAGCACCATCGAGACGCCGCATTTTTACGTGCATTTTCATAACGGCGCCGAGCACACCGGCAAGCTGACGGCGAAGATCGCGGAAGAAGTTTATGCGCCGATCACCTCGCTTTACGGCTACGAGCCGGACGGCAAGATTCATTTCATCATCAAAGATTACGACGATATCTCCAACGGCGCGGCGTATTATCTCGACAACAAAGTCGAGATTTGGGCGAGCGCGATGGATTTCGAGCTGCGCGGCACGCACAACTGGCTGCGCAATGTGATCACGCACGAGTTCACGCATATAATCTCGCTCGGCGCGGCGCGCAAGATCACACGGCACATTCCGGCGTTTTATTTGCAATCCATCGGCTATGAAAAAGAGAAACGCGAAGATGTTTTGCTGGGCTATCCCAATCGCATCGTTTCCTATCCGCTTCCGTTTACGACCGTGCCGCCGTGGTTTGCCGAAGGCGTGGCGCAATATCAACTGCCGGAATTGCAATACGATTTGTGGGATTCACACCGCGACATGATGCTGCGCACCGCCGTCGTCGAAGGCAAAATGCTGACGTATTCCGAAATGAATTCGTTCGGCAAAAACAGCATCGGCAGCGAGCGGGTTTATAATCAGGGCTACTCTTTTTCCGGTTATATTGCCGGGCGCTACGGCATCGAAGCGCTGAAAAAAATTTCAAACAACATGCGCAGTCCGTGGCGTTTTTCTTTCGACAGCGCCATCAAAAAAGCCGTCGGCAAAAACGGCGCGGAGCTGTATCGCGAGTGGAAGAACTATCTCGAAGAAAAATACGCGGCACAATTGCGCGGGATTCAAGCGCACAAAGTCGACGGCGAGCTGCTGCAGCCGAAAGGCTCGGCGAATTTCTTTCCGCGCTGGTCGCCGGACGGCAAGTCCCTCGGCTTTCTCACCAACGCCGGCGCGGATTATCTCGGGCAGACGGTGCTGGTGATTCGCGATGAAGCCAGCGGCAAAATGAAAGCGATCAAAGGCGGCGTACATTCCGCTTTCTCGTGGTCGCCGGATGGAAGTCAAATTGTTTACTCGCGCAAATCGGAAAACAATCGCGGCCGTTCGGCGGTTTATGATTTGTATGTCTACGATCTCAAATCCGGCAAAGAGAAACGTTTGACCGAAAGCGCCCGCGCGCAAAGCCCGAGCTGGTCGCCGGACGGCAAATTCATCGCCTGCGCGGTGAACGGCGACGGCACGCAAAATCTCGCGCTGTTCGATCTCGAAAAAAAGAAGCTGAAAATTCTCACGGCCTACAAAAATCAAGAACAGGTTTACACGCCGCAGTGGTCGCCGGACGGCGGAAAAATTTTGTTCGGCTACTCGCTGTTGCGCGGCCGCGATCTCTATTTTTATGATTTGGGCGCCGAACAAATCTCGCCGGTTTTTGCCGACTCGCCGAATAACGGCAATCATCCAACCGACCGCCGCGACGCCGTGTTCAGCCCGGACGGCAAGAAAATTTATTTCAGTTGGAATGAGAGCGGCATTTTCAACATTTATTCGTTTGATCTCGAAACCAAAAAAACCGCGCCCTTGACCAACGTCATCGGCGGCGCCTTTATGCCTTCGATCAACCAAAATGGCGGGTTGGTGTTCAGCACGTTTGTGGCCGAAGGTTACAAGATCGCGCACTTGAAGAATCCGCAGCCGCTGCCAACCGAACAGACACGTTATCTCACTTACGCTGGCGCCGGTGTCAAACTGGCTTCGGGTGATGGCAACGGCGCTCTCGCAAATCTCGACGTGAGCGGCATCAAGCACGCTGCGTACGACGACAGCAAGATTCCCGATTATCAGGCCAAGCCGTACAGCGGGCATTACACGGCCGTCGCCTTCTTGCCGCGCGTGGCGTTCGATTATGGCACGACGAAATTGGGCGGCTATTTTTATTCCGGCGACGTGCTGGATAAATACAATTTCATCGGCGGCTTCGCGGCGAACCGCGCGAAGGATTACGAGGCGTTTTTGCTGCTCGACTACAAAAAGTTCGGTCCGATTTTCTTTCTCGAAGGCTACAATCAAGTTCTTCATACCGACGTCGACGGCATCGGCTTACGCTACAATCTTTGGCAGGTGGATGCCGGCGCGCGCAAATGGTTCAACAGCCGGCATCGCTCGAAGCTCGGTTTCACTTACAGCAATTACAACGCGAAAATCACCGACGTGATCAACGGCGCGAAAGTGAGTTTTGCTTATACGTATTATATCGGCAAGGCGGTTTCGTTCGAGCATATTTACGCGCAGCGCAGCCGCGCCGTGGATGGCGAAATCAACCCGCGCGCCGGCCGCGATGTGCGCTTTCGTTACAGCCGCGAGTTCAACGATTTTATTCGTTCCGATCCGGACGATGCGTTTCGTCCGACCAAGTACGGCACGTTTGTCGAGAATTACGATCCGCATAATTTGCATCGTTTCGAGCTTGACTGGACGGAACACATCGGCTTGCCCGGCCGTTCGGGTCTGACGCTGTACGGACGCGGCGGTTTGTTGACGCCGAACGTCAATAATTTTTTCTACTTTTTTGCGGGCGGCTTGCCCGGGGTGCGCGGTTATCCGTATTACAGTATGGAAGGCCGTTACCTGGCGCACGGCCGCGTCACCTATCGTTTCCCGCTTTTCCGCCACATGGATTTTTCGCTGCTGCATCTTTATTTTGACAAATTGTATCTCGGCGTGTCGTACGATTACGGCGGCGCGTTTGTCAACACCAAAGTCGTTCGCAACAAATTGCACGACAGCATCAATCTGCAAGCGCGCCTGAGCCTGTCGTCGTTTTATGTTTTTCCGACGCAAATTTTCTTCAACGCCGCGTATGGCTTCGACAAATTCAAAAACCGCGGCGTCACCTACGGCCAGGAATGGCGCTATTATTTCGGCGTGGCGTTTGGATTTTTTGATGAGTGAGGTGAGCAAGATTGTTTTGAGTTTTGTCAAACCACCACAAATGTCATCCCGAAGGGATCTTTTTAGAATCCAGGCGCTCCTTAAAAAGAAAAAAGATTCCCGACGGGTGTAACCTTCGGAATGACATCATGATAGTAGAGAGATTACCATGAAAGCAAAATTATCCACCGCCGTTGCTGCGCTGATTTTGACGGTCACCTCGCTGTGGGCGCAAGCACCGAGTTTTTCGCGCGCCGCATTGAGCCAAAATCAGAATGAACCAACCTCTCTTCTTACCTTGTCGGATTATCCGTCGCTTCGCTTAGTTGATTCGCTGAACACGGCGACGGCGAAACCGGAGCGCTCGGTGGGCAAGGCATTATTGTTCTCTGCCGTAATTCCCGGCAGCGGCCAATTTTACAATAAATCTTTTTTAAAGGGGTTGGCTTTTGTCGGCATTGAAATCGGCGCGTGGGCGGTGAATGCAATTTACACGCAGCGCGGCAACGAGCAAGAAGGCGAATTTGAACGTTATGCCAACGCGCATTGGAGCGAGGACGAGTATTGGGATTTTATTTTTGCGATGTGCCAGCGCGATCCGCAAAGCGCCGCCTACAACTGCCGCCGCGACGATTTGAAGTCGCTGCGCCGCTGGGAGCGCGATCATTTCAGCCATTTTCTGCCGGAGGAGAAAAATCAAACCTATTACGAAAACATCGGCAAATACGATCAGTTCAATTTTGGCTGGGATGATTCGAATACGGAACTTGGCCGGGATTCCGCCAATCGCGAGCTGTATACGCGAATGCGCAAAAAGGCCAACGATCAATTCAGAATCGCGACGTATGGCGCTTCGGCGGTTTTGGTCAATCACGTGCTGAGCATGTTGGAAGCGGCCTACTCAGCGAACCGGTTTAATCGCCATCATGTGAAGGCCTCGCTGGGTATGGAGATGCAGCGATACGATCAGGAGCTAACGCCGGCGCTGAGCTTGAGGATGAGCTGGTAGGCTGGTTGCTCGTTGCTTGTAGCTGGCTTCTTGTTTCTAGTGCTGATTTAAAAAATTTCAAAAGAAGTTTTGTTGATGTTTACAAAAATAAATACAATGTCATTCCGGTGAAATGTCCATGCCCGTTCCGACACCCATCATGATGAAAACAATTTATTTTTTCATCTTTTCCCTGTTGCCGTTTAGGATTTTTGCCCAGGAAAGATCGTATCAGAGCGCGGCCCCGATTTTTTCCAAATTGGCGATTGATGATTTATTGGCGCCAGCAAGGCAAGAGGCGCTTCCGCAATCCGATGAAACGAAATCGCTCACCATCGGTGGGGCGTTCATGCGCTCGCTCGCCATACCGGGCTGGGGGCAGCGCCGCGCCGGGGCGAAGACGGCGGCGCGCAATTTCTTTGTGGCCGAGATTTTGTTGTGGGGAGGATTTGCGACGCAGGAAGTTTACGGCCATTGGCTGAAAGATGATTTTAAAGTTTTTGCCGCCACCCACGCCGGCGCTGAAATTTCCGGCAAAGACGATCAATTTTTTGTCGATCTGGGAAATTTTATCAGCGTCGATGAGTTCAACCAAAACCGCCTGCGCCGCCGCGATGTGGATGGTTTGTATGATCCGGCCACGCATTTTTGGCGCTGGAATACCGAGGCGAATCGGCAAAAATTTTTCAACCTGCGGAAACGCAGCGACAAGGCCTTTTCGCGCGCCGAGTTGATTGCCGCCGGCGTTATTGCCAATCACATTATCAGCGGCATTCACGCGGCGTGGGTGGCGCATAAAAAATCATCGCAAAAAGAAAGAGGCGAGCTGCGCCTCCCGCAATTTGGCGTGATCTCTTCACCGGAGGAAATTCGGTTGGTGGCGCGGTTGGAGTTTTGAAAAAACTTCTTGACTTTTTCCTGCCTTCGTGTTTTATTGCGCAACTGGGAATATTGCCTGTTACTTGTATTTGAAAATTCGGATTTCCACGATGTGGCGCTGAAAAGCTTCTGAAGCCGGTTGCTTTTATTTGGCTTTTGGTCATAGCTTCAAGAGTTTCTTTGTGAAAAACCAGATTTGTGACGGACAAGAGCAATCTTGCGGCAAACAAAGTTATTTTAAGGAGGCTAAAGCGATGAGGCAGAAATTTTTTCTTGGCGCGCTGCTGTTTTTAATGTGATTTTGGGAAGCAGTGTCGCATTAAATCTGCCCTTTGACAAGCAGTATTGGCTCGGTGTTACGGTGGGCACTGATCCGGAGCTTACACCACGGATTCAACTCACCTCCTCGCCGTATAGCCTGAATTCTCAAAACGGATCCGGTGACGGCCATTCGCTTGACGCTGCCGATGGCGATCCGGCCGATGCGGTCTTTGTCGATAATGATGGCAAGGTCGGCATCGGCACGGCGAGTCCAACGGCCCGGCTGAATGTCGAGGGCGATCTGGTGATCTCGCAAAACTCGGCGAAGAGATTCGCACGTTGACAGATGCACCGTATGAAGCCGGCTATCACCGTGTGCGCTGGGATGGGAAAGAAAAGAATGGGAAAACAGTGGCGAGTGGGATTTATCTGTATCAGCTTCAGGCAGGTAAATTTTCGCAGGTCAAAAAAATGAGCCTGCTGCGATAAGTTCAAATGTTTGTGTTCTTTCCCTGGCCTGCGTGACCATGTCCCATAAATTTTTTACTGAACACAGACCAAAAATTTTCGTATATTACCGGCGTGACGATCTCGAAGCAACAATTCACGCCGGAAATCCTCGCGCATCTCCAAGCCCTGATCGACGCCAATCCGGGCTGGTCACGCCGACAGCTGTCGGTGCAAGTGTGCGCGTGGTTGGAGTGGCGAAGCCCGAACGGCAAGCTCAAAGAAATGAGTTGTCGTGTTGCGCTTTTGGAACTCGAACGCGCTGGCGTGCTGCATTTGCCGCCTGCGGGCCCAGCGCCACCCAAACGAACACGTCCCGAGCACGGGATGGAGCCGTTTCACGGGGAGCCCGCGATTCAATGCACTTTGTCGCAACTGGGCGAGTTGACGCTCGTTCTCGTTAACGGCTCCAATACCAAAGCCTCGCGCCAATGGAATGAGTTGATGAATCGGCATCACTATTTGGGCAACGGTCCATTGTGCGGCGCGCAGTTGCGCTATTTGATCCACAGTTACCGTTATGGCTATGTGGGCGGCTTTGCCTTCAGCGCCGCGGCGTGGCGCTTGGAGCCGCGTGAACGCTGGATTGGGTGGGAGGATCATGCGCGCCGTGAGAATTTGAATCACGTGATCAACAACAGCCGCTTTCTGATCGTGCCGCATGTGCAAGTTAAAAATTTGGCTTCGCATGCGTTGGCGCTTGCGACCAAACGTTTGGCGAACGATTGGCGCGAACGCTACGGCATTGAGCCGGTGCTGGTGGAAACCTTTGTCAAACACGATCGCTTCACCGGTGCCAGCTATCGCGCCGCCAATTGGATTCATGTTGGTCTCACCAAAGGTCGCGGTCGACAAGATTCAACCAATCAATATGCGGCGCCGGTGAAAGACATTTATGTTTATCCCTTGCGCCCGGACGCGCCAGCGATTCTTGGCGACGGCCCTCGTCAAGAAGTCGCTCTGCCGCTCAGGCCCGCACCTGCGGATTGGGCCGCGGAAGAATTTGGCGCGGCCGAGTTGGGTGATGTTCGGCGCGTCAACCGCTTGCTGACGATGGGGCGCGATTTTTATGCGAAACCCCAAGCCAACATTCCGCAGGCCTGCGGCACGCCGGCGAAAACCAAAGCCGCGTATCGTTTCTTTGATGATCCCGATCACACCATGGACAAACTTTTAGCGCCGCATTATGAATCCACCGTTAACCGCATTGCCAAAGAGAACGTGGTGCTCGCGGTTCAGGATACGACCTATCTGAACTACACCGCGCATCCCGACACCGAAGGGTTTGGGCCGATTGGTAATCGCAACGACGGCGGCGCGATTGGTCTTGTGCTGCACGACACGATGGCGTTCAATTTGGAAGGCACGCCGCTGGGTCTCATGAACGTGCAATGCTGGGCACGCGCGTTTGCGGAGGCGGGCAGTGAAAAGCGTCGCCCGAAAGAATTGCCCATCGAAGAGAAGGAAAGCAACAAGTGGTTGGTGGGTTATCGCGCGATGGCCGCGGCGCAAAAGCGTTGTCCGCAAACGATGCTGGTGAGCGTCGGGGATCGCGAAGCCGATGTCTATGAGCTTTTTCACCAGGCCCTCAGCGATCCGCAAGCGCCGAAATTATTGCTTCGTGCCGATCGCGATCGCTTGCTCAGCGAAGGTCAAGGGCATTTGTGGGATTATGTGAAGGCCCAGCCGTTGCGTGGCCTTCAACACGTTCAGGTTCCGCGACAGGGCCAGCGGCCAGCACGCGCGGCGGAACTGGAGATTCGTTTTGTGCAAGTGACGCTCAAGCCGCCCGAGCTCAAGCCGGAGTTGGGAGAATTGACGCTGTGGGCGATTGCGGCCTTTGAAGTCAATTACGCGCCGGAGGTCGAAGAGCCCATCGAATGGTTGCTGCTCACCACGCTGGTGGTGGAGACGTTTGAACAAGCAACAGAAAAGTTGAATTGGTACGCCAAGCGTTGGAGCATCGAAGTCTATCATCGCACGTTGAAGAGTGGGTGTAAGATTGAAGCGCGTCAGTTCGGAAAGGTCGAGCGCCTCGAGCCTTGCTTGGCGATTGATCTGGTGGTGGCGTGGCGGATTTTTCATTTGACCAGGCTGGGACGCGAAGTGCCGAACGTGCCCTGCACGATATTCTTTGAGGAAGCCGAATGGAAAGCGTTGGTGGCCTATAAGACGCAAAACCCCATCCCGCCGGAAACCCCACCGCCCTTGCGCGAGGCGATGCACATGGTCGCCAGCCTGGGAGGTTTTCTCGGTCGCAAGAGCGATGGCGAACCTGGAACCAAGTCGTTATGGTTGGGTCTCCAACGCCTCGATGATATGACGGCGATGTGGAAGATTACGATGGCCACGGCGTCGCCACCAAGCCATAACCGCCCTGTATCCAGTGAAAAATTTATGGGATATGGTTAGCACTAAACCAGATGGCGGAAGAACGCAATCTGTGCTTGACTTCTGAAGTGAAAGTTTTGATGGGTCATTTAGTTTTCCCTCTGGAGCTGTAGGGTCTTCTGTCCTGCTACAACCAATAATTAGTAGAAGCCCTAAAATGAATAGGGCTGCGAACAAGGAGGTCTGTAATTCCTTCATGACGATCTCTCCTTTTTAATTCCTGCCGGTTTTCATTGTCGTGGCTCCAAACAAAAAAGCCCAAATCACACGGGCGTAGTCTCGCCTGCCGGGCTGGGTGTCTCCACCCGGTGAGGCCGATGTCCGTGGAATTTGGGCTTGTAACTACCGCAATGTACGAAATCTTGACGGCATCTTTTTCCCTCCGGTCAATTTAAATTGTCTGAGCCGCCGTCGGAAATTGCAATAGCTCAGGATAGCAAAAAGCTGCCTGATTGTCAAGAAAAATTTCTATTTAAACCGCGTGATGGTCACCTCCAGATCACGCGTGCGCTGCGGGGTTTTGCGCCATTGCACCAAAATCGGGCTTTGGTACGTGCCCTGCACCAGACGGCCTGGGCCGTTTTCCTGGCCGTTGGAAACCAGCAGGCTGATGTTGCGCTTCATCCCGAGAAAGCGCGAGGCGGGAACCGACAACACGCGCGAGACGATTTTTTCGATGACCGAGCGGCCGACTTGCAAGGCGTCCATCAGCTCGTTGAAAATGTGCACCAAATCGGTGGTGGCGTAATATTTCACTTTTTCGGGCATCAACGCCGGCTCGCTCAAGAAGCTGCGGCCTTTGCGGGCGACGTAGTTGAGCGGGTCTTTCAAAACGTCCACCAAATCTTTCTGAATCAGCAGATTTTCGAATTCATTCACCGTCAAGCCGGCGTGAAGCTCCTGGCGCGATAGGGCGATATCGACGCGGCCTTTTTCGATGTCATATTTTTCCAGCAGCGCCTGCACATGATCCAAAAAACCGTAGCGCGGATCTTTGAGGTTGATCGAGTCGATGGGATGATGCGACATCGGAATGGCGATGCGGTCGGTGTGAACCGTTTCTTCACTGTTGTAGGCCAAAACCGTCGTCCGGCGCTGGCGGCGGATATCCTGATAGGTGCCGTCGAGATCGATGAAGTAAACCGGCATGCCGGGGCGATTGACGTAGGTCACGCAGTTTTTCAGCCCGGCGCCGATGAACGTCAGATGCGAATCGGCGTTCTGCGGCTCGCAGCGGCGCTGCGCGTCGCTCAGCTCGGTCCGGAGCTGCATCTGGTCGTGATAATAGCCGGCGTCGGGCGGGAAAAGCTTTTGAAAGGCGCGAAAAAACGGTTCGAGATGCATTTTGCTGTTGCGCAGCCGCGAGCAGATGGTTTGGTCGAGATAACCCGCCGTGGTGTGCAACGAACAATACAGCGTTTTGCGGTACTTCGAAAGCAGATCGCCGAATTGACCTCTGATCGTCTCCGCGACGTTGATCACTTCAAAACGCTCTTGCGGAACGAGCGTCAACTGAATCTCAAAAGGATGCAAAGCCATTGTTGTCCGTGTTGCAAGTGGTTCCTAAGAATGGGCGATTGTCTGAATGTCTCAACTATACACGCATCGTTTTCGTCGTGCTGAAATGATGCCCGGTGCAGACGCAAGATTTACCGAAGGTCTCTCCTTCATCGTAACGAATAAAGATAAACCAAAGAAAGATAAATGTCAAGCCCCAGTTTGGACCGTGGGAGTAAAAATTTCAAATTGAAAATTTGCAATTTAAAATTTTCAATTCTTTTCTATTTCCCCTCCGCCCAAAACGGCTTCCATTTTTCCTCCGGCGGGGGCGGCGTGAGCAGGCTGACGATGATCAGCGTCAAGATCGAGGCGATGGCGGCGGGGAAGATGATGTAATCGGTTTCCAAAAGGCGGCGAGCAAGGCCGGCGTCAATCCGGCGCCGATCATGGTGTAGGCGGTGAAGGCCATGTCGAGAATGCTTTTGAAGCGCGTCGCGGCGATACAAGCGACAATGCCGAGAACGGCGATCAACGCGCGTTGCAGCGCGGCGATTTTTTCCGATGAAACGTTCGGGTTGATGAAACGCTGATAGAGACCGCGGGCGATGTTGGTGGAAGGAATCATCAAACGTTTTGACCGCGCGCATTTTGGAAATGGCGATGGCAAAGAGAAGAATTTAATAACCGCTGACGACCCAGATGTAGAACATTTAAGTTTCCATCATTGCATTGACCGGCCACTTACAGTGGCCGGCCAATAATTTACGCCGCCGTTTCTTTTTTGACGAAGAAAATGTTGTAGAGCAGCATCAGCGCGGTGGAAGCAAATCCGATTCCGGCGACGATGTACCAAATCATTTTCGGATCCATGGTGTCGCGCAAATAATTTTGCACGAGCCAGCCGCCGAGCGGGCCGCCGGCGAACGAGCCGATGGCCACCGGCAAAAACGCAAAGCCCATAAACGTGCCGACCTGCTCTTTGGGCGCCAAAGCCGAAACGTATTCATAAAACCGCGGCGCTTGCGTGGCCTCGCCGAAGGCAAAAATCGCGACGCCAATGATCGCGGCAGCAATGGTTTGCGACCCGGCGATGATCAGCCAGGAAAAACTGGCGAGCGCAAAACCCAGCGTCATGGCCGTGATCGGGCGCCATTTTTTCACCAACGCCGTCATGGGAATGCCGACGAGAATGATCGTCCAGGCGTCGACGGTTTCCAGCAATTCAAAGCGCTCGAATTTTAAAACCTCGATCACATAAAATGGAAAGGAGTAAAAAATCTGCCAGAACATGATCCAGAAACCGGAGAAGATGACGAGAAAGCTGATGAAGCGAACGTTGCCAAACACCAGCAGCATGTCGCGAAAAACCTGGCCGAGCGTTCGCCGGGTTCCGCTTTCGTCGTCGCTCGCGGGTTCTTTAAAAAAGACGAACGTGCCGAGCAGAAGCAGAAGCGAAGTCAGCGAGGACATCACGAGAACGTATTCGATGCCGAGGTTTTCGCGGACTTGCAAGGCGAGAATCGGCCCGATGGCGCCGCCCAAATTGACCAGCGTGTAGTAAATGGAATAGCCCAGCGCCTTGAGGTCGGGATGCGAGGTTTTGGCAACGGTGCCGACGATGCAGGGTTTGATCAGCGAGCCGCCGATGGCCGTCAAAATCAGGACGGAGGTGACGTACGTCGTTTTGCCCATCGCGTTGACGATTCCTTGCCCGAATTCCAACCCGGCCAATCCGATCAAGAAATATCCGAGGCTGAACATCGCAAAGCAGGCCATCAACGTTTTGCGAAAGCCGTAGTGATCCACAAACACGCCCGCAATAATCGGCAGCGAGAAAATGAGGCCGGAATAAAGTCCGGCGAGTGAACTCCCGGCTTGCGCGCCGAGTCCGATCTTGTTCGCGAGATAAACGGCCAGCACCGCTTTCGAGCCATAGAAAGCAAGCCGCTCGAACAATTCGAGAATATTCGCCACCCAAAAAGCCGGCTTAAAACCGTTGCGCCAAGTGACGGGACTTGCGTTAGTCATGGTTTTCCTCTCTCTCTCCAGTTGAGTTTTCGTAGTAGACCCTTTAGGGTCGGCCTGTTCGGCGCTTCCGGTGCCTGAAGGCTACGCCCGGAGGGCACTACTACGAAACATATTTTCATCATGATGGGCGTCCAAACGGACATGGGAATTCTTCCAGCATGACAATCTATTTATGGTGAGTTGACAGAAGTATACCAAACGAATTCAATTATACAACAAATACTTTTGCCGCACATCACGAAAAGCTTGCGTTTCTTTTTCAATGCGCTCCAAAATCGCCTCGGGCTTTTTTCCGGCTAAAATCATTTTTCCCACCCAGGTTTGGCCGCTCATGCGCGCCATCCGGTTTTCATGGAGAACAAATTTTTTCGGATACATTTCCTGCAGGGCGCAGAGCAGATGAATGCCGAAGGCAACCGTTTGCAGCGCTTGCGGCTGGGTGACATCCAATTGCAAGCCGCGACAACCGGTTCCCTCGAATTTCGGATTCATCGCCTGGCCGGACAGATCGACCGGAATGAAATCGATGGGGCGGAGGTAAATTCCGGGGACACGATTTTGGAGCTTGTCGATCAGTTTATTCGACTCAACCCACGGCGCGCCGGCTTTTTCAAACGGCGACTGCGTGCCGCGGCCTTCGGAAAAATTCGTGGCTTCGAGCAAGCCCATGCCGGGATACAACAGCGCGGTGATCGGCGAGGTCATGTTGGGCGAAGGCTTGACCCAGGGCAGGCCGGTTTCGTCGAAAAGCATGTTGCGGCGCCAGCCTTCCATTTTTATAACATGCAAATCGGCTTTGAGGATTTGCGGCGCCTCTGGGGTTCCGGTTTGCAGCCAGCCTTCGTCGTTGAACATCTGCGCCAATTCGCCGGCGGTCATGCCGTGACGCAGCGCGATGGGATGAATGCCGACAAACGAGCGCTGCGCCGGACCGAGCACCGGGCCTTCGACGAGATCGCCGATGGGATTCGGGCGATCCAAAACGTAAAATGGAATTTTCGCTTCGGCGGCGGCTTCCATCGCGAGCGACATGGTGCTGATGTAGGTGTAAAACCGCGCGCCAACGTCTTGCACATCGAAGATCAACACGTCGATACTCTTCAACATTTCCGGCGCCGGCTTGCGGGTTTCGCCGTACAAACTGTAAACCGTCACGCCGGTTTTGGCATCGACGCGCGTGGCGACTTTGGCGCCGGCTTCGATATCGCCGCGAATGCCGTGCTCCGGGCCGAAGAGCGCGGCCAATTCAACGCCCTCGGCTTCATGAAACAAATCGGCAATGTGGCGGCGTTCACGATCGATGCCGGTTTGGTTGGTAATGATGCCGGCGCGCTTGCCTTTGAATTCGCTGAAGCCGCCGGCGACGACGATATCGAGGCCGGTGCGGACGGAGGATTTTTTCTGGCTGTACAATGGCGCTGAGAATTTGAGCGATAGAAAGCAGATGAGAACGATATTTGCAGAAAGTAAAACTGAGGGAAGGCGCGAGGATAAACTAAAATGTGTAGGCATTTTGTGCATGAAATTTGGACTTTGTCGTGTGATTTTGTTAGCTGAAGCGCTTTTTTCAAAAAGATTATACAGGATTCTCACGCTATAAACTCTCAAAATAAATATTTGGCTTAAATATTATTTTGGTGCCAAAGCTTGTGCCTATGGTTGCAGTCTTGTCATAAAAAACCAAAGCGCAAAGATTAAAATTGCGAAGTGTATTCTCATTATAAAGAGAACTGTATTGGATTTCCAAAACGCGAAGAGATCCCAGATATAGAGTGGTGCAGGTAATTTGACACCATCAATATAAGGGCGTATCCCGAGAGCATCTTCACAATGCATGATGTGACGAAACTTCCTTCTTTCCAACTCACGGTGATGCAAAGCTATCATTATTCCAGAAATAGCGATTATGAAAAGTAGTAAGCTGCCAACTAATGGAACGTATTTAAAAGCACTCTCGGCCGCTTTAAGATCAATTCCTATTAAAGCAATGGCAAGCAGTGCTTCCATCTGAAGTCCTTTCCAGGTCTGGTCGCGAGCGTGATGGTGATCTTTCCACGCTAATTCCATCGCACTCTCCAGGCTAGATCGAAGTTCGCCTGTTGGTTCAGGGCCACTTTGATATTTGTAATTATCTCTGTTTTTCAAGGTTATCAAGCATCCTACTACGAGCATCAGAATTGCTAGAAATCCAAGACAAGCGTTAGTCGTGATATTGTGATAGAAGCCTTTTATAGTAATATTGGCAACTGCTGCAAAGATAAAGGAAACACCTAGCAAAAAGAATATTGCGCCGGTATCAGAATTCAGCGTCGTCCGATTCTTTTCAACCTTTTTAGCCATGATCGTATTTCCTACCTACGTATTAATTGTGCCTGAATCTTTGCAATATCATCGCATCTTCGGAAAAAATTCATTAACGGCTTTTAAAAGTTCTTGAGATTACAACGTTGAAGCCAAGGTTTTCATTTGAACCACAAATACAAGCTAAACATCGAGAGTGAGCTATTCTACTCAAATTTTGTTTGGTTGTCAAGCGAATTTTACGAATTCCTTTTCCTTTGCCAAATCGTCATCCCGGTTTGTAAAAACTACAGATCACGCCGCCACCCTGTCAAAGCGTGGCAGACTTGTTGGTTGAAATGGCAATAACACAAAATAATTTCCGACATCATGACGTAAAAAACAATGGCACAAGGGTTGCAAAAATAAAAGGTGAAATCGTAAACAAAACTGAACAGATAAACTTTTTTAAGGAGATTTGACCATGTTGACCAAATTCAATCTTGCCCCGGTTCCTTCGATCTTTTCCGTGTTCGAGCGGTCTTTGCTGCGCGATCTGTTTGACGGCGAAGAGAGAGTCGTCACATACGCGCCGCGCGTGGATGTTGTTGAGAACAAAGAGAATTTTGTCGTGCGCGCCGAGCTGCCGGGCATGAAGAAAGATGAAGTGAAGCTGACGTTGGAGAACAACGTCCTGGCGTTGAGCGGCGAGAAGCGCCACGAAGAGAAACGCGATGAAGACAACTATCATCTGCAGGAAACGCGTTACGGCAAGTTCGAGCGCAACTTCCGCTTGACGGACAACATCGACCGCAGCAACATCGCGGCGGATTATAAAGACGGCGTGCTCACGATCATTCTGCCGAAGACCAAAGAGTCGCAGAGCAAGGTAATTGCGATCAAGATGAGCTAAGGCGCCCCATCTCGCCCAGTTATTCCGACATGACAACGAATTGAGCGTGGCGAGTTTAATCATACAGCCGGCGTCGACTGATTTTCAGGCCGACGCCGGTTTTTTATTTTTCAAAACGTCACGCCGATTTCTTCGAGCCAGCTTTTCAAGCGCCGGCATTCGGCCACGATTTGCTCGAAAGAAAAATGCGCATTAGCGGGGCTGGTCGAAGGCAGGACATAGAGGCGCGTTGAGCCGATTGGCTCGCTTTGCGGTCCCGGAATTATTCTCACTTTATTCGATACGGCAAAGACCCAGCGAAAACCGGTCAATCCCACGAAACAAGCGGCGACGGGAGATAGCTTTTCAATTTTGCGGCGAAGCCTTTTGGCGCCGGCGGCAATTTCGTCCTGGGTCAATTCGTCGATTTGCCCGGTTGCTCTTTTGACCACATCGGTAAAGCCGACGCCTTGTTCAAACAAAAGTCTTTCATCACCCGGCCCCAAGTCTTTGTCAAAGAAGCGTGAGGTCGAGAGTGCGGGCCAGAAACGATTGGTTTTGCGCGCAAAATATTTTCCGGCGCGTGCTGAATAAAGTCCGGGATTCAAGCCGATGAACACAAGCTTGAGTCCGGCGCGCAAATAATCCGGCAAAGTCAAGTCGTTTGACGCCGACATGAATTCTTCCTCCGAAAGCCGCCGAAGCCACCCTTGGGCGTAGCCGAGTGTCGCCGAAAAACCGAAGCAGATTAATTAAAAATTCGGCGATCTTCGGTGTATTCGGCGCAATTCGGCGGGAGTTTTATAAAATCAGCCCGCCAATGAATCCCGCCGCCGTCGTTTGCAAAATGCCGATGATGGCGCCGCCAATCATCATTGCGGCCGGATAAGGAAAGGCGGCGAATTGGTTGAGCATCTGTGGAGTGTAAATCGCCAACCCAGCTATGAAACCAAACTGCGCGCTGCCTGTCAAAGGAACCTCAGCCGGCCACGCCAGCCGCAGCAAATACGCAAAAATTAGCGCAAAAGCCAGATGGCCGATGTAATACAGTGGCATTCGGCGTTTGGACGTTTGTTCATCGAGCAACCCGCTCATGTTTTTATAAATTTTTCCCAGCACCGCAAGATGTCCGAGGCTGGCGATCACCGAAACTGCCACCCAGATCGCGCCGCTCGCTAGAAGATAATTTGTCATTTTTCTTGCTCCAAAATAAGCTGAATTTTTGTACTCCGTCATGTGCAGCGATTCGATACGACCCAATATTATAAAGAATGATTTTTTTTACATGCAAGCAAAAAATTTGGTTCGCGCGGCGAGAAGAAAAAACGGTAAAATCAATCTTTCTGCTTGCTTTTCTCCGTGAAGGCATTAAATTGACTATTAACCCAAAGGAGCGACGCATGCTGATCAAAATCCTACGGGGTTGAGAAATTCCCGAACGCGAAGCGGCGCCGGAACGAATTTATCTGAATCGCCGCCGATTCGCCTGGTGACGTCGTGGAAATACGGCTACAAGAGCATCAAGTCGATTGTCAAGATCGAATTCACGGACAAGCAGCCCAAAACGTTTTGGAATGATATCGCGCCGAACGAATACGATTTTCTTTCCAATGTGAATCCGCCGCATCCGCGTTGGTCGCAGGCGACGGAGCAGCCGATTCCGGGCGGTCCGCGCCGTCCGACGCTGTTGTACAATGGGTATGAAGAATATGTGGCAAATTTGTATAAATGAAATCAAAAATTGAGTCATCTTTGAGGAGGTGAAAGTGGAATCCATCAAACAGAAAGCGTTAAAAATCATTTCCCGGCTCAGCGATGACAGCTCGTGGGGCGATATTTTGGCCGAGCTGCGCATCGCGCAAAGAAACGAGGCGAACTCACGCATGCAACACGCCGAGGATTTTTTGCCGATGCTCAATGAGTTCAGCACAAAACTCAAAGGCATTCTGCAGGCCGAAATCCCTTCGGCGCAGGATATTGTGGTCGAGCCGGCGCCCGATGGCGAGCGCGTCAAGGGTGTCATTATCTCCGAAGAATTTTCGGGAATTGACGACGCCGATCGGCAAGATCAGGTTTGGGATATTCTGGAATCCAAGCTCAGCGAAACCGAGCAGCGCCGCGTTCTGAGCTTGATTGCTTACACGCCGGAAGAATATCGGGCGTTCAAAGAAGAGTAAGCAAGTGGCAAGTCGCTTGGACTGTCTCAGACACGACGTGGTGTCTTTCAATGTTGAGGACTGATGAGCACGGATATTGACGAAAAATCTCTTGCCACGGCGACCCAGATCATCGGCCTCGATGCGAAGTGGCTCCAAGCGTTCGATGTCGAAGATCCGTTCAATGACAACTTGCGTCTGCGCGGTTTTCTTTGCCAAAAGCCGGATCATCGTTACGGCGCGCTGGCGCTGACGCATGTCGGTGAGGCCGAAGCGCCGCAGCTCATTCTCGCCACGCCGAAATTGCACTATCCGTTCGGCAAAGACGGCTCGTTTCATTTCCCGCCGATCAAAAAAATTCATCTTTACGAAAAAGTGGACGGCACAAATGTGCTCGCTTATCGCTATCGCGACGGCGACGGGCGGCGGCGTTTGACTTATAAATTGCGATTGGCGCCGACGCTGCGCAACAGCCGCTGGGGGCCGTTTCTCGACATGTGGCAAGAGCTGTTGAAGAAGCATCCTGCCATTCCGCAATTGGTCGAAGCCAATGATTGCCACCTCAGTTTCGAAATGTACGGCAGCCGCAACACGCATTTGATGGTTTACGACGTTGATCTCGCCGTCGCCGCGTTGTTCGGCGTGCGCCGTGACGCGAGCATCGTGCCGTTGTTCAAACTCGATCTGCTCGGCGTTCCCGGCACACCCGCCGTTGGCGAGCTGGTTGCCGGTGAAGATCCGGTGGCGAAATATGCCGAGATTCGCGCCGAGATGGAGAAGCGCAACCGCCGTACCGAAGACGAAAAACTCAGCGGCGTCGAAGGAACGGTTTGGTATGTCGAAGAACCCGATGGCCGCGTGAGCATGTGGAAATGCAAACCCGAATCGGTTGAGGAGATTCATTGGGCGGCCGGCATCAACAAGAAGGCGGTGATCGCCACCTGCTGGAATCTTCTGGAAACGAGCGACGAGCTGAATTACGACGCGCTGCTGCCGCTGCTGCTCGAAGAATATCAACTGCGCGAGATTGAAATGTTCCGCCCGCACATCGACAATTGCATCAAGCAGGTGAACTACGAATTTGAATTCAAAGAGCGCGTGCTGGCGGAATATGATAAATTGGGCCAATCCATTCATGATGATAAGGCTAACGTGATGCGGGCGTTGTCGCCGCATTTTCAGCGCAGCGAGATGAAGAAGGTGTATACGATGATCGTACGGAATCGGTAGGGGAAGATTGGAGTTGACTTTTTTGCGATTATCTTTTATATTGGCCTGTTCGAAGAAGTAACTCATTGAAGCCGAAAAGCAGTCACGAAAAAATTTTCCGAGGGGCTGGAGGAAGAGGCATGAATGAAGACGAAATCCGGCGATTGGTCAAAATCGTCGAAGAGAGTGGTATCGCCGACCTGGAAGTCTCCCGTTGGGGACGCAAGGTCAAGATTTCGAAATATCCAAGCAATTCACACCTGGCTTCGCCGTTTCCGATGACGCATGCGCAAATTCCCGCGGCTGCCATGCCCGCTCCGGCGGTGCCGCCGAAAGCCGCAGCGGAAACATCGGCCCCGGCTAAAAATCTCGTTGAGATCAAATCGCCGATGGTCGGCACGCTTTATCACGCGCCGGGTCCCGACGCCGATCCTTACGTTCAAGCCGGCAGCACGGTCGGCAAGGGCCAGGTGTTGTGCATCATCGAAGCCATGAAGTTGATGAACGAAATCGAAGCCGAGTTTCCGTGCCGGATTGCCGAAATTCTCGTGGACAACGGGCAGCCGGTCGAATATAATCAGCCGCTCTTTCGGGTCGAAAAAACTTGATCATAATGCTGTTCCCAGCCGCAACCCAAAGCATTTTAAGTTTTAAATTGAAAATGTTCAATTTAAAATTTTCAATGTCGAGGACAAAGAAGATTTGAAAAAGATCCTAATTGCCAATCGCGGCGAGATCGCCCTGCGCGTGATCCGGGCGTGCAAAGAATTGGGCATCAAAACCGTGGCGGTATATTCCGAGGCCGACGCCGAGTCGCTGCACGTGCGTTTTGCCGACGAAGCGGTGTGCATCGGGCCCGGGCCGAGCCGCGAAAGTTATTTGAATATTCCGCGCCTGGTCAGCGCCGCCGAAGTGACCAATGCCGAGGCGATTCATCCCGGCTACGGTTTTTTGGCGGAGAATGCGCAATTTGCCGAAGTTTGCGCCTCGTGCGGCATCAAGTTCATCGGCCCCTCGCCGGAAATGATCACAGCGATGGGCGACAAGGCGCTCGCGAAAGAAACCATGCGCCGGGCCGGTGTGCCGACGATTCCCGGCAGCGAGGGCTTGTTGCAGGATGTGAAAGAAGCGTTGTCGGTCGCCGTGGAATTGGGTTATCCGGTCATCATCAAAGCAACGGCCGGCGGCGGCGGGCGCGGCATGCGCGTCGTGCGCGATGAAAGCGAAATGGAAAATTCTTTCAAACAGGCGCAAGCCGAGGCGGAAGCGGCATTCGGGAATCCTGCCGTTTATATGGAAAAATATTTCGAGCATCCGCGCCACATCGAAGTGCAATTGATCGGCGACATGCACGGCAACATCTTCGCGCTGGGCGAGCGCGAATGCTCGATTCAGCGCAAGCATCAGAAATTGATTGAAGAGTCGCCGTCGCCGGCCATCACCCCGGAAATTCGCCGGCGCATGTGTGAGGCGGCGGTGCGCGGGGCGAAGAGCGTCAATTACGTCAATGCCGGCACGATCGAGTTTCTGTATCAGGACGGCGATTTTTATTTCATGGAAATGAACACGCGCATTCAAGTCGAACATCCGGTGACGGAGTCGGTGTACGGCCTCGATCTGGTAAAAGAGCAAATTCGCGTGGCGCGCGGCGAGCGGCTCGACAATATCAATCCGAATTTCAAAATGCGCGGACATGCAATCGAGTGCCGCATCAACGCCGAAGATTCGGAAAATGGATTTCGACCGTCACCGGGTTTGATCAAGTCGCTGCACGTGCCCGGCGGCATCGGCATTCGCGTCGACACGCATGCCTACGCCGGCTATAAAATTCCGCCGTTTTACGATTCGCTGATCGCCAAATTGATCGCACACGGCAAAACCCGCGCCGAGGCCATCGAACGCATGGAGCGCGCGCTGGACGAATTCATCATCGAAGGCATCAACACCACGATCCCGTTTCATAAAAAAGTGATGGCCGATCATGATTTTCAATCCGGCAACTTCGACACGAAATACGTCGAACATTTTTTCAAGCGGCTCAAAATGGAGACGCAGCAAGGTTTGGCGGCGTAACCCCGCCGTAACACAACATTCATGTTGTGCTTTGGTGAAATAAATGTTGCGTTAAGTTATTGATGAGAAATTTTACGAGGACAGCGCTTATGAATTTTCCTGCTGATTTGCGATACACCCTCGAGCACGAATGGGTGCGAATCGAAGGCGACGTGGCGACGATCGGCATCACCGATTACGCGCAGAGCGAGCTAGGCGATATCGTGTTTGTCGAGCTTCCCGCCGTCAATGCAGTCGCGACGCAGATGCAGCCGTTTGGCACGATTGAAGCCGTCAAAACGGTGTCGGAGCTGTTCGCGCCTCTGAGCGGAAACATCACCGAAGTGAATGCCAAACTGACCGATCAGGCCGAGCTGATCAATCAGGATCCCTACGGCGAAGGCTGGCTGATCAAAATCAAGTTGTCGAATCGAGAGGAAGTCGGAAATCTTTTGTCGGCTGAGGACTATCAGAAACAGATTGTCTAAGTGAATGTTCGGCATCCCGCAGTATTGGTTTCGAGTTTTCTTGCATCCCGCTTTTCCCGTTTGGATAAAACGCGGAAGGGCGGGATTTGGTTTTTTGTAAAGGATGTTAAACAAATTTTCCCAACGGATAGAAATCTCGCCGCGGCGGGTCAACGGATAACAAAACGCTTTTATCCGTTGTGTTTCTATCTTGACAATGTTAAGTTAGATTTGTAATGTCATTGCGAGCGCTTCTCAGCGAAGCAATCCTTTGAAAGCCCAGAGATTGCTTCGGCAAAAAACGCCTCGCAATGACGGTAATTTTCAACTTAGCATTGTCGAGCTATCGGTTGGGCATTTTTAAAGTTTTGATTTTTGACTAGCGATTGAACTTTGCACAAGGAGTTTTGCGTCATGCCCATCGATCTTGCCCGCACCGACACCTTCGCGCGGCGGCATATTGGACCGGATGAAAACGAAATTGCACAAATGTTGCAAACGCTGAATGCGTCGTCTCTCGATACTTTCATTGAAACGGTCGTGCCGGAAGTTGTTCGTTCCGGTCATCCTTTGAAACTTGACCCGGCGTTCAGCGAACACGAGCTTTTAACCGAGCTGAAAAAAATCGCCGCCCAAAATAAAGTTTATCGCTCGTATATCGGCATGGGCTATTACGACACCATTACCCCGCCGGTGATTCTGCGCAACATTATCGAGAATCCCGGCTGGTACACGCAGTACACGCCATATCAAGCCGAAATCGCGCAGGGACGCTTGGAAGCGTTGATCAATTTTCAAACGATGGTGATGGATTTGACCGGCTTCGAGATCGCCAACGCCTCCTTGCTCGACGAAGGCACGGCGGCGGCGGAAGCCATGGCGATGTTTTACAGCATAAAAAAGCAGCCGCAACCGGCGCAATTTTTTATTTCCGGCGCTTGCCATCCGCAAACCATCGGCGTCGTGCAAACCCGCGCGCAAGCCTTGGGGATCGAGATCATTGTTGGCAGGCACCAGGAAGCTGATTTTTCCGAAAAAATTTTTGGCGCGTTGCTGCAATACCCGGCGACCGACGGCGCGGTCGAGGATTATCGCGGCTTTTGCAAAGCGGCGCACGAGGCCGGCGCGCTCGTTGCCGTCGCTGCGGATTTGTTGAGTTTGGCGCTGTTGACGCCTCCCGGCGAGTTTGGCGCCGATGCCGCCGTCGGCAATACGCAGCGCTTCGGCGTGCCGCTCGGCTACGGCGGTCCGCATGCGGCTTATCTGGCGACGCGCGACGCGTACAAACGCCAAATGCCCGGACGCCTTATCGGCGTCTCGGTCGATTCGCAAGGCCACAAGGCTTATCGCATGTCGCTGCAAACGCGCGAGCAGCACATCCGCCGCGAGAAAGCGACCTCGAATATTTGCACCGCGCAGGTGTTGCTCGCGGTGATCGCCGGCATGTATGCGGTTTATCACGGCCCGGAAGGCTTGAAAAAAATTGCCGAACGCGTTCACGGCTTGACCAAAGTTCTGGCGGCGGGCCTCAAGCGTCTCGGCTATCGTATTTTGCACGACGATTTTTTTGATACGCTGCGCATTGACATTAGCGATCATTCTCTCGACGCGATTTTGGCCAAGGCCGAAGTTCGCCAGATCAATTTTCGCCGGCACAGCGACGGCACTCTGGGAATCGCGCTCGACGAAACGGTTGGCGCCGGCGACTTGACCGCGTTATTCGATATTTTTGCGTTGAGTCCCGCCATGCGGGATGATTTCACCGTCGAAAAATTAGCCGCGGAAATGGCACCCGGTTACAACGGCGTCATGCAGCGCCGCTCGGCTTATTTGCAGCATCCGGTTTTCAACAAATATCATTCCGAAACCGAGATGCTGCGGTATTTGCGCCGGCTCGAGGCCAAGGATTTGTCGCTGACCACGAGCATGATTCCGCTCGGCTCCTGCACGATGAAGCTCAACGCCACCGCCGAAATGCTGCCGGTCACCTGGCCGGAGTTGGGCAAGCTGCATCCGTTCGCGCCGGTCGAACAAACCGCCGGTTATCACGAAATTTTCCGTCAGCTCTCGAGCTGGCTGGCGGAAATCACCGGCTTCGCGGCGGTTTCGCTGCAGCCGAATGCCGGCGCGCAGGGCGAATATGCCGGCTTGCTCGTCATTCGCGCCTATCACGAGCATCGCGGCGAGGGGCAGCGCAACGTTTGTCTCATTCCCTCGTCGGCGCACGGCACGAACCCCGCCAGCGCGGTGATGGCCGGCATGGAAGTCATCGTCGTCAAGTGTGATGATCTCGGCAACATCGAGGCCGCCGATCTCAAAGCCAAAGCCGGGCAGCATCGCGGCAAGCTGGCGGCGCTGATGGTGACGTATCCCTCGACGCACGGCGTGTTTGAAGAAGCGATCAAGGAAATTTGCGCCATCGTTCACGCCAACGGCGGGCAGGTTTACATGGACGGCGCGAATCTCAACGCGCAAGTCGGTTTGTGCCGCCCGGCCGAGCTTGGCGCCGATGTGTGTCACGTGAATTTGCACAAAACGTTTTGCATTCCGCACGGCGGCGGCGGTCCGGGCATGGGGCCGATTGGCGTCGCGAGTCATCTGGCGCCGTATCTGCCGTCGCATCCGGTGATCGCCACGACGGGCATAGCCGGCGGCCAGCACGGCATCGGGCCGGTTTCCGCCGCGCCGTGGGGCAGCGCCAATATTTTGGTGATCTCGTGGGCGTACATCGCGATGATGGGCGGCGACGGTTTGACCCAGGCGACGAAGGCGGCGATTCTGAATGCGAATTACATGGCGCAGCGCTTGTCGAAATATTATCCTATTCTTTATCGAGGCGCGCACGGCGGTGTGGCCCACGAGTTCATTCTCGACCTGCGCAGCTTCAAAGCCAGCGCCGGCGTTGAAGTGGAAGACATTGCGAAACGCTTGATGGATTACGGCTTTCACGCGCCGACGGTTTCTTTTCCGGTGCCGGGCACGCTGATGATCGAGCCGACGGAAAGCGAGTCGAAGGAGGAGCTTGACCGTTTTTGCGAGGCGATGATGGCGATTCGCCGGGAAATCGAGGAGATCGAGGCTGCTGTGGCAGATCACGAGAAGAATGTTTTAAAAAATGCGCCCCACACCGCCGAAATGGTCGCTGCCGACGAGTGGAATTTTTCCTACTCGCGCGAGAAGGCGGCGTTTCCGCTGCCGTGGGTGCGCGAGAGAAAATTCTGGCCGGCGGTTGGACGCATTGACAACGCCTATGGCGACCGCAATCTCGTTTGCGCCTGCCCGCCGGTGGAGGCGTATGAAAAGTAGAGTTGTGATGAAGAGCTATTTCATGTTATCAAGTTAGAAAATGAATTCTCCTTCGCTGAAATCTTCCCGATTTTTATTTGAAGACCCTCTAATTTACACGCAATCGAAAAATTTGCACGTAAAATTTTAAATTTTCTGCGATCTTCTGACGGCGAGATTATTTAAAGATTCAAGCACTCTGCTTGAGTAGAGGTCAAACAATTCTCTTTTCTCTTTCCCCTTCTTTTTGTATATTTTAAATCAAGTTCTAATCGACAAACTGAGAGCAAATCTGCATTTTTAAGATGACTCCTTTCGAACAACGCCTGCGCGAAAAAATCATCGTTTTTGACGGCGCCACCGGCACGAATTTGCAGCTCATGAATCTCACCGCCGATGACTTTGGCGGCGAGGCGCTCAACGGCTGCAACGAGAATTTGGTTTTCACCCGGCCGGATGCCATCGAGCTTTTGCATGCGAGTTTCTTTGAAACCGGCTGCGATGTGGTGGAAACCGATACCTTCGGCGCGGCGCCGATCGTGTTGGGCGAATATGATCTCGCCGGTCAAGCTTACGAGCAAAATCGCCGCGCGGCTGAGATTGCAAAAAAAGTCGCGCAGCAATTTTCGACAAAATCTCATCCGCGTTTCGTCGCCGGCTCGATGGGGCCGACCACCAAACTGCCGAGCCTCGGCCACATTTCTTATGAGAATATGAAGGCGACGTATGCCGTGCAAGCCGCCGGCCTCGTCGAAGGCGGCGCCGATTTGCTCGTCGTGGAAACCTGCCAGGATTTGCTGCAAACCAAAGCCGCGCTGGCGGCAATCTTCGAATATTTTGCGCAGAAAAAAACGCGCGCGCCGGTGATTGCCAGCGTCACGGTCGAAACGATGGGCACGATGCTGCTCGGCAGCGATATCGCCGCGGCGCTTACGGCGCTGGAGCCGTTCCCGCTCACCGCCGTCGGCATGAACTGCGCCACCGGCCCGAAGGAGATGTCGGAGAATATTCGTTATCTCGCGGCCGACAGCCCGTTTCCGGTTTTCTGCATGCCCAACGCCGGCCTTCCGGAGAATGTTGGCGGCCGGGCGCATTACAAATTATCGCCGGAAGAACTGAGCCAATTCCTCGCGCATTTTGTCAAAGACCTCGGCGTGCAAATCGTCGGCGGCTGCTGCGGCACACGGCCGGAGCATATCAAAAAGCTTGTGGAGTCGGTCGGCCGGCTTGCGCCGAAATCGCGGCAAGTTGATTTTATCCCATCTGCCGCAAGTCTCTACAGCAGCGCGCCGCTGCATCTCGATCCGCCGCCATTGCTCATTGGCGAACGCTTGAACGCCAACGGCTCCAAACAATTTCGCGAATTGCTGCTCAAGCAGGATTGGGACGCGATGGTGTCGATGGCCAAAGAGCAAGTCCGCGAAGGCGCGCACCTGCTCGATGTGTGCACGGCCTACGTCGGCCGCGACGAAACCGCGGACATGATGCCGCTCGTCGAGCGCTTGAACACGCAAATCTCCGTGCCGCTGGTGATCGATTCGACGGAATGGCAGGTGATCGATGCGGCGCTGCAGCGCATTGCCGGCCGCGCCATCGTCAACTCCATCAATCTCGAAGACGGCGAAGAGCGCCTGGCGAAAGTTCTGCCGCTGTGCAAAAAATACGGCGCCGCGACGATTGCGCTGACGATTGACGAGCAGGGCATGGCGAAAACCGCTGAGAAGAAATTTGCAATTGCCAAACGCATACACGATCTTGCGGTCGACAAATACGGCATGCGGCCGCAGGATTTGATTTTCGATTGCCTCACGTTCACGCTCGGCAGCGGCGACGAGGAATTTCGCCGCAGCGGCATCGAAACGATTGCAGCGATTCGCCGCATAAAAAAAGATTTGCCGGGTTGTTACACGATTCTCGGCGTGAGCAATGTCTCGTTCGGACTTTCGCCGCACACGCGCCACGCGCTCAACTCGGTTTTTCTCTATTATGCCGTTGAAGCGGGTTTGGATATGGCCATCGTGCATGCATCGAAGATCATGCCGCTGCACAAAATCGCCGACGAAGAGCGCGAGCTGCATCGCCGGCTGGTTTTTGACGAACGCCAATTCGAGGCGAACGGCAAATGTATTTCTGATCCGGTGCGGGAAATTTTATCGTTCTATGCCGAAAAATCGACGCAAAAGAAAGAAGTCGTGGCGATACCCGCTGCCGTCGAAGAACGGCTGAAACGCCGCATCGTCGATGGCGAAAAGCTGGGGCTTGAAGCCGATCTCAACGAGGCGCTCACGAAATACGCCGCGCTCGACATTATAAATAATGTCCTGCTGGACGGCATGAAAACCGTCGGCGAGCTTTTCGGCTCCGGGCAAATGCAGTTGCCGTTCGTTTTGCAATCGGCAGAAACGATGAAAACGGCGGTGAAATTTCTCGAGCCGCACATGGAGCGCGTCGAGGGCGCGAGCAAGGGCACGATGGTGCTGGCGACGGTCAAAGGCGACGTGCACGACATCGGCAAAAATCTCGTCGATATCATTCTCACCAACAACGGCTACAAAGTCGTCAATCTCGGCATCAAAGTGCCGGTTGAGCAAATGCTGCAAGCGGTGGACGCGCACAAAGCCGAGGCGATTGGCATGAGCGGCTTGCTGGTCAAATCGACGCTGATCATGAAAGAGAATCTCGAAGTCATGAATGAACGCGGCATGACGCTTCCCGTCGTGCTCGGCGGCGCGGCGTTGACGCGGCGTTACGTCGAAGACGATTTGCGCGCCATTTATCACGGCAAATTGTCGTATGCGAACGATGCGTTTGACGGGTTGCATTTTATGGAGGAGATTTGCCGGCGTGAAAAAACCATTGCAGCCGGGCCGTTGAAACGTAAAACAGAAAACGTAAGGCGTAAAAATGAAAATGAAAAAGGCGGTTTGACCGCGGCGGAGAAGCCGGTTTGGCAGGCGGTGGAGATTCCTGCCGCGCCGTTTCTGGGAACGAAAATTGTGCGGGATATTCCGTTGGCGGCAGTGTTTGAGTATATCAATCCGATTGCGCTGCTGCGCGGACAGTGGCAGGTCAGGCGGGGCAAGATGAAAGGCGCCGATTACGACCGGATGGTGGCCGAAAAGTTTGTGCCCATTCTCGATGAACTCAAACAGCGTTGTATAGATGAAAAACTGCTGATGCCGGAAGTGGTTTATGGCTATTTTTTATGCAACAGCGATGGCGATGAGGTCATGATTTATGATGAGAGCGGCGAACACGAAGTCGAGCGTTTCCGCTTCCCGCGCCAGCCCGAAGGCAAGCTGCTGTGTATTGCCGATTATTTCGCGCCGGCAACCAGCGGCAAGCAAGACGTCATCGGCATGATGGTCGTCACTGTTGGCCCTCGCGCTTCGGAAGTTTCCAAGAAACTGTTTGAAAATGACAAATACGCCGATTATCTTTATTTTCACGGATTGAGTGTTGAGACTGCCGAAGCGTTGGCCGAATATTGGCACAAAAAAATGCGCGAAGAAATGGGCATTGCCGGCGAGGATGCAAAAGAAATTCGTGAATTGTTCCAACAAGGCTATCACGGCTCGCGTTATTCGTTTGGCTATCCGGCCTGCCCGAATTTGGAAGACCAAGCCAAACTCTTCCGCCTGCTCGAGCCGGCGCGCCTCAACATCTCGCTCACGGAAGAATTTCAAATCGTGCCGGAGCAGTCAACCTCGGCGATTGTGGCGCATCATCCGGAAGCGAAATATTTTAATGTATAATCGCGAAGTCCGCTACGTCCGCGCGCGGCTTCTTATTCGCTAAAACTCGAGTTGAATTATGAAAATCCTCATTACCGGCGCCAGCGGTTTTCTCGGCGGCTATTTGGCGCAGGCGGCGCAAGGCCGCGGCGATTGGCTGGGAACCTATTGGGAGCATCCCGTGGCGATACCGGGCATCGAGCTGCATCGCCTGGATTTGACCAACCTGGTAGCGGTGGCGCAATTCATACGCAAAATCCGGCCGCAGATCATCATTCACGCCGCGGCGCTGGCGAATCTTGACACCTGTGAAACGCAAAAAGATTGGGCGTGGCGCACGAATGTCGATGCGGCGCGGATGATCGCAGCGGTGGCGCGCGAGCAGAAGAGCCGCTTGCTACATATTTCGACCGACATGGTTTTTGATGGAAAAAAAGGAAATTATCACGAGGACGATGCGCTGGCGCCGATCAGCTATTACGGCTACAGCAAACGCGCCGCCGAAGAAACGGTGTTGCGCGCCTATCCCGACGCGCTGGTCGTGCGCGTCGCGTTGCTTTACGGTTTTCCGCGCACCGGTGGAAACAGTTTTTCGGCTGAAATCTTTCACCGCCTACGCGCCGGGCAAAAAGTCAAGGTTTTTGCAGATCAGTTTCGCGCGCCGATTTGGGCCGGAAATGCGGCGCAAGCCATTCTGGAATTGGCGGGACACGATCGCGCCGGCGTTCTGCATCTCGCCGGCAGCGAGCGCCTCAGCCGCGCGGATTTTGCCCGCGAGCTGGCGCGGCAGACCGGCGCCGAGGCAAACTTGCTCGACGTTGTTTCCATGCACGACGTCAACTGGCTGGTGCCGCGGCCGCAGGATGTTTCGCTCGACACCGGCTTGGCGCGGCAAATTTTAAAAACCCCGCTGCTCAATTGCCGCGAGGGGATCGAACAGATGCTGGCGATGGCGCCGCAGGATATTTCGTCGAAGTAATGGCTCCGGTCGCTACCGAAAGCATTTTAAATTTTTAATTTAAAATTTTCAATTTAAAATTTTCAAAAAAATCTACCTGAATAGTTACAGGCAACGAAGGTGAGGAACAGGGATGTTGAAACGAATTTTATTTTTTGGCTTCGCAGCGCTCTTGTCAAGCTGTGAAAACCCCGCGCGTTTTCCAGGCAATCGCGCCAGCTCGCCGGATTTGGCCGCGAGTGATGTGCAATATCATGTGAACTATTTGGCTTCGGATTCGCTCGAAGGCCGGCTCTCCGGGACGCCGGGAAATGAGAAGGCCGCCGGTTATATTGCCGCCGAATTTGAGCGCTACGGCTTGCAGCCGCTCGGCGAAAACAATGGCTATGAACAAAGATTCGATTTTGTCGGCGGCGTGAATCCCGGTCCCAACAATCGGTTCACATTGCAGCGCGCCGGCCGCGATACGGCGCTGGCGCTCAATGCCGATTTTATTCCGGCCGGATTCTCGGCTTCCGGCAGCGTAAACGGTGAAATCGTTTTCGCCGGCTACGGCATCAGCGCGGAGAAGCTCAATTACAACGATTACGCCAATCTCGACGTGAACGGAAAAATCGTCATGGCCTTGCGCTACTCCCCGGCTTCCAGCAATCCGCACGCCAGTTTTGCGGAATACGAGCCGATCCGCTACAAGGCGCTGCAAGCCCGCCAGCACGGCGCCAAAGCCTTGCTCGTTGTGACGAATGTGGATTCGGTTGCCGAGCCTTTGCCGAAACTGCGTTTCGACCGTTCGGCGACGGATGCCGGCTTGCCCGTTGCCTACATCACGCCGGCAACGGCGAATTGGCTGCTGGCGGCCTCCGGAAATTCCGTTAAGAACTTGCAAACCCAAATTAGCAAAACACAAAAACCAAATTCGTTTGCCATACCTGAAACTCGCGCCGCTTTGACGACCGATCTCACTCAAGAGCGGCGCACGACGGCCAACGTGATCGGCAAATTGCCGGGCAGCGATCCGCAGCTCAAAGAGCAAGCCGTGATCATCGGCGCGCATTACGATCATCTTGGCCGCAACAGCGAAGGCGCGCTCGATCCGGAGAAGGAGGGCGAAATTCACAACGGCGCCGACGACAATGCGTCGGGAACCGCCGGCGTGCTGGAATTGGCGCAGTGTTTTGCCGCTCCGGAGAAACGCCCGCGCCGCTCGCTCATTTTCATGGCGTTCAGCGGTGAAGAGTTGGGCTTGCTCGGCTCGGCGCATTATGTCAATCATCCGGCGTTTCCGCTGGAGCAAACCATCGCGATGATCAACATGGACATGATCGGACGGATGAAAGACAGCGCGCTGGTCGTGCAGGGCGTCGGCACCGCGCCGCAGTGGCAGCCGCTCATCGAACGCTTGCATCAGCCGCCGCAATTCAAGCTCAGCTTGAAAAAAGAAGGCCCGGGGCCGAGCGATCATTCGAGTTTCTACCAAAAAAATATTCCGGTGCTGTTCTTTTTTACCAATCAGCACGAAGATTACCATCGCGTAACAGATGACGCCGAGAAAGTCAATGTCGAAGACGAGGCACGGATTTTGCGTTTTATTGCCGGCTTGGTGACGGAAATCGCCAACCAGGATTCGTCGCTGCACTTCACCAAAGCCGAAAGCCAGCAGCCGGCGGTTCGGGGTTTTCGCGTCTCGGTTGGCACGGTTCCGGATTACGCCGCCGAAGTTGAGGGCATGAAACTGAGCGGCGTGCGTCAGGGCAGCCCGGCGGAAAAGGCCGGTTTGCAAAGCGGTGATATCATCATAAAGTTCGGAAAATTCGAGATCAAAAACGTTTATGATTACACCTACGCGTTGGGCGAGTTCTCGCCCGGCCAAAAAGTTCCTATCGTCGTCAAGCGGGGCCAGCAAACCGTCACCCTCACGGTCACGCTTGAGCGCAGCCAGCGGCCGTAGGCCAGCGGCCCGACAATAGTTTTGTGTCACGTCCGCAATTGGCTTGAACGTGAGGTAAAAATTTAGAAACCCCGTTTCTTGTAAAACTTTTTTGTTTCAAGAAAGCCGGCGTTTCATTTTTGTAGTTGCTGTTACAAGAACGTACAACACAATTGCGGCGGTTTAATGCGCTGTCGCAGGCCGTCGAAACGCCGGGCGATGGCCGTTTGAGCTTTGACCTTTTGCGATTTAGGAAAATTTCAATCAATATTGGAGCAAGGATTGTGGAGCACTGGAGTGATACGGAACAACTGCAAAAGGCAACGTCTTCCGAAGATGATGTGGCGCCGGCTGAACTGGTTGAGCCGGCGAACGAGTCTGCACCATGTGACGTTTCTCGTCCGGAATATGAAATTGGCGCTGTGATCGATGACGCCGATCACGTAGACGTTTCTTTGTCGCCACCTCACCATCCGCCGCTGCATGAATTTCCCAAGGAGTTCAATAAAAATTATTTCGAATCGTTGGATCGGCGTTATTTCGCCATTTTGATCTTGACGTTGATTCTCGAACCGCTCGTGATTTGGTATATGTTGCGAACGCATCCGTTGACGTTGTCCGAGCGGGAAGTGACGAATTTGCAAAATCGCTTTGCCCAGCTTTTTCTTTCGGAATTTAGAGAAGAAGCGCCCGCCGTTGCGCCCTCACCTCACGAGCTGGTGACGCGCGCGGCGGAATCGATACCGCGAATTTTGGAAGGCGTCGACGCGGCACCGCCGGCGCCAACGACTCGCATGCCGGGTTTTCGCAAAGGCCGGCCAACACCCGAAGCCGGCTCGCTGTCCGGCGAGCATCGCGAAGCCGTGCGGCGGCTGAACACGATCTCGCGCCAACGCCGGACGAAAGCGCTGTCGGAAGAAGTCGAGCGGATCGGCTTGCTCGGCGTCATTACGTCCGGCAGCGGCGTGATCTCGCACGCGCCGGTGACGGATATTCTCGCGCATGCCGACAGCACCATGGGCGATATCGCCAACGCTCTGGCGCAAGTGAACGAGCTGCGCATTCCGCGCGCGGGCGTGGATTATTACGGCACCAGTGTCGGCCTCAGTCTCGGCGCCGAGCGCCGCGGCGGCGGCTTTGGCAATGATCATTTGGTCGACCAGGTTCACATCGCCGCGAAAGAGCTCCGCGGCAAGCGCGCCACCTCGTCGGGCGTTGTGCCGGAAGATATTGTGACCGGGCTCTCGACCGCCCCGCAAAAAACGATCGAGCGCAACCAGAAATTCGAGCGCATCGCGTCGACGCCGAGCTTGCTGCCCTCCGCCGGCGGGGCCTCCGGCGACGGTTCAGGTTTGCCCGGCATTAGCGGTTTGCGCGCGCGGCCGGCGAATGTCCAGGCGACGCGCGACCGCGACCGCATTCGCGACATTGTTTTGGCGCATAATCCGGCGATTCAAGATTGCTATCGCCATCAACTTAAAGGCAACGCCGCGCTGAAGGGCAAGGTGATGGTGCGGTTTACGATTGCTCCGAGGGGGCGGGTGGTGAGCGCCGAGGTCGTCCATTCCGAAATGACCGCCGACGGTGTCCCCATCGCGCTGGCGCAAATGGAAGAATGCATTTTGAACAAAATTCGCAAGTGGCGCGATTTCGGGCAAGTGGATGAAAGTCAAGGCGGCGTGACGTTTCGGCAAACGTATCACTTTGGCTATTAAAACGCCCGGCTTGAATCGTCAATTTTTTCGCAAAACCCCGCCGTTGATTTTTCTCGGCGGGGTTTTTGTTTTTTATATTTGACATTTTGTTGCCGGCGATATATTTTTCATACATGTCCGAACAGTCCTCTTTTATTTCCCGCGCTGCGGTTCAAGCCAACGACGCCGTTCATCGCCTGAAAATCGCCCGGGCGATCGCGACCTATGAGGCGGCGGTGACGGCGATGAAAGCCGATCAATTTCTCGACTGGCAGGCGACGCGCGATCTGGCGGCGGCCATAAAAAATTATGCGTTGGACAATCTCGCCGATTTGCTCGAACAGTTTGAGGCGAATTTTACCGCGCGCGGCGGAAAAGTTTTTTGGGCGGCCACCGCGAGCGACGCGGCGAATTACGTTTTGCAATTGGCGCAACAGCGTCGCGCGAAAAAAATCGTTAAATCCAAATCCATGACCGCCGAGGAAATCAATCTCACCGAAAAACTCGAACGCGCCGGCGTCGAGGTTTGCGAAAGCGATCTCGGTGAATTGATCGTTCAACTGGCCGGGGAAAAGCCCTATCATATCGTCACGCCGGCGATGCACAAAACCAAGGCCGAAATCAGCCGCCTTTTTCAGGAGAAGTTGAATGCCCCGCCGACGGACAGCGCGGAAGAATTGACCATGATCGCGCGCCGTCATCTCCGGCAGGATTACGTCACCGCCGATCTCGGCCTCACCGGCGCGAATTTCATCATCGCGGACGTTGGCGCGATTTCCATGACGGAAAATGAAGGCAACGGCCGCTTGACCATGTCCTGCCCGCCGGTTCACGTCGTCATCGCCGGTCTCGAGAAAATCATTCCGCGATTGACCGACCTCAGCTTGTTTTTCCCTCTGCTCGCCACGAGCGGCACCGGGCAGGAAATCACCTGCTACAACTCCATGGTCTTTGGCCCGCGGCGGCATGATGAACATGACGGCCCCGACGAGATGCACGTGATTCTGCTCGACAATGGCCGCTCGCAGCTTTACAATCGTCCGAATTTTCGCCAAGCCCTGCGCTGCATTCGCTGCGGCGCGTGTTTGAATGCGTGTCCGGTGTTTCGCGCCATCGGCGGACACGCGTACAACGTCACGTATCAAGGCCCGATTGGCGCCGTCATTACGCCGCATTATAACGGCCTGCCGCAATATCAGCATCTCGCTTTTGCCTCGTCGTTGTGCGGCGCGTGCAGCGACGTCTGCCCGGTGCGGATCGATTTGCATCATTTGATTTTGGAGAATCGCGTCGAGGCGATCCGGCAAGTAAGCCAAAATTTATTCTGGCGCAGCGCAATGAAAATGTATGCGTGGCTCATGCGCTCGCGCCGGCGTCTGAATTTGGCGCGAGGCTTGGCGCGGCTGGCGAACCCGTTTTTGTTTTTATTAGGCAAAAATCGCCGGAAACCTCTGCCGAAACCGGCCGCTAAAACTTTTGCCGAATTATGGAAGGAACAACAGTAACTTGGCACCAAAAAGCCTTTCGCCGGACAAATCGTTTTGAATAAAAATCTAACCATTCAGGTACAAAAGGGGTTGTCATTCCGTAGGCTACGCCCGCAGGGAATCTTTTTTCATTTCAAGCATTGTGCTGGTGTGAAAAAGGATTCTTCCAGAGACCTGCGAGAGAATGACCGAGATATTGAACCCGACGAACATCTATAAACGGAGCAAGTTTTTGTGGACACTAAATTAAAAGCACACAAAAACAAGCGCTTTTGCGAGATTTCATTTTTGTGTCCAATTCCTTTCTTGTCGGCTGCGCCTGCAAGGCTTGAGACGAAGCTTCGTTGGATAGTTACAAAAAAGAGGGTAACGATTTGAACAACATACGCGAACAGATTCTGAAAAATTTGCGAAAAAGTCCGCTTCAGGCTTCGCAAAAACCAGTACTGCCGAATCATCGCGATGCTTCGATTTACCGAGGCGTCGATACAGCCCGTAAAAATCCGCTGCAGACCTTTGCGCAAAAAATCGCGGCGCTCAAAGGCGAGTTTTACCGCGTCAAGGATGAACCGGCGGCGGCAAGAACTTTGCGAGAGCTTTTGAGCGGCGTTGTTTCGCCAACCAACAAATCAGGCGTAGCCGCGCCTGCCGCACGCCATCGGCATGTCTTGTTGGACCGCATTTTTGCTGCTGAGGCGTGGCTTGGGGAAAATGTTCAAATCATCGACCGGCAAAAAATTTCCTCGCCGGATTTTGCCGATTTCGCCGCCGGCATCACCGCCGTTGATTTTCTCGTGGCGCGCACCGGAAGCTTAGTGTTGAGCACGGCGACGGCGGGCGGGCGACGGCTCTCGGTTTTGCCGCCGTTTCACATCGCCATTGCCACGCCGGAACAACTCGTGGTCTCGCTTGATGAAGCCCTCCAACTTTATTGCGACCGCGGCGAGCCGAATCGCTCGAGCTATGCAACGATCATCACCGGCCCGAGCCGGACGTCGGACATCGAAAAAATTCTCGTGCTCGGCGCGCACGGCCCGAAACGGCTGGCGGTGATTATAATTGGATAAAATATTTTGTTGAAAATTTCAAAAGGAAGTTGTAAATTTGACTCCACTTGCAGAAGTAAAACCAATTTCATTCTGCAAGAATCTTTTTTGTTGCAAGCAATCATCTTGAAATTTAAAAGGATTCCTTCGGAATGACATTCTTTTTTATATCAGCGTTTTCAAAAAAAACAGGAGCATCATGCCAACCCCCGACGACAACCCCAAATCCTTTGACCGTACTCTCACCGAAGGCCCGATTCTCCAGGCCGTGTGGAAAATCGCCTGGCCGACGATGCTGCAAAACGTCATTGCCGGCTTGCAAGGCATCATCGATCACACGCTGGTCGGCCATCTCGTCGGCCACCAGGCCAACGCCGCCATCGGCGTGAGCTGGCAAATTTTTTTGGTCGTCGTCGTTTTTATCAGTTCGCTGTTTTCCGGCATGGGAGTCTTGGTCGCGCGGTTCGCCGGCGCCGGCGAAGCCGAAAAAGTCAATCGCGTGGTGTATCAAGCCTTTTTGACCGCGGTCATTCTCGCCTGTTTGATTTTAGCGCCCATCGGCTACTTTCTCGCGCCGCAATTGCTGGATTTGGTGCGCGCCGCGCCGGAAGTGAAAGCCGAGGCCCTGCCCTATATTCGCATCATGTTCGTGTTCAGCTTCGGCATGTTGATTTTCTTCATGCTCGGCGGCGCATTGCGCGCGGCAGGCGATGCGAAAACACCGCTCAGGCTCGGCGTGATTATGACCGTGCTCAATTTGGCTTTGAACCTCGTACTGATTTCCGGGCTCGGCCCGATTCCAAAATTCGGCACGCGCGGCTCAGCGATGGGCACGGCGATCGCTGCAGGCATTGCCGCGTTGACGGGACTCTATTTGCTGTTTTCCAAAAA
>Ga0247727_10003068_pt1 | contig 37431 bp, 28 predicted proteins | sample WisWelCaveWW1625_FD_202498 | JGI IMG/M metagenome (GOLD analysis project Ga0247727, IMG submission 202498) | Biofilm microbial communities from Wishing Well Cave, Virginia, United States - WW16-25 | ecosystem: Environmental > Aquatic > Deep subsurface > Groundwater > Cave microbial mat | place...
GGCTCGCAGCTGCTGGCCAGTGATGCAGCGGGCGTACTCACCACGCGCGCGGCAGGCGAGGCCTTCTTCAGCGCCGGCACCAACCGCCGCATGTGGCGCTTCACCACGCTCAACTATCTGTGCCGCGACATGGAGCTCCTGCACGACATCGCCCGGCCGGTGGACCGCATCCGCCAGGACGTGAGCCGCAGCCCGGGCGGCGACAGCCGGCTGTTCCACAACGCGTGTAGCGGCTGCCACAGCGGCATGGACGCCGTGGCCGGCGCGTTCGCCTACTTCGAATGGGACGCCACGCAGATGCGCGTCATGCACACGCCGGGCAGCGTGCAGCCGAAGTATGGGATCAACGCCAGCAACTTCCCGTACGGCTTCGTGACGGTGGACAACCGCTGGGACAACTACTGGCGGCAGGGCTCGCACGCGAATCTCGACTGGCGCGGGCCCAACGCGGGCGGTTACGGCCCGAAGACGCTGGGCGAGGAAGTCGGCGCGAGCCGCGCCTTCTCCGTGTGTCAGGTGGAGAAGGTCTTCGAGCACGTCTGCTTCCGCCCGCCGAACTCCGATGCGGACTCCGCGAGGGTGGACGAGATCGCGACGACCTTCGAAGGCAACGCCTACTCGATGAAGCGCGTGTTCGCCGAAGTCGGCGCGTACTGCATGGGCAGCTGACGGTGGGGTACCGGATGGGCATCGCGAAGAAGAGCTCGCAGCTGGCGGTCGTGCTGTGCTTGGCGCTGCTCGGCACGGCCTGCGGCGACTACGGGGGTGGGGGCAGCGGGGCCGGGGGCGGGGGCGCCCCCGGCCCCGGGCCGGGCCCGGGCCCGAATCCGGCCCCGGGCCCCTCGGATGCCGAGATGCAGGCCGCCTTCGAGCAGACGGTGCATCCGCTGATGACGCAGTACTGCGTCACCTGCCACGCGGGCGCCGGCCCGGGTACGCCGCACATCGCCTCGCCAGACGCAGCCACGGCCTACCGCGAGACCTGGTACAACCAGAAGGTCAGCCTGGCGAATCCCTCCACCTCGCGTCTGGTGCGGCGGCTGGTCGCCGACTTCCATCACTGCTGGAGCGACTGCGTCAGCGACGCCGCGCAGATGCAGCTGGCGATCGAGCAGTGGGCCACGCTCGTGAACTTCGGCAGCGGCGGCGGCCAGAACGTGAACGGCCTGGTGAGCGAGAACCTCACGCTGGCCGACGGCTTCGAGGACCAGGGCGCCGACCGTTACAGCGACAACCTGATCGCCTTCTGGAATTTCAAGGAAGGCGTCGGCACGATCGCACGCGACACCAGCGGCGTGGCGCCCGCCATCGACCTCGTGCTCGAGGGCCCGGCGTTGATGTCGAGCTACGGCATACGCGTCGAAACCGGCCGCGCGATCGCCTCACAGGAGGCGAGCCGCAAGCTCTACGACCTGCTCGCGGAGCCGAGGAACGGAACGCAGCAGTACACGCTCGAGACCTGGATCGCGAACGCCAACATCGTGCAGGAGGGCCCCGCGCGCATCGTCAACTACTCCGCCAACTCGGGCGCACGCAACTTCGGGCTCGGTCAGGTGACGTACTACTACAACGCCCGCAACCGCACGGTGAATCCCGAGGTCAACGAGAACGGCAACCCGGCGCTGCAGACGGCGGATGCCGACCGCGATGCGCAGGCCACGCTCCAGCACGTGGTCGTCACCTACGACCAGTACCGCGGCCGCCGCATCTACGTGAACGGCGCCTTCACCGAGGATATCGACGAGGTCGAGCCCTCTGCGCTCTGGAACTGGAGCGCGAACCACCGCGTCGTGATGGGCAACGACGTCAGCAACGACCGGCAGTGGCAGGGCACGATCCGCCTGGTTGCCATCTACCAGTACGCGCTCAGCGAGGCGCAGATCATCCAGAACTTCGACGCGGGCGTCGGCAAGCGCATCCTGATGCGCTTCGACGTGAGCCGCTGGGCGGGTGCGGGCAGCTACATCGAGTTCGTGGTGAGCGAGCTCGACGACTACAGCTATCTGTTCTGTCGGCCCTCCTTCCACGCCCCGGGCGTGACGAACGCGCGCGTCGGCAAGCTGCGCGTGATGGTGAACGGCCAGTCGCCCGTCTCGGGCCAGGGCTTCGTGAACGTGGACACGGTGGTCACCTCGACGGAGCAGCAGCTCTCGCCGCTGTGCTCGGTCATCCAGAAGGACGCGGGGCCGCTGACGGACGTCTTCACCATCGACTTCGAGTACCTGGCGAACTTCCAGAGTCCGAAGCCGCCCCCGCCGATTCCGCCGCTGCCGCCGCCCCAGTACGGCGATCCACTGCCGACGGACGGCCTGCGCGACTTCCGGCGCATCAACGAGAGCATGGCGGCGGTGACAGGCGTGAGCCCGAACGCGGCCTCGGTGCGCAGCACCTATGACGACCTCGCCGTGCAGCTCCCGGCGACGGCGGACCTTCGCACCTTTGCCTCCGCGCAGCAGGTGGCGGTGACGAAGCTCTCGCTCGAGTACTGCAACGCGCTGGTGGAGACGACGAATCTGCGCACGGCCTTCTTCGGGGCGATCGTGGACTTCAACGCACCCGCAACCACCGCATTCTCGAGCCAAGCCGCCCGCGACGCGCTGGCGCAGCGCTTCGTCGATCGCATGTTCAGCGCGAACGTCGCGTATCAGCCCGACTTCGGCACGGTGCAGCCGGTGCTCGACGGACTGATCGACGACCTGACGGCCGGCTGCACGGCGGCGACCTGCGACGACGAGCGCACCCGCACCGTGGTCAAGTCCCTGTGCGCGGCGACGCTCGCCAGCGCCGCGACGTCGATCCACTAGGAGCCGCACATGAACCGACCGCTCCGCCACGAGAACCACAAGCGGCCGATCACACGGCGCGACTTCCTTGCGCAGGGCTTCCTCTCCGGCGCCGCCCTGATCGTGACGCCGAGTCTGTTCGGCCTGTTTCGCAGCCAGGCGGCGTACGCCCAGGCCGCGGCGCAGTGCAATCTGTCGAACGGCGCCGGGCGCATCCCGTTCGTCTGCTTCGATCTCGCCGGCGGCGCGAACATCGCGGGCTCGAACGTGCTGGTGGGCGGACCGGGCGGCCAGCTCGACCTGCTCTCGCCCGCCGGCTACGAGAAGCTCGGGCTGCCCTCGACGCTGTTGCCGTCGCTGCCGGGGCAGGTGAACACCGAGCTCGGCCTGGCCTTCCACGCCGACAGCGCGTTCCTGCGCGGCATCCTGTCGAAGACCTCCGCCGCGACGCGTGCAAACGTAAACGGCGCCGTGATCTGCGCGCGCTCGGAGAACGACACCGGGAACAACCCGCACAATCCCATGTACGGCATCAACAAGGCCGGCGCGGATGGCAACCTGGTGACGTTGATCGGCACCGAGCCCTCCGATTCGGGCGGCAACTCGGTGGCGCCGATGGCGATGATCGACCCCACGGCGCGTCCGGTGAAGGTGGACCGCCCGAGCGACGTGACGGGCCTCGTCGATACCGGCCGGCTCGCGCAGCTGCTCGCGCCCCAAGATGCAACGGCCGTGATGGCGGCCGTCGAGCAGATCTCCGAAGCCAAGCTCCAGCACATGACGGAGGATGTCATCGTCGAGCAGCTGATCCGCTGCAGCTACGTGGAGAGCACGTCCCTGGTGGCGACCTTCGGCAACCCGGCCCTGCTCGACCCGCTCGCAGACCCGGACATCACCGGTGCAACCGGCATCTTCAGCAACGCCGAGCTGAACCAGGACAAGTTCCGCAAGACCGCCTCGGTGATGAAGCTGGCGGTGAACGGCTTCGCCGGCGCCGGCACGATCGAGTTCGGCGGCTACGACTACCACGACGGCACGCGCGCGACGGGCGAGGTGCGCGACTTCGAGGCCGGCCAGGCGATGGGCGCCGTGCTCGAGTACGCGGCGCGGCGCGGCCAGCAGCTGATGCTGTACGTCTTCAGCGACGGGAGCCTCGACAGCGACGGGAGCCTCGACAACTCGGCTGACGGGCGAGGCAAGGGGCGCTGGCGCGGTGACAACCAGAGCACGGCTGCGGTGTTCATGCTCGTGTACGACCCGGCCGGGCGGCCACAGCTCACGAGCCCGCTGCGGCAACAGCTCGGGTATTACCGCATGAGCGGCGACGTCGAGACCGCTTCCTCGCCGATCGCGAACAACGTGACGCTGCTGGCCGAGGCGGTCGTTCTCAACTACATGGCCCTGCACGACGACGTCGGCCGCTTCACGGCGGCGCTGCCGACACAGGGTCTCGGCACGAACGTCGACAACCTGATCGCATTCGCGCCGATCCGCCCGACGCCGCCGTAGGAAGCTACTCGGCGTAGCCGAGGGCGCGCAGCTGCTCGCGCGTCGCCGGGTCGAGCTGGACGGCTTCGGCCTGCTGGCGCGGCGCACGCAGCCGGGCTTCGAGCCGCTCCTCGAGCGCGCGCTCGCGCTCGCTCGCGGGAGGCAGCGGCCGGCGCTCGCCCGCGTCGCGCTCGAGGTCGTAGAGCTCGGTCAGCACCGTGCCGGATACGCGGTGGCGCACCAGCTTGTAGCGGCCGTCGCGCAGCGTGAAGCCCTGCACCGGGTAGTCGGCTCCCCAGCGGTAATAGGCGAAGTGCTCGCGCTCGGCGTCGCTCTCGTCGTCGCTCCGTGGCAGCGGCTCGCCTTCGAGTGCGGGCGGCGGCGAAAGCCCGGCGAGGCTCAGCAGCGTCGGCGCGACGTCCTCGAGCGACACGGTTTCGTGGACGGTGGCGCTCTCGCTCCGGAGCGGATCATGCACGATCAGCGGCACGTGGAGCAGCGTCTGATAGACCTCCTGGTGGACGACGAAACGGTGCTCGAGGAAGGCCTCGCCGTGGTCGGAGGTCAGCACGATCACCGTGTCGCGGCGCAGCTCGAGGCGCTCGAGCTGCTCGAGCAGGCGCCCGAGTTGCTCGTCCACGTAGTAGATGCCCGCGTCGTAGAGGGCGATCAGCTCGCGCACGCGGTCATCCGACATGGCAGGCACGGGAGCGAGCCCCACGGCGAGGCGCTGGTTCAGGTCCAGCAGGTACTCGACGCCAGCGCCCTTGCCCGCGATCCTCCACGAATGCTGCAGGCGGCCGCCGGGCAGGAAGCGCTCGAGATAGCGCGCCGGCTTGTGATAGGGCGCGTCGTTGTCGAGCCGCGGATCCCGCTTCGTGGTGTGAACCGACTTCGTGTGCAGGAAAAGAAAGAACGGCAGCTCGGGGCGGCGCGCTTCGAGCCACTCGATCGCCTCGTCCACGCTGGCCGCGGCGTCGTGCTCGTAGAGCGATCCCCGCACGAAGGGCGAATGGCGGAAGGAATCGAAGCCGCGCCCGAAGCCGCGTACGGCACCGACGTAGCCACGCGGCTTGGAATCGACGAAAGCGGCCGTCTGATAACCGCCCGCGTGCAGCATTTCGGCGAGCGAAGGCGCACCCTGCGGCAGCGCCAGCCGGTTGTCGATCAGGCCGAGCCTCCAGGGGTGCACCCCCGTGAGCAGCGCGGCGTGCGAAGGCAACGTCCATGCCGCCGGCGCCATGGCGTCGGCGTAGAGCGTGGACTCGGCGGCCAGGCGATCGATGTTGGGTGAGGTCGCGAGTGGATAGCCGTAGCAGCCGAGATGATCGGCGCGCAGCGTGTCCACCGAGATCAGCAGCAGGTTCGGCGGGCCCTCGCGCGGCGCCTTCGCGCAGCCGTGGGCAGAGAGCGCGAGCCAGAAGAGACCGAGCAGCGCTGCCCCTCGCGCGTGGGCCGAGTCCACGGCCCGTTCTACTCGGTCTCTGCCGTGGCCTGCGTCTTGCCGGCGCGCAGATACAGGAGCAGACCCAGCACGATCGCGAGATCCGCGACGTTGAAGATCCCGGTGCGCAGCGGGCCGATCCCGAGGCTCACGAAGTCGGTGACGGCACCGTCGCCCTGCACGCGATCGAGCCAATTCGAGAGCCCGCCGCCGGCGATCAGTCCGAAGGCGACGATCTGCTCGCGCGATACCAGCGAGGAGCGCCACGCCAGGAAGCCCACGCCGCACAGCATGAGCGGAACGAGCCCGATCAGCAGAAAGCGGCGCAGCGCCTCGGGCAGGCCGGCGCCGAGACTCAGGAAGGCGCCCGGGTTCGCCACCAGCTCGAGCTGGACGATGCCCCCGGCCAACGAGACGCCGCCCGATCCCGAGAGCAGCTGCTCGGCCACATGCTTGGTGGCGTGATCGCAGCCGATGCACGCGGCCAGAATCCAGGCGAAGATCCAGAGCTGGCGCTTCATCACGGGCAGTCAGGCTAACCGTTCGGAGGCGGCTCGGCCGCCAAGCTCTCGCGCTCGATTCGACGCCAGTGGAACGGCGCAGCGAGCTGCGCCAGGTAGCGCTTCGGGTAGGCGTCGAGCTGCGCGATGCCGAGCGCCCCGACCTCTCGCGCCCGCGGCCGGTAGTAGGTGCCGAATGCGAGATCCCAGAAGATGAAGGTATCGCCGTAGTTGTGGTCGGCCTCGGCACGGTCGCGCGAGTGGTGCCAGCGGTGCACCGGTGCGGCGCTGAACACGTAGTTCAGCGGGCCGAGGCGAAAGTCCACGTTGGCATGCTGGAACAGGCCGACCACCGCGTCGGTGATCGCCTGGAGCGCAAGTAGCTCCGCGCCGGCGCCAGCCAGCGCGAGCGGCAGCATGCCGACGCAGGAGCGGAACACGTGCTCGAGCGGATGCGCGCGCGTCGCGTTCAGCCAGTAGAGCCGCTCGGCGCTGTGATGCGTGGCATGGAAACGCCAGAGCCAGGGCAGCTCGTGCAGCCAGCGGTGTGGCCAGTACGCGAACAGCTCGACCGCCGCCCAGGCCAGTGGCAGCTGCGCGAGCAGGGGCCAGTCGTGGGGCCAGAGCGAGGCGCCGAAGCGCGCGGAGAGAAGGCCACCGAGGCCGACGCCCAGCGTCGCGACGAGGGGTCGCATCAGGCCTGCCACGGCCCCGGTGGTGGGCAGGTAGAGCGCATCCGCGAGCAGATCACCGCGCGCGCGATTCCAGTCGGGGCGGTAGGGCAGCACGCGTTCCAGACACGCCACGAGGACCATGCTGGCCAGCACGACCGCCGGAAGCACCACGCTCACCGCCACGCCGTTCGCGAACGCCAGCAACGCGACGCCGAGCGCAGCCGCGAGCGTCGCGGGCATCACCGTGTGCGAGAGCAGCGTCAGTTGCCGGCTCCGTCGCAGCCACCCGATCCCTCCGCCTCGCTGCGGTGGAACGCGTACGCAGTTCCGTTCCAACGCCAGACCGGGAAGCAGAAGCCCGGCCCGCCGATCAACAGATCGGGGTAGCCCTTCGACTTCTCCGGCTGGGGATCCGCCGACGCTCCCGGGAAGCCGAAGTTCAGCTGATACTTCCCGCTCGAGTCCTGGATGAACAGCGCAACCGACATGCCGGCGTGCCCGGACATGCACGAGTTGCCGTAGAGCACGAGCACCTCGTCCTTGCCGTCGCCGTTCATGTCCCGGAACTCCACCTGAGCGCCGGCCGGCTGCTCGCAAGCGGTATCGACGAGGCTCGCGCCGTCGGGCGCGACCTTCAGGCCGAGCGCGTCGAAGATCACACGCTGCTCGCTCGCGCTGAGCTTGCCCTTGCCTTTGGCGAAGAGGAGGGCCGGGCCGTCGGCGGCCGCAGCGCCCGTGACTCCTGCCAGCAGGAGTAGGCCCGCCAGGAAGACGAGATGAGCGCCCATGGGGAGGAACCTCCGGCGCGGCATCCTACCACGCCACGCCGTATCTCCGGCCGGCTCCCATTCGTCGTATGCTGGAGACGGAGATCGGCATGAGCGAGCCGCGCGCACCGAGGGAGTCCCTGGCCGAGATGCTGCGCATCGAGCAGCAGGGCGACGGTCGTGCGACCGCCCGCCTCGAGAGCTTCTGGGGCAGCGCGGCGGCGGGCGACTTGCTCGCGCGTGCGACGCTCGCCGCGAGCGCCGGAAGGCCGGCCGGGCCGAGCGCCGCGCACGCGACCCTGTTTCGCCGCGCGCCGCCCGACGTCGAGCTGACACTCGCGTGTGACGCGCAGTCCGCCGACCACGCCCGCGTGTCGGTCCGCGAGCGCGCTGCGCTGATCTGCGAGGTGCAGCTGCGCTTCGGTCCGGCAGGCGACGGGCCCACGTACCAGAGCGTCGCGCCGGAGCCCGGGCTGCCCGCTCCCGAAGACCTGCCGAGCGAGGCCGAGCTGGCGGCCCAGGAAGGCTGGGCGGAATACGCCGTCGGGCCGATCGAGTCGCGGCGCATCACGCAGTATCTGCCCGTGAAGGATCACGAGCCCGCCGTGTGGCTCGGCTGGCTGCGCCCGCGCGCGCGGCTCGGCGACGACGCGCGCCTCCACGCCGCCGCGCTCGCCTTCCTGGCCGAGTACCGCTCGCACTGGGCCGTCGAGCGCCGCCTCGGCGCCGACTTCCCGCGCACCGAGATCACGCTCCTCGAGCACTCGCTCTGGGTTCACCGCGCGCAGCGCTGGGACGACTGGTGGCTCGTGCAGACGTCCACCGACGTCGGCGTGGCGGGCCGCTGCCTTTCGCGCCGCGAGATCTTCACCCGCGCCGGCGCGCTCGTGGCCTCGGCCGCGTGGGAGGCCGCGCTCCGCAGCACCTGATCCGCCGCTGCCGCGCGCCTCAGCCGCGCCAGCGCGCCAGCACCTCGCGCGCGATCTCCTCGATGTCACCCGCAGGCCGATGCACGAGCCCAGCCAACGCGGGCGGCTCGCCGCGCCCGACGAAGAAGCGCAGCTCGGCGGCAGCCAGCAGATCGCTGTCGGAGCTCGAATCGCCGACGGCTGCCACGCGCGCGGCCGGCACGTCGAGCTCCGCGCGAACGCGTTCGAGCCAGCGCGGCTTGTCGGGCGGCCACACGTGCCGGACCCGCCCATCTCGCTCGAGTCTCGTGCCGAGTGCATACGACACCCCGAGCCGCTGCGCGATCCATTCGACGGCGAAGCTCCAGGTGATCGAGGCGATCACCACCTCGACGGCGTTCGCCTGGAGGAGCGCGATCCCCTCGCGCGCACCCGGCGCCAAGCGCGCCGCTTCGAGCGCGCGGCAGAGCTCCGAGGGCGTGCGACCCTCGTACCAGCGCGCCATCTCGCGGCGCGCGGCGGCGATCTCGGGCTCCGACGAGAGCGCCTCGAAGCGCCGCATCTCTGCGAGGCGGTCGAGCGGCGCCGCGAGCAGCTCGCAGACCGTGGGGCCGCGCAACAACGTGCCGTCGAGGTCGAAGGCGACGAGGCCGCGCGTCATGGCTCGCGGCCCTCGGCGCTGATCGCATAGAGCGCCGCCTCGGCCCCGTTCACGACGACGAGCCCCTGCTCGCGCATGCCCAGCTTGTGCAGGACGCGCCGCGATGCCGCGTGCTCGGGCCGCACCAGCGCGATCGCGCGCGCAGGCCGTGCGCGGCGCCGGAACAGCGCGTCGAGGGCCGCGCGCGCGGCCTCGCTCGCGAGACCCACGCCCCAGTGTGCGCGCGCCAGCAGGAAGGCCAGCTCCGGCTCGGGCGCGTCACTGAGCCCGCCCGCGTACGGATAGAAGCCGCAGCGCCCGATCAGCTCGCCCGTCGCGCGCAGCGCGACCGCCCACATCCCGAACTGCCGCCCGTGCTCGATCATCGCGCCGAGCTTCTCCTCCACCCCGGCGCGGCTCCGCGGCCGCGTGAGCAGCAGGCGCGACACCTCCGGGTCGGTCCAGATCTCGGTGAGCCGGTCGAGGTCGCCGGGCACGAGCGGGCGGAGCAGCAGGCGCGGCGTCTCGAGCGTGCCGACGCCGGCGTCGCTCATCCCGGGCGCTGCGCCCGGCGCTCGACCTCGATCTGAATCCTCATCCCGTCGATCGTCGGGACATCGACAGGTCCGAGGGCGCGGTGCTCGATCTCGAGAGCGTCCGCCAAGGTTTCATTGGCCACGCTGTCTCGATGCTCGGCTAGCGCGCCGGCCAGCTCGGCCGCGTCGGTGGCCACTCGGACGGCTACGTGGTCGTTGTATTCGAGCTGCAGCTCCTTGCGCCGCTCCTGCACCATTCGGATGAAGTCGCGGGCCCAACCCTCGTGGCGAAGGGGCTCGTCGATCTCGGCATCGATCGCGACGACGACCGATCGATCCTGGCTCGTGACGTAGCCCGCGCGGGGATGCAGGCGGACTTCCACTTCCTCGGGTCCGAGCGCGATGGACTCGCCGTCGAGAACGACACTGGCGGAGCCTCGCTCTTCGATCGCACGCGTGAGCTCGACGCCATCGATCTCCGCGAGCACCTTGGCGAGAAGCTTCACCCGCCCTCCGAGGCGAGGCCCGAGAACCTTGAAGTTCGGCTTCACTTCGTAGTGCACGAATGCCGCGGCGTCTTCCGGAAAGCGCACGGCCTTGACGTTCAACTCGTCGGCCAGGAGATCCGCGTGTCTCGAGAGGCGTCCGCGCAGATCCGAATCGTGGATCAGCACCGCGGCCTCCCGAAGGGGCTGCCGCATCTTGAGGCTCGAGGATCGCCGCGCGGCGATGCCCAGCGTGACCACGCGACGCACCCATCCCATCTCGTCGGACAGGACCTCGTCGATGGCCGACGGATCAGCCTCCGGGTAGTCGCTCAAGTGCACGCTGGCCGTTTCGCATGCAAGCAGCTCGAAGGAGACCTCCGAGAAGAACGGCACGAAGGGCGCCGAGAGTCGAGAGAGGACGAGAAGCGCCTCGTACAACGTCCAGTAGGCGTCGCCCTTCTCGCTGCTCCAGTCGGAGGACCAGAACCGGCGGCGACTGCGGCGCACCCACCAGTTCGCGAGGCCCTCGACGAAGTCGCGAATCGCCACGGTCGCGGCGTGGGGGTCGTAGGCGTTCATCCTGTCTACGACGGTGCGCGTCGTGAGCGACAGCTCCGACACCAGCCAACGGTCGAGCACGCTGCGCTCGCCCGGGGCGCGATAGTGGCCCCTCCCCTCGCTCTCGCGACGAGCAGCGACGAGCTTGCGGCCGCTCGAGAGCGCCGAGCCTACCGGCGCCGCCTCCGGTTCGAATCCGTCGAGGCTCGCGTAGATGGCGAAGAAGTCGACGACGTTCTTCCAACGATTCAAGAACTCTCGTTGGGCCTCCTCCACCAGCTTCTCGGCGAATCGTCCGGAGACGGTGGGAGGAGTCTTCGAGAGCAGGCTCCAGCGCAAGGAGTCGGCGCCATATCTCTGGAACAGCTCCTCGGGGTCGCGGTAGTTCTTGAGGCGCTTCGAGAGCTTCACCCCATCTTCGCCGAGCAGCATGCCTTGCACGAGGCAGTTTCGAAACGGGTGCGGTGGAGCCTCCTCGGCAAAGAGCAGGGTGCTGATCGCGAGCAGGCCGTAGAACCAACCCCGCGTCTGATCGAGCCCCTCGCTGATGAAATCGGCCGGGAAGCTCTCACGCAGGCGGCGCTCGGAGCCCGGAAGGTGCGGATAGCCCCACTGGGCAAAGGGCATGCAGCCGGCGTCGAACCAGACATCGATCACGTCGGGAACCCGAACCATCCGAGCCTCGGGATGGAAGGGACTCCGATACGTCACGCTGTCGATGTAGGGCTTGTGGAGACGCAGAGCGTCGTCGAGCGCTGGGGCTCTGCGCTTCGCGTCATCGAAGACGTCCAGGCCCCCGATGCCGGGCTTCTCGGCGAGCTCCGCGAAGGAGCCGATGCACTCGGCTCGGCCGGTGACGGAGCAGACCCAGATCGGAAGCGGTGTTCCCCAATAGCGCTCGCGGGAAAGCGCCCAGTCGACGTTGCCCTCGAGGAACTTGCCGAAGCGCCCGTCGCGAATGTGCTCCGGGCGCCAGGCGATTCTGGCGTTGTTGGCCAGAAACTCGCTCCGGCGGTCCGACGTGCGGATGAACCAGCCCTCGCGGGCGAACTGGATCAGCGGATCCTCTTCGGCGCGCGGACAGAACGGATAGCTGTGGCGAATCGTCTCGGCGTGAACCAGGAGCCCGCGCTGGCGCAGGATGCGGATCAGGGCGGGATCCCCCGCCTTGGCCAGCCGTCCGGCGAGGGGCGCGCCGTCCGCGGGGTCGGTCTCCGCGAAGGAATCCACGAACCTGCCGTCGGCGCGGACCTCGCAAACGAAGCCGACACCCGCGTCGCGACACAGGCGGTAGTCGTCTTCGCCGAAGGCGGGCGCCAGGTGCACGATGCCGGTTCCAGTCGTCGCATCGATGAAGTCGGCTCTCAGCGTGATCCAGGCGTGCTCGACCGGTCGATCCGTCGTGAGGTCGTAAGGACGCGCGCCGGGGAACGGCGGATCGTAAGACAGACCCAGGAGCTCGCTGCCGCGGTAGTGCTCGATCACGCTGCTGTCCGGTAGGACTCGCTCCCTCGCGGCTTCGGCCAGGATCAGCAGGCCCTCCTGCCCGGGTTGCGCGACCGCGACGTAGCTGAGCTCGGTGTCGATTGCGGCGGCGACGTTGCTCGGCAAGGTCCAAGGAGTCGTCGTCCAGACCAGGAGTGCCGCTGGCCCTTCGATGCCGACCGATCGGGCAGCCTCGGGCCGGAGCAGAAGCTTCACGACGATCGCCGGGTCCTCGGTCTCGCGGTAACCCTCGGCGACCTCGCCAGCCGAGAGCGCGGTTCCGCCCTGGGGCCACCACCAGACCACCTTGTGTCCGCGGTAGAGGAGGCCGCGCTCGAAGAGTCGCTGTAGCGCCCACCAGACGCTCTCGACGTACTCTTTGCGAAACGTCGCATAGGCGTCGTCCATGTCGACCCAGAAGCCGATCCGGGTCGTGAGCTTCTCCCACTCTTCCTTGTAGCGGAACACGGACTCGAGGCATTTGCGGTTGAAGGCCTCGACTCCATACTCTTCGATGGCTGCCTTGCCGCCGGCGAGGATCCCGAGCTCCTTGGCGACCTCCACTTCGACCGGCAAGCCATGCGTGTCCCAACCGGCGCGGCGCTCGCAGTAGAAGCCCTGCATCGTCTTGTAGCGCGGGAAGACATCCTTGATCGTGCGCCCGAGCGTGTGGCCCGGATGGGGCTTGCCGTTCGCGGTGGGCGGCCCCTCGTAGAAGGTGAAGCGCGGTCCGCCGCGCCGCAGATCCAGGCTCCGTCTATAGGTGCCCTCGCGCGCCCAACGATCGAGGACACGCTGCTCGGCTTCCGCGACTTCCCAGGACTCGCCCAAGGGCGCGAAACGCACACGCTTCATCGGATACCGAACCCCTTCCGGGATCTGAGGCAAAACGAGGCCGGACGATAGCGACAATAGGAGTCGAGCACGGCTACGCGGAGGGCCGCCGCGCCGAGCCACTCCACGCCGGGAGCTCGCGGCGGCGCCGAACGCGGCCACGGCGGCTTCGAATAGGGCGAAGAGCCTATCGCGGCGGGTGACCCGGGTACTCCGGGAGCCCGTCGAGGATCTCGTACCACGGGGCCTTCTCCGCTACGTGCTCGTGCAGCACCGGGCGCACGCCCGGGTCGTCGTCGAGCGCACTCGCCGCGATCGGGAAGCCCTTCGCGTTCGTCTCGGGCTCGCCGAGGTACGAGCCGCACACGCCGCAGAAGCAGCGCACCAGGTGATAGGGCGGCTCGGGCTGGTAGCGCGTGATCAGCTCGCGCCCCCCGACGAAACGGAAATCCGCCGCGCGCACCACCAGGTTGGCCATGCCACCCACCTTGCGGCAGCGCGTGCAGTGGCACCAGCTCAGCCAGAGCGGCTTGCCGGTGATCTCGAAGCGCACGCCGCCGCACAAGCAGCTGCCGCGGATGGGCCCGTCCGTCATGCGCAGGATTCTACGCTGGGCCGGGGTAAGATGGCGCCCTTCCGCCCGGAGGCCCCGTGAACAAGCTCGATCTCGACGACCGGGGCGACCGGCTGCTCGGCCGCAGCCTACGCCGCCAGGCGGAGGCCATCCCCGACCGCGACTTCCTCGTCGCCGGAGCGAGGCACTACTCGTACGGCCGCGTGAACGAGCTGTCGAACGCAATGGCGAGCGGCTTCGGCTCGCTCGGCGTCGCTCGCGGCGACACCGTCGCAGTGATGATGGAGAGCTGTCCCGACTACGTGTGGGCGACGCTCGGCCTCAACAAGCTCGGCGCGATCTGGGTGCCGACGAACACCGACTACAAGGGCCAGTGGCTGCGCGAAAGCCTCGAAGACAGCCGCGCCAAGCTGCTCGTCGTGGACGAGGCGCTGCTGCCGCGCGTCGCAGAGGCGGGCGGGAGGCTCCCCTTCCGGCACGTGGTCGTGCGCGGCGATCCGAAGGCGTCACCGCTCGATGCAAGGGCGCTCGCGCTCAGCGAGCTGGAGCGAGCACCGGCAAAGGAGCCGGACGACTCATCCCTCTTCATGGGCGACACCGCCGCGATCCTCTGGACCTCGGGCACCACCGGACGCTCGAAGGGCGTGATGCAGAGCCACAACGTGTGGATCCGCGCGGCGCTCGACGGCGCCGTCAACTCGCACCTGCGCGCGGGCGAGGTGATCTACTCGTGCCTGCCGATGTACCAGTCGGCGGCGTGGGTGGCGAACGTGTATCGCGCGCTGGTCTCGGGCGTACCTTGCGCGATCGACGAGCGCTTCTCGGTACACGAGTTCTGGGACCGCTGCCGCTATTACGGCGCCACCATGGTGTTCACACTCGGGGCGATGCACATCTTCCTGTGGCAGCAGCCGCCGAAGCCCGACGATGCCGACAACCCGGTGCGCTCGGCCGGCATGGTTCCGATGCCGGACGCGATGATCGAGCCCTTCAAGCAGCGCTTCGGCATCGAGCACATCCACCAGGGCTACGGACAGAGTGAGGTGATGGGCCTGCTCGCACGCCGGCCGGCCAAGACCTACAAGGCGAACTCGCTCGGTGAGGCCTCCGACGGCATCGAGCTCACGCTGCTCGACGACCGCGACTTCGAGGTCGGGCCCGGCGAGGTCGGGGAGTTCGCGATCCGGCCGACCGAGCCCTACGCGATCTTCAACGGCTACTTCCACGACGCCGAGGCCACCGTCCGCGCGTGGAGCAACCTCTGGTACCACACCGGCGACCTCGGCCGCCGCGACGAGGACGGCGAGTACTTCTTCGTGGACCGCAAGAAGGACTTCATCCGCTACAAGGGACGGAACATCTCGTCGTTCCAGGTGGAGGCCGCGTTCATGGCCCACCCGGCAGTGGCGCAGTGCGCGGCGCACGCCGTCACCTCGGCGGAGCTGGAGGCCGAGGCGGAGATGAAGCTGTGCGTGGTGCTGAAGCCGGGCCAGCCGGCGACGCCCGAGGCGCTGTGCCGCTTCGTGAACGACAGCGCACCGTACTTCTTCGTGCCGCGCTACGTCGAGCTGATGGCGACGCTGCCGTCCACACCGACGGGCCGCGTTCAGAAGTACAAGCTGCGCGAGCGCGGCGTCACGCCCGAGACCTGGGACGCGCGGAAGGCCGGCTTCGTGGTGAAGCGGTGAGTCGAGCTGGCGCGGTCCGCCGCTCTAGCGCGTCTCGAAGCCCCGGCCGAGTACGCCTTCGGCGACATAGGTCTCGAGCTGGTCTCGATCGTGGGAGACCACGACTAGCATCGCTCCGCCGCTCAGCTCGTGGAGCTTGCGGAGCTGGTGTCCGACGGCCTCGGCGTCTTCGTTCATCAGCCAGGAGCTGATTCGAGGCCGGCCCCGGGGAAGCTCGAACTGTGAGCGGTGCCACGCAACGTCCCCCGCGAGCATGAGCTCGCGGCCGCTGCGAAGCTGCACGTACACGAGCTGGCTGCCGGGGGTGTGGCCTGCGGCGCGCACGAGCACGACGCCCGGGGCGACCCGGTGGTGGCGGTCGTAGGCGAGCGGCTCGAGCGGTGCGGGAACTCCGACCCCCTGCTCCTTCGTGAGGACGAGGCGATCGGAGAATTCGGCAAGATGCCGTGACTGCACGATCCCACCGACGTGGTCGGGATGCTCGTGGGTCACGAGGATCCGATCCGCGTGGCGGAGGGCGTCCTGAACCGCCGGGCTCTCCGGGGGGGCATCGACGACGAGGAAGCGATCGGCGTAGACGATCTGAAAGGAGGTCCACACGAAGATCACCGTGTCGAAGCGAAGGCCTCCGAAAACCCCCGCGGCGGGCTTGGGCGATTCCTTGACGACCGCAACGTTCACGCGCTCTGGGAGCGGTCCGGGTTCCGCGTTCGCGAGCTCCCGAATGACCTCCAGATCGAGTTCGAACTGGGACGTGTCCGGAAGGGAGGGGGGCGACAGCGGGCACGCCGTCGCTACCAGCGAGAGCGCGACGATGGCGGCGCTCAGAGACCTCGCTGGATCAGATCTGAAGGTCGCAGAGCGCTTCGCGAAGCGCTGGGTGTAGTGCCAGCGGCCCCCGAAGTGCTCCGTCGGGAACAATCCCACTCCGCTCGCCATGCGCAGCAATCGGGCATGGGAGATGAAGTCCGGGTCGGGGAGGCCCTCCGTCACCGCGACCACGCCGTCCGGCCCGATCACGCGTGCGCACTCGCGGAGCGCCCCGCCCCGATCGGGGATCTCGCCCAGGACGTGTGCGAGGTACACGAGATCGAAGGCCTCGCTCCGGAATGGGAGCTGCGAACCGCTCGCCGCCACCGAGCAGACGGCTCGTGGGGCGAGCGCGCGTCGCAGCTTTCGGAGCATCGCTCGCTGCACATCGAGGCACACGAGACGACCCAGGGGACCGAGCCGATCCGCGACAGCGCCGGTGAGGTACCCCGCTCCCGGCCCGATCTCCAGCACACGCAGACCCGCGCGGATTCCGTGGCGATCGGCGGCCTGCTGCGGCGAGAAGTAGCGGCGCCGCCACGGTGCAGCCAGAAGCGGAGTCAGCCACGGCGGGAAGGGCGTGGGCTGACGCCGCCGCCACGCCAGCAAGCCAGCGAGACCGAGCGCGCCGAGCGCGAGAAGAAGCTCCGTCAACCCTTCGACCGGCCGTCTCGGCCCAGCAGGTAGAGCGCCAGCGGGAGAAGTGGAATGGGAAGCCCATAGCTGATGGCGAGTGCGAGCGCAGGCTGCTCGTCCCATCCTGCACCGATGGCCGAGAAGACGAAGGCAGTCGGGATACTCCCGAGGCTGAGGGCGACGAGCAGCTTGCTTGCCGGCATTCCCCCCAACCCCGCCGCACAGACGACAGCCTCGGGAATGCTGTACGGCAGGCTGCGAGTCAGCACGATCGCCCATACTCCTGATCGATCGAACCAGCTCTCTACGTTTCCGAGCGAGCGGTCACCGACCAGACGCGCGATAGGTCCGCGGCCGTACCTACGGGCCAGCGCGTAGCCGAGAAGCCCACCCGTGATCAGACCTGCGCTGCCCAGAGCTCCGCCGCCCACCGTCCCGTAGACGATTCCGAGGGCGGCGATCACGGCCGTCTGCGGCACCGGTAACACGAGGTCCGCCCAGATCGCCCCGATGCCGACCGCCCATGCCCACATGCGGTACTCGCGCAGCCGAAGGACGACTTCGTTCACCTCCTCGAGTGTCGGCAGGCTTGCCGCACAGGAGACCAGCGAGACCCCGAGGACCACCGCGATCAGGAGGGGTTGTCGGGGCATTTGCTCTACCTCGCGCCGGAAGCGATTCGAGCATCGCCCATCGCTGCGAACCCGACATTACGGCCGCGTAAAGCTGTGTGAAGTGGGGTCGGCGCGCAACTTGGACCGCACGCTACCGTCGAGCTGATGACGGCGCTGCCACCAACGGCCACCCGCCGCGTGCAGAAGTACAAGTCACGTGGATCCCGCACTGCCGAACCGCATCGCTCGGACGACTCAGCCCGACGGCGACGGGCTGCTGTTCCGTTTCGGGCACGGGCTCGAGATCCGCACCGACAAGCCCTTGGCGGCTGACGCGGGGCGCGTCCTCGCGCTCGGTACGCCGCAGGCGACGCTCATGAACTACATGCTCAGCTGGCCGGAGCGCCTCGCGGGCCGGCTCGTCTTCGAGCCCTTCGCGGGGTCGGGCGCGATCGGACTCACGGCGCTGCGGGCCGGCGCACGCCGGGTGGAGCTGCTCGACATCAACCCGCGCGCCGTGCGCTTCGCACGCGAGAACGCCGAGCGCAACGGTTTCGGTCCCGAGCGGGTGCTGTGCATCGAAGGCTCCATCGAGAGCTTCGTACCCGCTCAGCCCTACGAGCTGATCTTCGCCAACCCGCCCTTCGTCCCCACGCCCGACGGAATCGAGGGGACGCTCACCTCCCGCGCCGGCAGCGAAGGGAATCTCCTCGTGGATCTTCTGCTCCGACGACTCGAGCTGCTGCTCGCGCCCGACGGCGAGGTGTTCATCTACCTGTTCCAGTTCGTCCGTGAAGGCAAGCCGCTCGTCACCCACTCGATCGAGCGGTGGGTGAGGGAGCGCGAGGTCGAGCTGACGCCCACGCAGCAGCGCCCCATCGCCGTCGAGGAGTACTTCGAGGCGTACCTCCAGGTCTTCGCCGGCAAGCAGCAAGCGATACGCCGGTGGCGCGCGGATCTGCTCGAGCGCCACGGCGCCGCGCTGACCCTGGATCACTACGTCGCCCACGTAGGCCCGCAGCGGCAGGCACCGACGCGCTGGACGATCGAAGACAACCTCGAACGGAAATTCGGCGACGGCCTCCGCCTGGCGTTTGCAGAGGATCGGCAGCTCGCGCTCGGTCGGGTCTTCGAGAACTTCGTTCCGTCGTAGCGCCGCCGGGCGACGTTCGTCGAGTCGTCAACTTGTTTGGCCAACAACTTGACGTTTTGACGAACGTCCCCGCTTCGTCCCGCTTCGTCGGGCTAGAGGGTCTCGGTCAGCGCCTCCACGTCGCCGGCCACGATGCGCTCGGCGATGCGCGTCTTGGCCGCGATCGTGGCGATCGGCAGGCGGACCTGGAGCCGGTCGATCACGGCCATCGCTGCGTCGAGCTCGGCGCCGGCCAGCTCGTTCGCGGCGAGGCGGCGCGCGCCGTCGGCGATGCGCTCGTTCGCGGAGGCCACGAACACGCGCGTCATGTCGAGGTGATTCCCGACGCTCGCGGCGTCCCGCGCCCGCAGCAGCTTGCGCGTGCGGGCCACCGCCGAGTCCGCCGCGAACACGTCGATCACCAGGTTCGCCAGGATCTCGAGGTGCTGCTGGCGCTCGGCCAGGTCCTTCAGGTTGCGGCTCACCAGCAGCTGCGCGGCCCAGGCCACGATCTTCTTGGCCTGCTCCACGACGAGCGTGTCGGCCGCGAGCGGCGCCTCCCCGGGCGCCGCTGGCACGCCGCCGCTCGCGATCTCGCGCTGCACGGACTCCACGAAGCCGAAGTACGCGACCTCTCCCTTCCCGGCGCGCTTCAGGAGCGTGGCCGGAATGATCAGGCGGTTCACCTCGTTCGTCCCCTCGAAGATCCGGTTGACGCGCGAGTCGCGGTAGTGGCGCTCGATCGGGTAGTCGCGCAGGAAGCCGTAGCCGCCGAGGATCTGAAGCGACTCGTCCGCGATGAAGTCGAGGCACTCGGTGCCGAACACCTTGAGTACGGAGCACTCGACCGTGTACTCCTCCAGCACGCGCAAGAGGCCCGCGTCGTGCTCGGGCCCGGAGGCCGGCACCTCGCTCACCGCACCGTCGAGCAGGCCCGCGGTGCGGTAGGCCATCGAGTCCGACACGTAGAGCCGCGTCGCCATGTCGGCGATCTTGCGCTGCACCATGCCGAACTGGACGATCGGCTTGCCGAACTGCTTGCGCTCGCGCCCGTAGTCCACCGCGAAGCGCAGACACTCGCGCGCGGCGCCGAGCGCACCGGCGCCGAGCTTGAAGCGGCCCACGTTCAAGATGTTGAAGGCGATCTTGTGGCCGCGGCCCACCTCGCCGAGCAGTCGGTCTTTCGGGATGCGCGCACCGTCGAGCAGCAGCTGGCGGGTGGACGAGCCCTGGAGCCCGAGCTTCTGCTCCTCGGGGCCGGTGGCGACGCCGGGGTCGGTGCGCTCGACCAGGAACGCGCTGAACTTTCCGTCCACCTGCGCGAACACGGTGAAGAGATCCGCGAAGCCCGCGTTGGTGATGAATTGCTTGGTGCCCGTGAGCACCCAGTGGTCGCCGTCGCGTCGCGCCGTGGTGGCCGCGGCGAGCGCGTCCGAGCCCGAGCCCGGCTCGGTGAGCGCGTAGGCCGCGAGCCACTCGCCCGAGGCCAGCTTCGGCAGGTAGTGCTGCTTCTGCGCCTCGCTCCCGTAGTAGACGATCGGCAGCGTACCGATGCCCGTGTGCGCGCCCCACGAGATGCTGAAGGAGCCGAGCTTCGCAGCGCGCTCGGAAACCAAGAGCGCGGTGGACTTGTCGAGGCCGAGCCCGCCGTAGGCCTCGGGCACCTCGATCGCGAGCAGCCCGATCTCGCCGGCGCGGCGCAGCAGGTCGGGCACGACACCGTGCTTCTTCTCTTCGATCTCGCCGAGGCGCGGGATCACCTCGCGGTCCACGAACTCCTGCGCGGTGCGCGCCATCGCGCGCGCTTCCTCGCCGAAGTCTTCGAGCACGAAGACGTCGTCCGGGACGGGCTCGATCAGGAAGGCGCATCCGCGCGGGACGGGCATGGCGGCCACCTCCCTCCCAGCCTAACGCTTCTCAGCGTCGAGCGGTCGGGCGAAATCCCAGCTCCCGTAGGTTCTTCGCCAGCCACGGCCCCTCCCCCAGCACGCGCCCGCACCAGAGCGCGCGTTCGAGCTGCGCCCCTTCGTGCGGATCCGCCCACGGGCTCCAGGGCATCCGCCAGATCTCGACGAAGCCGGCCGCGCGCAGGGCGTTCGCCAGCTCGCGGTCACTCCACGCGTACTCGTGGAGCGTCGTGCGCTGCCGCGCATAACGACCGCGCCCGTCCTTCACGTAGGCAGTCATGTGCACGGTACCGCGGCGGCGCTGCGGGTCGTAGTCGCAGTCCATCCAGAGGTCGCCGTGCGGGCCCTCCAGGAGATGCGTGTTCCCGGCCCAGTAGTTCTCGAAGGCCCAGTCGCTGAGGGCATCGAAGACGAAGAGCCCGCCCGGCGCGAGGGCGCGGCGCACCGAGCCGAGCACCCGGCCGAGCACGCGCTTGCTCGGCATGTGGTTCAGCACGTCGTGGCAGGCGACCGCCAGCGGGTGCACGGAAGGCAGGCGCAGTGCGGCGAGGTCTCGCGCCACGAGCCGCACCCGGCCCGCGTGCTTCGTGCAGCGCGCCCGCGCGCGCCGCAGCATCGGTCGCGAGCCATCCACACCGAGCACGCGGGCGCCGGCCGCGGCGATGCGCTCGGTGAGCAGGCCCGAACCGCAGCCGAGATCGAGCACCGGGGCGCCATCGCGAGCGGCACGAAACAGCGGTCGCAGGGTTCTCAGAAAGGCGCGGGGCACATCGAGGTGCACGTCCTGGTCGTAGACTCGCGAGAAGACTTCGTAGGGATCGAGGCGGGATCGCATGGGGCGCGTAGAGTAACGTGTGCCCCGATGCGAGCCGCCTGCCTCGCGATCGCTGAGCTGCGAACGGTCGAGGCCGAGAACGAACTCGGCGCCTGCCGGGTCGAGGCTTCGTAAGCCGCGATGCGCGTCCGGATCGGGATCGCAGCGCTCTCCCTGCTGCTCGGCTACGGCGCCTTCATGTTGGCCGGCGGTCTCGGCCGCCTCGGCCGGCCCGAGGGCCCCGGCACGATCGAGGGTGATCGTCTTCCGCCCGCCGTGATCGAGGAGCGCAGCGCAGCGCAACGGGGGGCCGCACAGACGGTGGGCGCCTCGCTGGCGAAGTCGATCCTGTTCGGCGACCTGCACGTTCACACCTCCGTCTCGCTCGACGCCATGCTGATCAGCCTGCCCGTCGGCGGGGGCGAAGGCACGCGCCCTCAGGCCGATGCCTGCGACTTCGCGCGTTACTGCTCGGCGCTCGACTTCTGGTCGATCACCGACCACGCTGAGATGCTGACGCCGCGCATCTGGCAGGACACCCTGGCCTCGGTGCGCGAGTGCCAGGCGCGCGCCGGCGGAGCGAGCGACCCCGACCTCGTCTCCTTCCTCGGCTGGGAGTGGACGCAGATCGGCGCCTCCGCCGCCGATCACTACGGCCACCGCAACGTGATCCTGCGCCAGCTCGAGGACGAAGGCATTCCCGCCCGCCCGATCGCGGCGCGCCCGACGCGCGCCACCGACCTGCTCGGCGAGATCGAGCTGCCCGCGCGGATCGCCATGGTCGCGGCGCGGCCGCGCGACGCGCGCATGCGTGACTTCGCGCGCTACCTGCGCGAGCAGGACGAGGTCGAGCGTTGCGAGAATGACGTGCCGACCCGCGAGCTGCCCCGCGACTGCATGGAGACCGCGGCCGACCCGGGCGTGCTGCAAGCCAAGCTGCGCGAATGGGGGCATCCGGCTCTGGTGATTCCGCACGGAACGGCCTGGGGCATCTACACACCCGCCGACTCGGGCTGGGAGAAGCAGATCACGAACGCGCTGCACGATCCGGCGCTGCAGGGCCTGGTCGAGATCTACTCCGGCCACGGCAACTCCGAGGAGTACCGCGCGTGGCGACCGGTGCTGCGCACCGAAGGGGGCGAGCGAACGTGTCCGGCGCCGACGCCCGACTACGTGCCGCTGTGCTGGCGCGCGGGCGAGATCATCCACGAGCGCTGTCTCGCGCGCGGCGGTGCGCCCATAGAATGTGCGACGCGCGCCGAGCAGGCGCGGCGCCACTTCCTGGCCGCGCTGGAGCTCGCGAACGAGCGCACCGTGCCCGGCGCCTCGGAGCAGGAGTGGCTCGACGCCGGGCAGTGCCGCGACTGCTTCCTGCCGAGCTGGTATCACCGCCCGCTCGGCGCCGTGCAGTACATGCTCGCACTGACCAACTTCGAGGCTGCGACGCAACCGTGGCGCTTCCGCTTCGGCTTCATCGGCTCGAGCGACGTGCACACCGGCCGGCCGGGTACCGGCTACAAGGAGTACGCGCGGCGCCAGATGACGGACTTCCAGCGCGACGGCGCCGGACCGGAGGCCGCTCCGAGGGCCGCCCAGCCGCAGCCCGCCCGCTCCCTGCCGCCCGAGGAAGCTCGCCTCCCCGGCTTCGGAGACCTGAGCCAGGATCGCGACGACCAGCGCCTCTCCGCCTACTTCTTCACGGGTGGCTTGGTTGCGGTGCACGCGGCGGCGCGCAGCCGCGAGGCGATCTGGGAGGCGCTCGAGCAGCGCGAGGTGTATGCCACCAGCGGACCGCGCATCCTGCTCTGGTTCGACTTGCTGAACGGTCCGCACGGCGAGGCGCCGATGGGTGCGGCGCTCGCACTCGCGGAGACGCCGCGCTTCCGCGTGCGGGCGGTCGGCTCGTTCGTACAGCAGGCCGGCTGCCCGGACTTCGTGAACGCGAGCGGGCTCGCGCCCGCGCGCCTCGAGGCTCTCTGCCGCGGCGAGTGCTACCACCCGAGCGACGAGCGCCGCCGCATCACGCGCATCGAGGTCGTGCGCATCCGCCCGCAGGCGCGCCCGGGCGAGCCGGTGGATGCGCTGATCGAGGATCCCTGGCACACCTTCGGCTGCCCGGACGCCGGCGGCGGTTGCCAGCTCGAGTTCGACGACCCGGAGTTCCTCGGCGCGGCGCGCGACGCCGTCTACTACGTGCGTGCGATCGAGGAGCCGAGCCTGGCCGTGAACGCCAAGGGGCTCGGCTGCGAGCGCGACGGGGCCGGCACCTGCACGCGCGTCGACACGAAGCCCACCGGCACGGCTGACGATCGCCTCGCCGAGATCGAGGAGCGCGCCTGGTCCTCCCCCATCTTCGTGGACTTCGACCCCGGCAGCGGCGCGCCGCCCCTCGACGCCGAAGGCAGCGACCCCCTCGAGCCCGGCTTCGCCGACTAGAATCTCCGGCCTATGCTGCGGCGCCATGGACGCCGCGCCGCGCCCCAGCCGAGCTCGCCACGTGGTGCTCGGCTTCGCGCTCGCGGTGATGGGCGTGGCCTATCTCGATCGCGTGGCGATCTCGTCGGCGGCGCCTGCCATGAAGGGGGATCTCGGTCTCAGCGACACCGAGATGGGCCTGGTCTTCAGCGCCTTCACGCTCGCCTACGCACTGTTCGAGGTGCCGAGCGGCTGGCTGGCCGACCGCTTCGGCGCGCGCTGGACGCTGACGCGCATCGTGCTCTGGTGGTCGGCGATGACCGCGGCCACGGGCGCGGCAACGGGCTTCGTCTCGCTGCTCGCGATTCGCTGGCTGTTCGGCATGGGCGAAGCGGGCGTGCTGCCGAGCCTGTCGCGCGCCTTCTCGCGCTGGCTGCCCGCGCACGCCCGCGGCCAGGCCTTCGGCCTCACCGTGATGGCGGCGGCGCTCGGCGGCGCTGCGACGCAGCCACTCGTCACGACGCTGCTCGCGCGGTTCTCGTGGCGAGAGGCCTTCCCGATCTTCGGCAGCGTCGGCGTGATCTGGGCTGCCGCCTGGTTCTGGTGGTTCCGCGACGACCCGCGCGAACACCGCGCAGTGAACGCCGCCGAGCTGGCGCTGATCGGCCGAGAGGCCGATCCCAGCGGGCGCGGCCGAGAGGCCGATCCCAGCGGGCGCGGCCGAGAGGCCGATCCCAGCGGGCGCGGCCGCCACCCCGCGACGCCGCACCCGGCCGTGCCCTGGCGCGCGCTCGTCACGAGCCGCGGCCTGATCGCCCTCTGCGCCATGTACTTCACCGCGATCTACGGTTGGTACTTCTATCTCACCTGGCTGCCCAGCTATCTCCTGCGCGCGCGCGGCTTCGACCTGGCGACGATGGGTTGGCTGGCGATGCTGCCTCTGCTCGGCGTCGCGGCCGGGGCGCTGCTCGGCGGCTGGATCTCGGATCCGCTGGTGCGACGCTTCGGGCTGCGCCTCGGACTGCGAGCGCCGGGCCTGGTCGGGCTGCCGCTCGCGGCCCTGTTCATGCTCGGCGCCATCGCGACGCCCGACGGCCGCACGGCCACCTTTCTGTTCACGGGCGCCGCCGGCAGCGCCGCGCTCGGCATCGCGCCGGCCTGGAGCGTGTGCCTCGCGATCGGCGGCCGGCACGCCGGCGTCGTGAGCGGGACGATGAACACCTTCGGCAACCTCGGCGGCTCGCTCATGCCCGTGGTGATGGGCAGCGTTCTCGATGCCACCGGCTCCTGGAACCTCTCGCTCTACAGCGTGGCGGCGCTGTATGGTGTCGCGGCGCTGTGTTGGCTCGGTATCGACCCCGAGTCGCCCATCGACACGGCCCACTGAAAGGAAGACGCGCATGCGTGCTCTCGCCCTGCTTCTCGTTGCACTGCTGCTCTCGGCCTGCGGGCTCGGCAGCAGACCGGCGCCCGAGCGTCACATCGACGCGGCCACGCACCGGCATACCGCGCTCGGCGAAGTGGTCGGGCACGCCGGCAGCGCCGGCACGCACGCCTGGCACGGCATCCCGTTCGCGGAGCCGCCGGTCGGCGCGCTGCGCTGGCGTGCGCCGCGCACCGCTCAGCCTTGGACGGGTGTGCGCGAGGCGCTCGCCGATCCCTCCGGCTGCGCGCAGCCCGCGCCGCCCATCGGTGACACTGCCAACGCGGACGGCAGCGCCGGCAGCGAGGACTGCCTCTACCTCGACGTGTTCGCGCCGGCGTTCGCGACGGACGCCGTGCCGCAGGGCGCCGTGCGCCTCCCCGTCATGGTCTGGATCCACGGCGGCGGCAACTCGATCGGCGACGCGCGCCTCTACGACGGTGGCTTCCTGGCCGCCGAGCAGGGCGTGATCGTGGTGGCCGTGCAGTACCGCATGGGTCCCTTCGGCTGGCTCCGCCACGCGGCGCTGCGCGCCGACTCGGGCGCGAGCACCGAGGATCAGTCGGGCAACTTCGGCACGCTCGACCTGATCGAGTCGCTGCGCTGGGTGCAGGCGAACATCGCGGCCTTCGGCGGTGATCCGGCGCGCGTCACCGTGCTCGGCGAGTCGGCGGGCGGCCGCAACACGTTCACGCTGCTCCAGTCGCCGCTCGCGCACGGGCTGTTCCAGCGCGCGATCTCCGAGAGCGGCGGAGTGCGCTTCGACCCTGTCAGCAAGGCGGAGAACCTCACCAGCGACGCCGAGCCCGGCCACGAGAACAGCTCGAACGAGCTGCTGCTCCGCCTGCTCGAGAAGCATCGGGGAGCGAAGGACCGCGTCGCCGCGCAGACGCTCGCGGCGTCGCTCGCGCCGAGCGAGATCGCCGCCTTCCTGCGCGAGCGTACGCCCGGCGAGATCCTCGCCGCCTACACCGGCTCGCGCGGCATGGGCATGCTGAACTTCCCGCAGATCTTCTCCGACGGCACGGTGATGCCGGCCGACGCGCCCGAGCTGCACTTCTCCGCCGGCCGCTACAACCAGGTGCCGGTGATCGCCGGCACGAACCGTGACGAGAACAAGCTGTTCATGGCCTTCGATCCCGAGTACACGCGGCTCTGGTTCCGCGTGCTGCCGAGCGTGCGCGACGAAGAGCGCTACGACCGCGACGCCGAGTACCAGGCCCTCGCCTGGAAGCTGAATGGCGCCGACGACCCGGCACGCTGGATGCGTGGCGTGCAGGGCCCGAGCGTGTTCGCCTATCGCTTCGACTGGGACGAGCTCGACAGCTTCCTGTGGGTGGACTGGAGCCGTGTGATCGGCGCCGCGCACGCCATCGAGATTCCATTCGTGTTCGGCACCTTCGACATCCCGCTGCTCGGCAGCTTGTTCGACGAGGAGAACCTCGCGAGCCGCCAGCAGCTTTCGCGCGCGATGATGTCCTACTGGGCCGAGTTCGCAGCCCACGGCGCGCCCGGCCGCGGCAGCAAGGGCGAGCTGCCGTTCTGGAAGGCATGGGACGAGTCCACACCGGGGAGCGACCGCTTCGTGGTGTTCGACTCGGAGGCGGGCGGCGGCATCCGCATGTCGGCCGACGCCATCACCAGCACGAAGCTGGTGGAGCGCATGCTCGGCGACCCGCGCTTTGCGAGCGCCGAGGAGCGTTGTGCCTTCCTGGTGCAGCTCGACGGCTGGCGGCCGCTGCCGCCGGCGGACGTGGCGCGGGCGGGCTGCGCGGATGCAAAGGTGGCCGCGCGGCGCTGAACTCGTCACTCAGTTCGGGTACGACACCCACTCGTCGTCTTCGCTCTCGGGCTCGCTGATCGTCTTGTCGATCGAGACGGGTCCGTCCGTCTGCGACGACCAGAGCGGCTCGTGCTGCTCCGCATTCCACGCGTCGAACTTCGCCGCAAGCAGCGCGGCCTGCTCCGGCTGCTCGTCGATGAGGTTGTGCTGCTCGGTGGGATCGTCAGCGAGGCGATAGAGCCAGCGCTTCTTCGGGCGCTCGGCGCTGAACAGCTTCCAGCCGTCCGAGATCACGACATGGTTGTGACCCTGCCGCCAGAACAGCGCCTCGTGCGGCGCGCCCGCGGCCCGGCCCGTGACGAAGGGCAGGAGGTCCACGCCGTCCATCTTGCGATCCGCGGGCAGTGGCGCGCCCGCGGCGGCCGCCGCCGTCGCATACAGATCGAAGTGATGCACCGGCTTCTCGTAGGCCGAGCTCGGCGCGATGCGCGCCGGCCAGCGCGCGTGGAAGGGCACGTGAATGCCGCCCTCGAAGTAGCTGAGCTTCCAGCCGCGGTAGGGTCGGTTGATGTCCGGCAGGCTGATGTAGCCAGGGCCGCCGTTGTCCGAGGTGAAGATCACCAGAGTGTTCTCGGCGAGGCCGTGCTGGTCTAGCGCGGCCAGCACACGGCCGACGCCGCGGTCGAGCGCGCGCATCATCCCTGCGTAGACGCGCTCGCTGTGATTCTCGATCTCGGACTCGGCGTCGTAGTCCGAGCGCAGCGCCTGCAAAGGCGTGTGCACGCCCCAGTAGGCGAGATACAGGAAGAATGGCCTGTTGCGGTTCTTCCCGATCACCTCGACGGCAGCGTCGGTGTAGTAGTCCGTCAGGTAGCCACGCGGCGCGAAGCGCTGCCCGCCGTTCCAGCGCACCGCGTACTTCGAGTTCGGCCACAGGAAGCGGTCGATCGGATCGAGCGCCTGCGGGGCGTTCACGACGTCGGGATCGTCCACCGGGAGATAGAGCTGGCTGGCCATCTCGAGGCTCTGGTCGAAGCCCTGCTCCCAAGGGCCCATGCCATTGGTACCACCCAGGTGCCACTTGCCGATGTGCGCGGTGTAGTAGCCGGCTCGAGAGAGAGTCTCCGCCAGCGAGACCTCCTCGGCTGGCATGCCCATCTCGGCGAAGGCGAGCGACTTGCCCTCGGACTCGATGTAGACAGGCAAGCGCAACCGGTCCTTTCGCTCACGCGAGAGCGCCACGATGCGTTTGCCCATGCCCGGCAGCACCGGCGTGAACTCGAAGCCGAAGCGCGTGCCGTAGCGCCCCGACATCAACGCCGCCCGCGAGGGCGCACACGACGCCGCGCCCGAGTAGCCGTTCGTGAAGTGAACGCCCTGCTGCGCGATGGAGTCGATGCTGGGCGTCGTGACGCGACCGCCCCCGACGCCACCACCGTGCAGGCTGACGTCGTTCCAGCCGAGATCGTCGGCGACGATCAGCACGACGTTGGGCGGGCGTTCGTTCGGCGGGGCCGCGGCCGTAGCTGGCCCCTCCTGCCACTCGACCGGGTGATTCTCCGCCACGGGATTCAGCAGGCCGTCGATGATGCCGGGCGCGTGCAACAGGAGCGCATCGCGGAATAGAAACGCGCCGGCCGCGACGACCGACACGAACAGAGCAAGGGCTACGAGCACGCGACGCATCGGAGCCTCCTTCGGCGATCGCATGGGCAACGCGATGGGCGTGGGTCGTGAGCCGTCACCGCCATTCGATCTCGTGGAGCCGCACGGGTTCGGCGAATCCCTTCAATTCGACCGGGCCGTGCTCCCTGAACCTGAACAACTTGCCAACGCACAATTCGCGGACGACTGGCGCTGCCAGGATCTGCTCGGGCTGCGATCGGGCGCAAATGCGCGCCGTCAGGTTGATGGTGGATCCGAATAGCGTGTCCCCGTCCGCAACGGGTTCACCCGCACCCAGACCGATTCGGACCTGGATCGGTGCCGGGGGCGACGCGTCGTTGAACTTTCGAAGGGCGTTCTGGATGGAGATGGCGCATTCCACGGCCTTGAAGACCGCCGAGAAGCAGGTCAGGAACCCGTCGCCTGCGTGATCCACCTCTCGCCCCTCGTGCTCCCGCAACGCCTGCCGGACGATGCCATGATGCTCGCGCTGCAACGCGAACGCCGCATCATCCCCGAGCCGGTTCGTGATGTCCGTCGAATTCGCGATATCGGTGAACATGATCGCGCGGAACGCCGGCTCTCGAATGGGCACCTGTTCGGCACCTTCGGGGTCGCTCAGCCGGCCAAGGAACGCCGACACGTTCGAGCGATCGACTTCGATGATCTGGTTGGCCATGAGTCCGTGCGCAGCACGGTGCATATCCTGCACTGCCTGACGGCTCGGCGCGTCGATCAGGCAGAAGATGGACTGGCGATCTTCGTCGAACCAGTAGGTGAAGCACTTGCAGCCGTATCGTGATTGAACCTCGAGATCCTGATGATGCGCGGCCGCAAGGGCTTCGGGCGTCGCGCCTTCCGCCGCGTGGCGATCCATGTAGATCGGCATCGTAACCTCCTCAGCGGCCCCGGATCGTCCAGCGATCCCAACGGCCGCAGCTCCGAGCGCACCGGCGCGGGAAGCCGAAACCGAACGGTACACGAGCGAGGGTATGCAGACATCCGTGGCGCTCACCAACACCGCCACAGGGGTGAGCAGGGGTTCAGTGCGACCGGGCACTGCTGGCCTCGTTGGCGATCAGGCTTCGACCTGCTCGTGCGACCGCCTCACCTGCGCCCTTCACGCTGTAGCAGGAGGCATGCCTGGGCGGTGAGACGCAAAACGCCTCGTCGCAGCGCGAGGTCGTCCCGCCACCGGGATCGGAAGCGACTCGCTCAGCTCCAGCTGATCGACTTCAGCTCGGTGAAGTCCTCGAGCCCGTGGCGGCCCCACTCGCGGCCGATGCCGCTCTGCTTGAAGCCGCCGAACGCCCCGCCCTGTGCGATGCCTGCGAGCGGTGCGCCCCAGCCAGGGCCCTGCCCCACGCCGCGGCCCGGATCGCTCGCGCCCGCGCTCGCGGCTCCCTGCGCCATGATCGTTCCCGTGCGGATCCGGCGTGCCACGTTGAAGGCGCGCGCCGTGTTCGCCGCGACGACACCGCCCGAGAGTCCATAGATCGAGTCGTTCGCGATACGAATCGCGTCGTCATCGGAGCCCGAGTACGGAATCACCGTGAGCACCGGGCCGAAGATCTCCTCCTGCGCGATGCGCATGTCGTTCTTGCCGACGAACACGGTGGGCTCGTAGAAGAAGCCCTTCGCGAGCCCGGCCGGTCGCTTGCCACCCGTCACGAGGGTCGCGCCCTGTTCGAGCCCCGACTTCACGTAGCCCTCGACGCGCAAGCGCTGCTGCTCGCGAATCAACGGCCCGAGCACACTCTTCGGGTCGCGCGGGTCGCCGACCGTGATGGCCGGCGCCATCGCCTTCACGCCCGCGAGGTATGCGTTCATCAACCGCTCGGGCATGAGCAGGCGGGTTTGCAGCGCACAGCCCTGGCCGCAGTGCACGAGCACGGCGCCGAAGCCGATCTTCGCGACGAAGTCCTCGGAGACGTCGTCGAGGATCACCTGCGCGCTCTTGCCGCCCAGCTCGAGCTGGACGCGTTTGATCTGCTCGCCGGCGCGCGACATGATGCGCCGCCCGGTCGCGGTCGAGCCGGTGAACGTGATCATGTCGACCAGCGGGTTGCCGCTGAGCTCGTCGCCGACCTCGGCGTGACCCGTGATCACGTTGAACACGCCCGGCGGGATCCCCGCCTCGTCGGCCGCCCGCGCGATCTCGAAGGCATCGAGCGGCGTCCACGAGTGCGGCTTGAGCACGACCGTGCAGCCCACCGCAAGGGACGGAAACACCTTCCCGACGTTCAGCATGAACGGGAAGTTGAACGGCGTGATCGCGGCGACGACGCCGACCGGCTCTCGCACGAGCGCGCTGCCCGCCATCCCGTTCGGGCCACCGGTGGGAGGAGAAGACTCCACCCAATGGACGAGGTGCTGCACCTGCTCGGCGTTGTAGCGCGCAATGCCGAGCGTTCCGCCCACCTGGATCGCATCGACGATGAAGCCCGCAGCGCCGGTCTCCGCGACCACGAGCTCGCGCAGCTCCTGGTGCCGCGACTCGAGGATCTCCGCCATGCGGAGGAGCTTCGCGCCGCGCTCCTTCGGCTTGAGATACGGCCAGGGGCCGGAGTCGAAAGCCCGACGCGCCGCCTGGATCGCGAGGCGTGCGTCCTCGACGCTCGCCTCGGCGACGTCGCCAATCTCGCCCTCGGTCGCAGGGTCGATGACGACGATGCGCTTTCCGTTCGAGCTGCTCGTCCACTTGCCGTCGATGAAGAGATCGTACTTCCAGGGCGCGCCCATTGGATCCTCCCGCGTGTTGCGTCGCTCGCAGTTCGGCGGGCGATCGTATAAGTGTTCCACGTCATCCACCACCCGAGGCAAGCAAGGACGAGGGGCGGTCGTGAGCAAGCGGACCAGTGACGTCTACTACGACCCGTACGACTACGACATCGACGCCGATCCGCACCCGATCTGGAAGCGGATGCGCGATGAGCTTCCGCTCTATCGCAATGACCGTTACGACTTCTGGGCGCTCAGCCGTTTCGCCGATGTCGAGAGCTGCTCGATCGACTGGAGGACGTTCAGCTCCGCGCGAGGCTCCGTCCTCGAAGCGATCCTCAGTGGCCTGCCGATGCCGCCGGGCTTCATCCTCTTCGAGGATCCGCCCATCCATGACGCGCACCGCGGCGTCCTCAGCCGCGTGTTCACCCCTCGCCGCGTCGCGGCGCTCGAGCCGCAGATCCGCGAGATCTGCGCACAGGCACTCGATCCCTTCGTCGGCAGCAGCGGATTCGATTTCGTGCGCGACCTCGGTGCGAAGCTACCGATGAGGGTGATCGGGAAGCTGCTCGGGATCCCGAGCGAGCGCCAGGAAGAGGTACGCGATCGATTCGACCGGAGCATGCACATCGAGGACGGCGACGTATCCGCCCGTGCCGGGATGGCTGCCCAGCAGCTGTCGTCGGGGATGGACGAGTTCGTCAGCTGGCGTCGTCAGCATCCCGCGGACGACGTCATCACCGAGCTGATCAACGCCACGTTCGTCGACGACAAGGACGTCGAACGCCAGCTCAGCGAGGAGGAGCTCGTCAACTACGTGACCCTCCTGGCCGCCGCCGGAAACGAGACGGTCACCCGTCTCATCGGTTGGACCGGCTACGTGCTGGCCAAGCAACCCGAGCAGCGCGCCGAGCTGGTGGGCGACCCGTTGCTGGTGCCGGGTGCGATCGAGGAGATCCTGCGCTACGAGGCGCCCTCACCGGTCCAGGCGCGTCTCGTCACCCGGGACGTCGATCTCTACGGCAGCGTGGTCAGGGAGGGCGAGATCGTGCTCCTCCTCACGGGATCGGCCAACCGGGACGACCGGAAGTTCGACGATCCGGATCGCTTCGACATCCACCGCCGAATCGAGCGCCACCTCTCGTTCGGGCACGGCATCCACTTCTGCCTGGGCGCGGCACTCGCGCGCATGGAGGGCAGGGTCGCACTCGAGGAGGTGCTGAAGCGCTTCCCGACCTGGCAGATCGACGAGCCCGGCGCCGAGATGGTCCATACCAGCACGGTGCGTGGATGGGAGCGGCTTCCAGTCGTCCTATGAAGCGCCTCCGGCGGCGGCGCTCAGGCGCCTGGGCGCGGCGCCACCTGACCGTCGAGCGCGCTGGCGAGCTGCAGCATCGAGTCGGCCATCGTCACCGGCCGCTTGGACGCGCTCGCGGGCTTGCCGCCGGCGCCGCTGCGGAGCGAGAGATCGACGCCCGCGGCCTGCGCACGCAGCGCGCCCACCGTGCAGCTCGCCCGACCGAGGCGCTCTACGGAGTCGAGCTGGAACCAGTGCATCGCGTTGCCATGCGTGATCGCGTCGATTTCGGCGTCGGGTACCCCCGCGAGCGAGCGCGCGAGCAGCTCGGGCGACTGCGGCCATGTCGCATCGGAGTGCGGGTAGTCGCACTCCCAGCTGATGTTGTTCAGCCCGATCCGGTGGCGCAGCGCGATGCCCGCCGCGTCGTCGATGAAGCAAGTGAGCACGTGCTCACGGAACACGTCGCTCGGCTGCTTCTTGCCGAAGTCCTGATGCGTCCAGGCGTGATGGTGCGCGTAGACGTAGTCGCAGCGCTCCAAGAAGTACGGGATCCAGCCGATCCCGCCCTCCGAGAGCGCGAGCTTCAGCTCCGGGTAATCGCGCAGCACCTGCGAGAAGACCCAGTCGGCCGCGGTGTTCACGATCGAGACGGGTGTGGCGACGATGCTCGCGTCCACGGGCATCTCGGGCGAGGTGAACGGCATTCCACCTCCCGTGCCGATGTGCATGCACAGCACGGTCCCCTCGTCGGAGCAGGCCTCCCACAGCGGCTGCCAGAATGCCTGGTGGATGCTCGACAGCCCGAAGTCCACCGGGTTCGCCGAGAAGGTGACCGCGTGACAGCCGAGCCGCGCGACGCGTCGCAGCTCCTCGGCGCAGAGCTTCGCGTCCCAGAGCGGGAGTAGCGCAAGCGGGATGAAGCGACCCGGGTGAGAGCCCGCCCACTCGTGGATGTGCCAGTCGTTGTAGGCGCGCAGCACCGCGAGCGACAGCTCCTTGTCGGCCGTCTGCGTGAAGAGCTTGCCGGCGAAGGACGGGAACGAGGGGAAGCACATCGACGCGAGCACGCCGTTGGCGTTCATGTCGCCGATGCGCGCGCGGACGTCGTAGCAGCCGGCGCGCATCTGCGAGAGCCGCGTGGGCTCGAAGCCGTACTCCTCGGGCGGGCGCCCCGCGACGGCGTTGAGGCCTACGTTCGGCAGCAGCCCCCCTCGAAGCTCCACATGTCGTCGCCCGCATGGTTCTTCACCATGCGCGGCGCGCGGTCCTTGTAACGAGCGGGGATGTGGCGGTCGAACATGCTCGGGGGCTCGATCACGTGATCGTCCACGCTCACCAGGATCATGTCTTCGATGCGCACGGGATCCTCCTGTCTACACGGCGAGGCCGAGGAACCGGCCCATGTTGCCGCGCATCATTGCGTACACCTGCTCCTCGGAGAGGTTCTTCAGCTGCCCGAGATACAGGGCCGGGTCGGGCAACCCCTCGCCGTGAGGAAAGTCGGAGCCGAACACCAGCGGATCCGTGCCGACGACCTCGGCCACGCGGTCCACGTTCTCCTCCGGGAAGGGCGCCACGATGCAGCGCTCGCGGAAGGTCTCGCTCGGGCGCTGCGCGAGCTTGCCCCAGGTCGCGCGGCGCCCCATCAGGTAGGCGTGGTCGAGCTTGCGCACCAGGTACGGCACCCAGAGTGCGCCCTGCTCCGACAGCAGCATTCGAATGTTCGGGTAACGCGCGAACAGGCCCTGCAAAATCGCCGCGCCCACCATCTCCATCGCCGGCCGGTCGCCGTAGTAGAACACCCACTGGAACGCGTCCATGTCGCCGAGCATGCACTCGCGCTCGTCCCACGCCTCGCCCTGGCGCGCATAAAAAGTCACGTTTGCGAGGTGCGTGCAGACGTGGATGCCCGCCTCGTTCAGGCGCGCCCAGAACGGATCGAGCTCCGGGCGGAAGGGCGAGCGGTGGATCGCCGGCCCGCTGCTGATCTGGATCATGCGCGGCGCCTCGTCGCGCAGCACGGCTTCGAGCTCGGCGACAGCGTGTTCGGGAGAGGCGAGCGAGATGAAGGGCGGCGTGAAGATCCGATCCCGGTAGTTGAACTTCCACTCGCTCGCGAGGTAGCGGTTGATCGCGCGCAGGTTCGCGTAGAGCCCGGCGAGGTCGTGCTCGAACTCGAACTCGAGGCCGAGCGGGCCGGCGTAGTTGATGGTGGCCTCGATGCCCTGGTCGTCCATCACGCTGAGCCGGTCGGCCGGGTTGTCGAGGAAGGGCTGGAGCGCTCGGTAGCGCTTCACGAAGTCCTTGCGTCCCTCGGCGTCGAGGCCCTTGAGCGGGTTCAGCCGGTTCAGGAGCGAGCCGGGGATCACGTTGCGGATGTCGCGGTCGCTCGCGCCCTCGCCGCCCGCGCCCTTCACCCCGACTTCGGCGAGCTGGTCGTTGCTGAAGGTGACCTGGAAGCTTTTCGGCGGCATGCGCATCGGGCGGCCGGCGTAGAGCGTCTCCCATTTTCCGTCGGGCCCGCGCACGTTCCGCACCGCCTTGTCGCGCTGCTTCGGGTCGATGTAGCGCTCGTAGGCGTCGTGCGGCGGCATCGAGTGCTGGTCGGCATCGACGATGAGGTACGGAAGAGGTGTCGCCGTCATCGAGGGTCTCCTTTCTCCATCCTGCGGAGGTTTTCGCGCACGCGCTGCAGGATCGAGACGAGCTGCGCGCGCTCTTCGCGCGAGATGCCCTCGCGCAGCGCGTTGCCGAGCGCCTCGCCCATCTGATCGACCTCGCCTACCACGCTGCGTCCAGCGTCGGTGATCGACACGAGCTGGAGCCGCCTGTCCTCGCGCCCCCGCGTGCGCTCGACCAGGCCCTTGCCCTCGAGCCCGTCGAGCAGCGTGCCCGCCGCCGCCTTCCGCATGCCGAGCCGCGCGGCGAGGTCGGTCTGGCTGAGCTCCTCGACACGATCGAGGTGCACCAGCGCCGCGACCTGGCTCTGGTTGAGGCCCGTGGCGCGGAAGCGACCGTTGTAGACGCGCAGCTGGAGCCGCACCACCTCGGCGAGCAGGAACTCGAGCTGGCGGTTCGGGTCGCGCCGCTTCATCGGGTACCTCGTCAGCCTTCATATGGTATGATGGCATACGATCGCCGCGTGGCAACCGGCGGGGCCCTGAGCCAGCCGAGCAGGCCCCCGACCAGGGCCATCTCCGCCTCGACGGATCCAATGATCATTCGGATGGAAGGGGCTCCCAGCCCTCGGGGGACCGAATCGTGCCGTAGACGGTCAGGCCCCTCGCAGCGAGGGTGAGGACGGACTTGATTATGCGGGTGAATAAACATATTGTCCGCCCGCATAAAACGTAGAGAGGCGGCGATAGGAGATGGCGAGAGCGGCGGCGATCGAGGAGACGGCGGGGTCGCGCGAGCTGATCCTGCGCGCCGCCCTGCGCGCCTTCGCGGTGCGCGGCTTCGACGGCGCCTCGACGCGCGACATCGCCACGGAGGCTGGCGTCAACCACGGCCTGATCCCCTACTACTTCGGCTCGAAGCAGAAGCTCTGGCAGGCCGCGGTGGATCTCGCCTTCGAGGAGCTGAAGGCGGGCTTCGACGCCCTGACGGCGGATCCCTCCCTGGTCGATGACCGCGCGCGCGTGGTCGCCATGATCCACGCGCACGTCCGCTTCGTCGCCGCACACCCGGAGTTCGTGCGGCTCATGCACGACGAAGGCAAGCGGGGCGGCCCGCGCATGCGCTGGCTCGTGGACCGGCACGTGAAGCCGCTCTACCGCACGATCGAGGTGCTGGTCGACCGCGCCAGGGCGCGCGGCATGCTCCACGCCGACGTCTCGCCTCTCCACTTCTTCTACGTCTTCGCCGGCGCCTCCGGTCTGCTCTTCCACCAGGCCGAGGAGTGCAAGCGCCTCACCGGCCTCGACCCGTTCGCGCCCGAGATCGTCGCGCAGCACGCCCGCGTCGTGGAGCGCATGCTGCTCGGTCCTTCCCCAGAGGCCGAGCCCGAGGAGGTTTCATGATCAAGGTCCGAGAGATCGCCTTCGTTCGCTTCGGCGCGCCAGATCTCGACGCGATGGAGCGCTTCCTCACCGACTTCGGGCTCGTGGTCCATGCGCGCGAGGCCGACCGCATCTTCGCCCGCGCGAGTGACCCTGCGCCCTACGTGCACGTCACCGAGCGCGGCGCTGCGGGCTTCCGCGGCGTCGCCTTCGAGGCGACCTCGGCCGAGGATCTGGCCGCGGCGGCGCGTCTGGACGGCGCCTCGCCCGTCGAGAAGATCGACGCGCCCGGCGGTGGGCTGCGCGTGCGCTTCACCGATCCCGACGGCTACGCCGTCGAGGTGGTGTACGGCCGCGAGCTGCTGGCCTCGCTGCCCATACGCAGCGCTGCCCCTCTCAACCGCGGCAGCGAGCGGCTTCGCCACGGGCGGCTCCAGCGCGTGGCGGCCGGGCCCTCCTCGGTGAAGCGGCTCGGCCACGCCGTGCTGCGGGTCTCGAACTTTCGGCGCAGCGAGGCCTGGTACAAGTCGCGCTTCGGCTTCCTGTCCTCCGACGAGGTCTACCTCGGCGACCCGCAGAACGTGATCACCGCCTTCCTGCGCTGCGACCGCGGGGACGCCTACACCGACCACCACACCTTGCTGTGCGTCGGCATCGGGCCGGTCGGCTTCGACCACGCGGCCTTCGAGGTCGAGGACATCGATGCCGTGATGCTCGGCCACGACCACCTCGTGAAGGCCGGCTACCAGCACCATGTCGGGATCGGCCGCCACGTGCTCGGAAGCCAGGTCTTCGACTACTGGCGCGACCCCTTCGGCCACGTGGTCGAGCACTTCACCGACG
>Ga0247727_10003069_pt1 | contig 37428 bp, 32 predicted proteins | sample WisWelCaveWW1625_FD_202498 | JGI IMG/M metagenome (GOLD analysis project Ga0247727, IMG submission 202498) | Biofilm microbial communities from Wishing Well Cave, Virginia, United States - WW16-25 | ecosystem: Environmental > Aquatic > Deep subsurface > Groundwater > Cave microbial mat | place...
GATCATATCTGGCGACGACGACCCATCGGTGCGGCACGACGACGAAGGGCTTGAAAAAAATTGGCGAACCCCAGTAACTCGTAGAGTTACTGGGGGAGTCCGAGAGATAAATCTCATAAACCCCTTGACTCTTTACCCTGACATTTCTATTGTGGAATTGAGCATGACATTTTAATCGAGCTATAACAAAAAAAACTCAACAAGGATAGCTAAACAACCCCGCAATATCCTCCACACTAAGCTGCTTGAACAATCCCGCATCGGTGAGAATCAATTTTTCCACGAGCTGTTTTTTCCGCTTCAGCAATTCGAGAATTTTTTCTTCGACGGTTTCTTTGGTGATGAGCTTGTAGGAAAACACGCTCTTGCGCTGGCCGATGCGGATGGTTTGTTGGTGTCACGACCCCATTATCGTAATCTTCTCCACGTAGGTTTAGACATTCACATCCAACAAATGTAGAGCACCGACATTCCTAAAATGTTTTCGATTAAGGGTTGCCACCGGTAGGTCATTTGCAATAGCAATGCTCGCAACAAAAAGGTCGCGAATATCGACAATTTTGTTCCGCGAACGCAGGCGGTTTTGTTCAATCGCCGCTATCTTTGCCGCTTCATCAGTGAAGGAAAAGACAGCCATATCTTTCAACACTTGTGAGATAGTTTGAACCGCATCAGGAGTTCGAGCCCCAAAATACAATTCAAATACGGTGATTGAAGTTGTTACGAGGGTATGACTTGAGGCGATCTTGTAAAGCGAAGTATTCTGCTTATTTCGCTTTCGAACATACTCTACAAAAATGTTGGTATCGGCAATTACTTTGGCAGCTTCCATTTGTTAATCACAGTCCTTGCCTGTTGAATATTCTTTTCGAATTGTTTATCCAAAACAATCTCTTTTGTTCTTTCATAAAATTCTGCAAGCCACTCTTGTGGAGTTTGCGCGGATTTCTTGGGCAAGAATTTGACGATCGCCGGTGTTCCTTCAGGAACCGATACCGGTTTTTCAGGAATGATCTTACCTTTCCTAACAACCGCTCTCACAGACAAGTCCATGGCTTATTCTCTCATTAAAAAATGAATCACAAAATCAATCACGAACACTCGAAGTATAACGATATTCTGTATTTCTCGCAAACAGTATTTAGCTAAACAACCCCGTAATATCCTCCACACTAAGCTGCTTGAACAACCCCGCATCGGTAAGAATCAGCTTTTCCACGAGCTGTTTTTTCCGCTTCTGCAATTCGAGAATTTTTTCTTCGACGGTTTCTTTGGTGATGAGCTTGTAGGAGAACACGCTCTTGCGCTGGCCGGCAATCAAGATAGATGCTGCTGTATTTCTGTCTTGAAATTCGAAAAAACTTCCGGCGCGAGATCGGCCAATGGTTTTATTTCCTCTTCGTCGATCATAAAGCTGTAACCGTGAACAAAAAAGTGCCGGAACGCGAGAAATTTATCGAGCTTCGATTTTGTGTCTTCGGTAATAATTTGGTTTTCAACAGCTTGTTCCAAAAGTTCTTTGTGCCATGAGCCGGAGCCAGGAATTGTAATCTTCTTTTCAGCAAATATCTGTTTCAGAATATTCTCGACGCCAGTGTAAAAATTATTCAGAAAAGCGCCGATCCCAGCTAATTCCGCAACGCTTTTATCCGGCCTGCTGACAGTATTTTTCAACTCGTCTAATACGACGGCGATGTTGTCAAGCTCAACTTGAACCTTTTCAGACAGACTTGCCATAAATCTGACGACCCTCTCGTTCTACGAGCTGATTGAAAGAGCTTTTTTTATCCAGATTAATAATGTCAACAGGTTTTGATACACGACTGAATACTTCTCCATAGAAATCGAAAAAATACTTTGGCTCGATTCCCTTGATGCCAAGATCGATGTCGCGTGCGCCGGATTCAGACAATGACGAGCCAAACAAAATCACTGAGGTTAGAGAATATTTTTTGGCGCATTCGAGAATCACCTGTTTATCTTTTTCTGAAATCATTTGCTTTCATCTCCTTTCCACGCAAAATATAACAATCATCTTCACCGGAGGCAAACAAATAATCAGCTAAACAGCCCCGTAATATCGTCCACACTGAGCTGCTTAAACAACCCCGCATCGGTGAGAATCAGTTTTTCCACAAGCTGTTTTTTCCGCTTCTGCAGTTCGAGAATTTTTTCTTCGACGGTTTCTTTGGTGATGAGTTTGTAAGAAAACACACTCTTGCGCTGGCCGATGCGGTGCGTGCGGTCGGTGGCCTGCGCTTCGACTGCCGGATTCCACCACGGGTCGTAATGAATCACATAATCGGCGGCAGTGAGATTCAATCCCGTTCCTCCGGCGCGCAGGCTGATGAGAAATATCTTGACGCTCACATCGTTTTGAAAATGCTCGACGCGCGCCTGCCGGTCTTTTGTTTGCCCGTCGAGATATTCATAGCTGAGATTCTGCTCGTCGAGATGGCGGCGGATAATCTTAAGCATCTGCACGAATTGTGAGAAAATCAAAACCTTGTGGTTCTCCGCGAGAATATCTTCCAATAATTCTTGCAGCGCTTGAAATTTTCCAACGTCGCCGATGAAGTCCGGCTGGATGAGCAGCGGATGGCAGGCCACCTGTCTGAGGCGCATCAGTCCTTCGAGAACTTTCATGCGGCTCTTGTTCAGCCCCTTCTTCTCTATCTGCCCCAGGATCGCGGCGCGGTAAAAATCGCGAACTTGAATGTATAGCTCGCGCTGCTGCTCGCCCATGACGCAGTAGTATGTGTTCTCGACCTTCGGCGGCAGCTCTTTGGCCACTTGCTCCTTCGTGCGCCGCAAGATAAACGGATAAACTAATTTCTGCAAAAAAGCCGCCGCTTGTTGATCTGCCTCGCGCTCGATGGGGCGAGAGAAGTTCGCTTGAAAGTCGTGCAACGAGCCAAGCAGTCCCGGATTGAGAAACGCAAATTGCGACCATAGATCGTTGGTGCTGTTTTCCAGCGGTGTGCCGCTCATCGCCAATCGGTGGCTGCTGCGCAGCAATCGCCCCGCCTTGCCGGTTTGCGATGCTGCGTTCTTGATGTTTTGCGATTCGTCAAGAATGATGTAATTGAAATCGAAATCTTTGAGGAAAGCGATGTCGCGGCGCAGCGTGCCATAGGTGGTGAGCACGACGTCGTAATCTTGAAACGCGCGGGTGCCGCGGCGGCGCTCGCCGCCGGTGTGGATGAGCACACGCAGCGACGGAGCAAATCGCGAAATCTCGTTTTGCCAGTTGAACACAACTGAGGTCGGCGCAACGATGAGAGACGGCGCGGCGACTTTGCGCTTTTTTTCATTAATCAAAAGCGCTAGCGCCTGGATGGTCTTGCCGAGGCCCATGTCGTCGGCGAGGCAGCCGCCAAAACCAAACTCTTGTAAGAAATAAAACCAGTTCAGCCCGGCGTGTTGATACGCGCGCAATGTGCCCTTGAAACCTTTCGGCACGGCAATGCGCTTGATGCCGGTAAAGCTCTTGAGCTTTTTCAAATTGGCATTGAATGTCGCGTCGCCGGCGGCATCATCCGCTTCGTGAAAAAGCTGGTCGATGAGCGTGAGATGAAACCGCGATAGCCGTAGCTTTTTTTCATCTCGCTTCGAGAAGCGAAAGAGATGGCCGAAAAGCTGGCGCCACTGTTCAGACAGTTGCGCCGAACTGCCGTCGCTGAGGCGAACGAACTGGCTCTCATGCAAAAAAGCGCGGCGCAATTCTTCGAAGCTCAACTTCGCGCCGTCGAAATCGATGTCCATGTCGAGGTCGAACCAATCCTGGCCGGAAGCCACAGACACCTGCACACGCGGCGGCATGCGCCGCATGCGATAGCGCTGCAATTGATCTTCGCCGTAAATCTCGAAACCCTGCGCCGCCATCGCCGGCAGACGGTTCAGCAGCCAGTCGCGCGCGCCAAATCCCTCGTTCTCAAAAATTCCGGGGCCGCGCGGGAACAGGCCGGAGGCCTCGATCATCGACGCGCTTCGTTGCTCGGAAGCAAGGTCGCGAACGATCTTCGTGCAGGCGTCGTTGGCGCTATCGAAGTGAAGCACTTCAGGATGCGGCAATGAGCCGGAGACTTCACGAGCGCCATAAACAAATCGCAGCGCCGCTCGAAGCGTGTCGCCGTCTTCGGATAGATAAAGCCGTCTACTTTCAAATGAGGAGACAATCTGCATACGATCGCTGCCCGGCACTTCGACCGCCCGGGCAAACGGCAGATGGGGAAGATTTTTTTCAACGAAGCGCTCCATTTCCTGCGACGACAGGCGCAACTCCACTGCGCCGCTGAAAGGAAGCAACGGGCCGGCATCTTGCAAATTCTCGATACGAAAAAGGTGGTTTTTGAAAAGCAGCCACACAGGCCCGGAGGTCAGCGCGCGAAAATTTCCCGACAGCTTTTCGGAATGATTATCATACATCAGATACGGCACGTAGACAAAACTATCGCCGCTCTTCTCGAAACGAAAATGAACGGCGGCGTTGGTGGCGGCAAAAGAAATTGTCGGATTGCCGTTTGCTTCATCGTCAATCACCAGCAGACAGTCTTGCAGATTGTCAATCAATCTGCCGCCCGGCGCGCCATAGATGAGCCGGATTTCCGGATCGACCGGATTCGACTCGATGATACCGGAAATTTGCCCTGCGTGCTGCAGCCCTTCAAAATAAATGATCGCCGCGCCATCTGCGGGGGCGCGCACGATGTCTTTCAAATAGAGATCGTTGCCGCTTATCTTGCCGCGACGGCCGGCGCTTCCATCCTGCTTGATGTAGAACTTCGTCGGCGTCAGGCTCCAATACTTTGCGCCAAGGCCGACGGCAAAGCCGATGCGCCATTGCCCGGCTGGCGATTCAATCGCGTAAGACGGCGGCGAGCTTGTCAGCGAGTCGAAATACTCACTGGCATTGAGCCGGCGAGTTGCCACAGTCTTTTCAGGTTTTTCAGGAGTGGAAATATTATTGGCTTGAGGGTGCGCAACGGCTTGCAACAGCGCAGCTACAACGTGCTTGCACGGCGAGCCGTACGGGCATTCGCACGAGGCGGTGAGATGCCCGTTCTCTGAAAAGATTTCAACTTGATAAGAACGCGCACCGCGCACTGTAGCGCGCATGTAGCGCTCGCGATGCTCGATAATCTGCGCGCGGTGCTCGCGAAAATATTGCAGTCCACGGCTGTAGATGTGCGACGGCACCATCGCACGAACATAGGCTTTGTCGATCGTCATGTGGCGCAAGTGCTCAGGCTTGTGAAAAAATTAATCTGACAGCATCCATCAAATCTATGAGAATAATTCTGCCAAGCAAGGAGTTTCTAACTCGCTCTACGATGCAAGGGACGAATAAAATTTCATTTCGTTGGAATCTTTATTGATTTTCCATTGTGCTTAAGAATAAAAAGGGTCACGACACATCGCATAAGTATCGACTAAAGACCAAAAGTGTTGCTATGGGCGCCGTCTTACAACGCAACTCACCCCCTAAATCCCCCTCTCTTTTCAAGAGAGGGGGACTTTTAAAACCTCGAACCAGCTCCCCCTTCTCTTCCTAAGAGAAGGGGGCAGGGGGATGAGTTGAAGCGTTAAGTTGACGCAAATGCTACCCATCGGGAAGAAGCGTCAAGCCATAGACCGATGACCAACGAACTCCCCCGCCGCAAATTCCACCTTGACTTTCTCTTCGATATTTGGTTATTTCTTACGCCATGAAAAAGAATACCACCCCGGTTTACTACGCCGATTATTTGCAGCTTGATCGCCTGCTGTCGAGCCAGTCGCCCAAAAGCGCCGAGCACAGCGATCCAGCGCATGATGAAACCTTGTTCATCATCGTTCATCAAGTTTACGAGCTTTGGTTCAAGCAAATCATCCACGAGCTTGGCTCGGTGATCAATCTTTTTGCCAGCGATTATGTAGATGAAAAAAACATCGGTGTGGCGGTGTCACGCCTGCATCGCGTCACGGAAATCCAGAAGCTGCTCATCGATCAGATTCGCGTTCTCGAAACCATGACCCCGCTGGATTTTCTGGAGTTTCGCGACTATCTCTTCCCCGCTTCCGGTTTTCAAAGCGTGCAGTTTCGCTTGATCGAAAATATGCTCGGCTTGAATCCGGAGCAGCGCATGCTTTACAATAAAGAAGCCTATTACGCGTCCGTCTCTCCGGAGCATCAGGAGACGATCAAGCACTCCGAAGGCGCTCCGTCGTTATTCAAGCTCATCGCGCGCTGGCTGGAGCGCACACCATTTCTGGATTTTCACGACTATCATTTCTGGCCGAGCTATCGCACCGCCGTCGAAAATATTTTGGAAAATGATCGTCAGATCATCCTTGCCAATTCACTTTCCAGCGATGAAGAAAAACAGAAACAGCTTCATGAAGCCGGGATGAACGAAGAGAGTTTTGCGGCGTTGTTTGACGAGGCAAAACACAACCAATTGATTGAAAAAGGCCGCCGGCAGTTGCCGTATAAAGCCATGCAAGCGGCGCTGCTCATTCATCTTTATCGCGACGAACCGATTCTCCATCTTCCCTTCCAACTGTTGACGACGCTTGTTGACATCGACGAACTATTCACGACCTGGCGCTCGCGCCATGCGCTGATGGTGCATCGCATGATCGGCAACAAAATCGGCACCGGCGGCTCGACGGGTTACCATTACTTGCGCGCCACCGTCGAGCGTTATAAAGTCTTCGGTGATTTTTTTGATCTCTCGACTTTTCTCATTCCGCGATCGGCGCTGCCGGAACTGCCGGAGGAGATCAAGAAGAATTTGGGATTTTATTATTCACAAAAGGCAGTGAACAGTAACCAGTGATCAGTGACCAGTAGACAGTAACCAGTGTTCAGAGCTAAAGACTGAAAACTGCATCTGAATACTGATAACTCTTACTCATCAACACTCATCAAAATGAACATCGACCTAAACGGAAAACACGCCATCGTCTGCGGGAGCACGCAGGGGATCGGCAAGGCATGCGCCATCGAATTGGCGAGCCTTGGCGCAACGATAACGTTGATTGCGCGAAATGAAGAGGCGCTCGTAAAATCACGAGCCGAGTTGGACACTCGCGCCGGGCAGAATCATCATTACCTGGTTACGGATTTTTCCAGTCCCGACACGCTCAAGAAAAAACTCGCTGATTTAATAGACAAGTATTCGCCGGTTCATATTCTGATCAACAACACCGGCGGCCCGCCGGGCGGCCCGATTGTCGATGCAAAGCTCGAGGAGTTTATTTCGGCATTTTCGAATCATTTGCTTTGTAATCAGATTCTCGCTCAGGCCGTGATTCCCGGAATGAAAGCCGCGGGGTACGGCCGCATCATCAATATCATTTCAACTTCTGTGAAACAACCCATTCCCGGGCTGGGCGTTTCGAACACGACTCGCGGGGCCGTCGCCAGTTGGGCAAAAACACTGGCCGGCGAAGTTGCGCCTTTTGGAATAACCGTCAACAATGTCCTGCCAGGCATGACAAAGACGGGGCGTCTCGATTCTCTGATTGAAAGCCGAGCAGAAAAATTTGGAAAATCGGTTGACCAGATTACGAAAGAAATGATTGCAGAAATCCCCGCGGGAAGATTTGCCGACTCAGCCGAGCTGGCGAATGCAGTGGCTTTTCTCGCCTCATCGGCGGCGGCTTACATCAATGGGATAAATCTTCCTGTGGATGGTGGAAGGACAAGTTGTCTCTGAGTCAACATGAATGTTGACCCATATCGAACATGGAAAAAATCAAAAACTACATCAACGACGAATTAATCGCGCCGATCTCGAATCAATATATCGACAACTACAATCCGGCGATCGGAGAAGTGTCTTCACTGGCTCCAGATTCGGATGAACGCGATGTGGCTGCTGCGGTTGCTGCCGCTGAGAAAGCTTTTCCAGCTTGGTCAACTACTCCCGCCGAGCAACGCTCGAAAATCCTGATGCGCATCGCCGATCTGATTGACGAACGCCATGAGCAACTTGCGCTCGCTGAAAGCATCGACACCGGCAAGCCGCTGAAACTGGCAGAGTCGTTGGATATTCCGCGTGCCTCGGCAAACTTTCGTTTCTTTGCAACTGCCATCATCCACTTCGCGAGCGAAGCGCATCCCATGGAAGACGCGGCGATCAATTATACGCTGCACAACCCGCTCGGCGTTGTCGGTTGCATCTCGCCGTGGAATTTGCCGCTGTATCTTTTTACGTGGAAAATCGCCCCGGCACTTGCTGCGGGGAATTGCGTCGTCGGCAAGCCCTCCGAGTTGACACCGATGACGGCGTTTATGCTCTCAGAAATTTGCATGGAAGCTGGATTGCCGTCCGGGGTTTTGAACATCGTGCATGGCTATGGTATTAAAGCTGGCGCAGCAATTACCGCTCACTCGAAAATATCGGCTATCTCTTTTACCGGCGGCACAAAAACCGGCGCGGAGATTGCCAAAATCGCAGCCCCGATGTTCAAAAAACTTTCTTTGGAGCTTGGCGGAAAAAATCCAACGATCATTTTCGCAGATTGCAACTACGATGAGATGCTGCAAACGACGCTGCGCTCTTCGTTCTCCAATCAAGGCCAGATATGTTTATGCGGCTCGCGAATTTTCATCGAACGAAAACTTTATCAAAAATTCAGAGACGACTTTATCGCCGAAACAAGAAAACTAAAAGTCGGCGACCCGCTACTCGAAGACAGCGATCTCGGCGCAGTGGTTTCATCGCAGCACATGAAAAAAATTCTCTCTTACATCGCGCTGGCAAAAGAAGAGGGCGGAACAGTTTTATGCGGCGGCAAACAAGTTAGCGTCGATGGGCGCTGCAAGAACGGCTGGTTCGTTGATCCGACGATTATTGAAAACTTACCACACGATTGCCGAACGAATCAAGAAGAAATCTTTGGTCCCGTTGTGACCATCATGCCTTTCGACATCGAAGATGAAGCGCTGCATTACGCCAACAGTACGCAATACGGTTTGGCATCCATTCTGTGGACGGAAGACCTGACTCGCGCGCATCGCATCGCCGGTAAGATTCAATCGGGAATCGTCTGGATCAATTGCTGGATGCTGCGCGATCTGCGCACGCCATTTGGCGGGATGAAAAATTCCGGCGTCGGCCGAGAGGGCGGTTGGGAGGCGCTGCGCTTCTTTACCGAGCCGAAAAATGTTTGTGTGAAGTTGAGATGAAAAACAATTCAATCATTTCATCCAAGGCGCCAGAGCCAGTCGGTCTTTATCCCCACGCGCGGCGAGTTGGCAATTTGCTTTTTCTTTCAGGCGTTGGCCCCAGGGAAAGAGGGACTAACAAAATCCCCGGCGCCAAACTTGACGATAAGGGCAACATCATCTCTTATGATATTGAAGCGCAGTGCTATTCGGTTTTCACAAATGTGCGCTACATTCTGGAAGACGCCGGCTCCCACTGGGAAAACATCGTTGATGTGACGGTCTTTCTCACAAATATGAAGGATGACTTCCCAATCTTCAATCGCCTCTATGCCGAATACTTCAAAGACAATCAACCGTGCCGCACCACCGTCGAGGTGAACAGGCTACCGACGCCGATTGCGATTGAGTTGAAAGTCATAGCGACGATTGATTGATCTTTTAAAAATCTCCAACGGATAGAAACAACCCAACTGATGGAGCAAAAAACCATTTATCCGCTGGGTTGTTTCTATCCGTTGGCATAATTCTTTTTCATCGTGAAAAGCAAACTAACGGAGGATAAGATGGACATCCGCGACGTACAAAAACCGCTGGAACCGTTCAGCCTCATGGGCTGGGTCGAGAAGAATAAGCACCGCCTGATGCCGCCGGTGGCAAACGAAACCATTTTTAAAGGCAATGACACTTTTATTGTGATGGTCTCCGGAGGGCCTAACTCGCGCAAGGATTATCACTACAACGAGAGCGAAGAACTTTTCTTTCAACTCAAAGGCGACATCAAAATAAAACTCTACAAAGACGGCAAGCATTGGGAAGTCGCTTTGCGCGAGGGCGAGATGTTTTTGATTCCGCCGAAAGTGTCGCATTCGCCGCAGCGCTTTGCCAACACCTTCGGCTTGATCATCGAAAAGCACCGCATCAAGGGTGAAAAAGACGGCTTCCTCTACTTCTGCGAAAAATGTGGCAATCTGCTTTACGAAGAATATTTCTTTCTCGAAGACATCGTCAAGCAATTCCCCATGGTGATGCGCAACTTCTACTCCTCGGTCGAGCGCCGCACTTGCAAAAAATGCGGACACGTGATGAAGCTGCCGCCGAATTGGGATCAAAGCATCGCGGAGCGCAGCAAAGAAAATGAGTATGCAAAAGATCCGCTGGCGGAGGTGCGTGGAAAGTCGTGGTGAAGAATACTCTTCACATATTCATTGTGAGTTTGTACAAATTCCAAGGATTTAGGGCCGGCTTACATCGACGTGGAGAATCTGCCTGCATGAGATGCGGAACGAAGATGCTATGGCTGGTAAAGCAGAAGCCTGCATCTTCACAAGAATCTAAAAAGTAATAGAATATGCAAGACCTCTTTGTAGAAATGATATGAAATCTTGTTTGGTTTTTAATTGGTGTCGGAGGAGCGTACACTTATCACCTGATATTCCAGATGTTGCCGACAAAGCGCTTATGGCGTTTAAGGAATCAAAACATCGCTGCAATAGTGAGGTGTAGAGTGAAGGATGGTTGGCCAGTTAGTATTCATTTAGAAAAGAAACATGTTTTTTGATAGGCTGGCTTCTCGAATCGTGGTCGCTATTACGATATTGAGGATCATATGCTGGTCAGGAAGCAACTATGACGTGGTTTGTATTGTCGCTTTTGACAGCTTTATGCGAGTCATTAAAAGATGTTTTCAGTAAGAAAGGACTGAAAATTACCGATGAATATGTTATTTCCTGGTCATTGCGTTTTTTTGCCTTATTTTTTTTACTTCCCATTTTATTTTTCATCGACATTCCGTTATTAGGAGAGAAATTTTGGATTGCCTTGCTGATTGGTGGTGTCCTTAATGTCGTCACCACTGTGCTCTACATGAAAGCCATCAAGTATTCTGATTTGTCCATTACGGTTCCGATGGTGGCGTTTACTCCTCTGTTTCTTTTATTGACTTCGCCTTTGATCATCGGCGAATTCCCGAGCTTTTGGGGGTTGATTGGAATTCTTCTGATCGTTACCGGATCTTATGTGTTGAATATTCGGGAAAAACATAGCAGTTATTTTGCCCCTTTTCATGTACTTTTGAAAGAACCAGGACCGAAACGGATGCTGGCCGTTGCTTTTATCTGGAGCATTACCTCCAACTTCGACAAAATTGGTGTGCAAAATTCTTCTCCGATTTTTTGGAGTGTCGCTGTCAATTTATTCGTTGCAGTGTTTCTGCTTCCAGTCATGTTTTATAAATCGCCACGAGAAAATTTAAGACTGATGCCAAAGAATTTGTCAGCGTTGATTCCGGTTGCTCTGTTTGGCGCACTGACGGTCATATTTCAGATGACGGCAATCAGTTTGACGCTTGTGGCTTACGTGATTTCGATTAAACGGATGGGCGCCGTTATGAGTGTATTGTTTGGTCACTTTCTTTTCAAGGAAAAAGGTCTCAAGGAGAGATTGGTTGGGGCGAGCATTATGATTATTGGTGTTTTACTTATCGGATTGCTTTAATCCTGAATCCTGCGTGAAAAATTAGTGATCTGGATTGCCGAGGTTTTTTGTCGAGCAGTCATCCTAATCAAATAAAATTTAATTTCGATCTGGTTTTTAGCTTCTGAATATTTTTGAGGGTTTGTATAAAAGCCACTTTATCAAAATGTGAAAAATCGAAAAAAGGTGTATCTCCTTGAAGCGGTTATGCTCCTAAAAAGCTATTAAGAACTAAGCAGTAAAGGACACAAACGACCAAAGCAGGGAAGGTTTTTTTACCTATGAAATCGACGTTAACAAAAAAACTTAAGTCAGAATCCAAAGAAAACTTTCAAGTAGTCTTCGAACAGCTAAAAAGTATCCTCCAAAATTTCGAAACGCGCTTGCTTCTTAAAGTGGACAAACCAGGGAGCTACTCTCTCGATGCGCCTTATTCTGAGAAATACAAGAGAGAGCTTTTCTTCGGCGCGGCGCAGGTCAAGAAAAACTACGTGAGCTACTACCTTTTCCCGGTCTACATGTTTCCAGAGCTGCTGAAAGGCATGTCTCCTGAACTCAAGAAAAGAATGCAGGGCAAGTCGTGTTTTAATCTTGTTCGGGTTCAATTCCCCGACGCTTGCGTCGGGGAGCTTCATTTTTACATCGCTCGATAAAGAGCTTCTCAGCGAGCTGAAGCAGCTCACCAAAAGCGGTTTTGAGAAATTCAAAAAAGAGAAGTTGCTATAAAAGTTTTCCACCCCGTCCCGCTTACATAAAAAGCTATGGATACGGGGCGGGACAGAAATGGAACTCCCACAGACAAAGAACATCTTCTTGGAGGTAAACATGAGAACGAAAAAGTGATGGCTAAAAAAACACGGAAAGTCGATTCGAAGGAAGTCGGCTTGGAGATAGGCTTTAGCTTATTCAGGTATTTTCTGAATACCGAATACCTGCACTACGGCTACTTCTGCGACGGGCTGGCCGCTGAGCCGCAAAACCTGGCTGCCGCGCAAAACCTTTACGCAGAGTTTCTCAAGTCCAACATTCCCTCCGGCGCCAAAAAAATTCTGGACGTCGGTTGCGGCACCGGCCGTTTCGCCTTGGAGCTTACCAACGCCGGGTACGAAGTGGATTGCGTGTCGCCCGGCGCTATCCTAACGAATCACGCCCGCAAGCTGCTTGGCGAGCGCTGCCATATTTACAATTGCAAATTCGAAGAGGTGGCGACGGACAAAAAATACGACCTCGTCCTGTTCAGCGAAAGTTTTCAGTACATCGATCCGAACCGCGCCTTTACCAACGCGCTGAAGTTCTTGAACCCCGGCGGCCACATCATGATCTGCGACTTCTTCAAAACCGACCCGGACAACAAATGCAAGCTGGGCGGCGGCCACGATTTTCAGCACTACTTGGAAACGGTAAAGAAGCATCCGGTGACACTGATCCGCGAGCAGGACATCAGCAAAGAAACCGCCGGCACGATCGACCTCGCCAACCGGCTTTCGATGGAAGTGCTGTTGCCCACCTATAAACTGGTTTTCCTTTTGATCGAAGACCGACTGCCCTGGTTGACGACGTTCATCAAGTGGAAATACAAAAAGAAACTGGAGAAGATTGAAAAGAAGCATTTCAGCGGCGAGAGAACGGGCGAAAATTTTGTGCGGTATAAAAAATACATGTTCTATCTTTATAAAGTAACCGGGTAACGCGTTCGTAGGTGAAGAATAATTCACCATCAGAAATGGAAATCTCACAGAAAAAAGCTTTATGATTTTGAATTTTCGTCGACCATCTCATCAATCGAAAGTTATTCATTTGTATGACCAAAAAACTCTGGATGAATTTCGATACGTCTCTGCTATCGTGAAGTTGGCGAACCCCGTCAGGGGTGGAATGTTTATAGCTGAGATACCCGTCTCGATGAAAACCGCGTAGCGGTGACATAATGAGGCTCGTGACATGCCACTCCTGACGGAGTTTAGATTTGAAAATAGGATTGCGGCTATAAACATTTCACTCCGGCGCTATGGATTTGAAATTGGTTCTTATTGTAGTTTCCGATAGATGAAAGCCTTACGCGAGACCTACACTTTGCAATCTGCCATTCGCAAAATCGACATCCACACTCACATCCTGCCGGAGTCGTGGTCTGATCTAAAAGAAAAATACGGTTATGGAGGTTTTGTGCAACTTGAGCATTATCGACCCGGCTGCGGGCGCATGATGATCGACGGCAAGCTATTTCGCGAGATACAAGAGAACACTTGGAATCCTGAAATTAGAATGAAAGAGTGCGACCGCCATCAAGTCGATATGCAAGTGCTCTCCACTGTTCCGGTGATGTTCAGCTACTGGGCAAGGCCGCTCGATGCGTTGGATTTGTCAAAATTTCTTAATGACCACATCGCGAGTGTAGTGACGGATCATCCGAAAAGATTTATCGGCTTGGGAACCTTGCCCATGCAAGCGCCCAGCCTCGCCATCAAAGAAATGGAACGATGCGTGAAAGAGTTGGGACTGGCCGGTATTGAATTCGGCTCGCACGTCAATGAGTGGAATCTCGATGATGAAAATCTCTTTCCGGTTTTTGAGGCGGCACAGGAATTGGGCGTAGCGATCTTCGTGCATCCGTGGGACATGATGGGCAAGGAAAGAATGCCGAAGTATTGGCTATCGTGGTTGGTCGGCATGCCCGCAGAAGTATCGTTGGCAATTTGCTCGATGATCTTCGGCGGCGTGTTCGAGCGGCTGCCGAAGCTGCGTGTCGCATTTGCGCACGGCGGCGGCGCATTTCCTGCGACCATCGGGCGCATCGAGCACGGCTTCAAAGTCCGTCCCGATCTTTGCGCTTCCGAGAACAAAGTAAATCCGAAAGACTATCTCGGCAAATTTTATGTTGACTCGCTCGTGCACGATCCGGTAATGCTGAATTATCTCATTGATCTCATCGGTGAAAATAGAATCGCGCTCGGCTCGGATTATCCGTTTCCTCTCGGAGAAGCAGAGCCGGGAAAGCTCATTGAGTCGATGGCGGAATTGACCGATGCGACCAAAGCCAGATTGTTTTCGGGGACGGCGCTGGAATGGCTCGGATTGGAAAAGTAGTTTTTTGGCCCGCAGAAATTGAAGTGCCATAGAAGTGAAAACAAAATTACTCCAACGGATTGAGATAACCTAACTGATACAACTAAATAATCATCCGCTGGGTTGTTTCAATCCGTTGACGAATTTTTTCTCATGAAAATAGATTTTCAAACCACGGAATCTTTTGTCAGAGAGATGGATAACAACGATCCTCTGGCAAAATACCGAGAGCGATTCTATATCCCCAAAGGAAAGAATGGCGAAGACTGCATTTACTTGTGCGGGAACTCGCTTGGCTTGCAGCCGAAATCGGTGCGCGCTTATGTCGAGCAGGAATTGAAAGATTGGGAGACGCTCGGCGTCGAGGGACATTTTCATGCAAAGAATCCATGGCTGCCGTATCATGAATTGCTCACCGAGCAAACCGCGCGGTTAGTTGGCGCGAAGCCGCTTGAAGTGGTGGTGATGAATTCGCTCACTGTTAATTTGCATCTAATGATGGTTTCGTTTTATCGACCCACAGCGATTCGACAAAAGATCATCATCGAAGCGGATGCCTTCCCTTCGGATCAATACGCGGTGAAGTCGCAGATCAAGTTTCATGGTTTTGATCCGCAAACGTCGTTGATCGAGCTGCAGCCACACGACGGTGAAGCAACCATACGTACCGAGGACATCGAGGCGCTTATTAAGAAAGAAGGCTCTACGGTTGCGCTGATCATGCTTGGTGGCGTCAATTATTACACGAGTCAATTTTTTGACATCGAACGCATCACACGCGCCGGTCATGTCGCTGGATGCGTGGTCGGCTTCGATCTCGCGCACGCTGTGGGCAACATTCCGTTAAGACTTCATGATTGGAATGTTGACTTTGCGGTTTGGTGTTCTTACAAATACTTGAATGGGGGGCCGGGCAGCATTGCCGGATGCTTTGTTCACGAGCAGTACGCGAATGATTCTTCTCTCCCACGTTTTGCCGGTTGGTGGGGACACAACAAGCAAACGCGCTTTCTGATGGGGCCGGATTTCGACGCCATTCCCGGCGCCGAGGGATGGCAATTGAGCAATCCGCCGATTTTGCCAATGGCGGCGTTGCGCGCGTCGATGGAAATTTTCGATGAAGTCGGGATGGAAAAGCTGCGGACAAAAAGTGAATTGTTGACCGGCTATTTGGAATTTCTGCTTGATCAACATGTCGATGAGGGCTTCACAATCATAACACCGCGTGATCCGAAGCAACGCGGCGCACAGCTTTCCATTCGCGTTCATAGCGATGGAAAAAACCTTTTCAAAAAACTGGCGGAACAAAATATTATTTGCGACAGGCGAGAGCCTGATGTGATTCGCGTTGCGCCCGTGCCGTTGTATAATAGCTTTATGGATATTTATCGGTTTGCAGAGATTTTTGTAGACTGCGTGAGCAAATGAATAAAGGCAATTCTTCAAACAAGATTACCTTGATCGGCGCAGGCCTCGCCGGTTCTCTCTTGTCAATCTATCTCGCCAAACGTGGTTTTCAGGTTGAACTTTATGAACGCCGGCCGAACATGCGCAGGACAAAAATTAGCGCCGGGCGGTCGATCAATCTCGCGCTCTCAGCGCGCGGCATTCATGCGCTGAAAGATGTCGGCTTTCATGAACAGATCATGAAAATCGCTATTCCCATGAAGGGCAGGATGATTCACGCCCTTGACGGCAAGCTCACCTTTCAGCCCTACGGCCGGCTGGATCATGAAGTCATTTACGCAACCTCACGCGCGCAATTAAACATGTGCCTGATGGACGCTGCCGAACAACATAAAGGCGTGCAAATCAATTTCAACCAGGCCTGTGCGGGAATAAATTTAAAAACCGGTGAGATCAGATTACACAACGAAGCGAGCGGTTCGGATACTGTCATTCCATCCACGACGGTCATCGGCACCGACGGCTCGGCTTCGGCAATCCGCATGGAGATGCTGAAAACCGGCAGGTTCAATTTTTCGCAACAATATTTGGAACACGGCTATAAAGAACTCTTGATACCCTCCGATCCGAACGGCGAATTTCTTTTGGAGAAAAATGCGCTGCACATCTGGCCGCGACATACGTACATGCTCATCGCTTTGCCAAATTTAGACGGAAGTTTTACCTGCACGTTTTTCTTCCCTTTTGAAGGTGAAGAAAGTTTTGCGAGCTTGAACACCAATGAAAAAGTGACAAGTTTCTTTCAAAAACAATTTCCCGATGCGGTGCCTTTGATGCCAACTTTGCTCGATGATTTTTTCAACAACCCCACTGGCACAATGGTCACGATCAAATGTAATCCCTGGCATGTTGAAGACAAAGTTGCTTTGCTGGGAGATGCGGCGCATGCGATTGTCCCTTTCTTTGGACAAGGCATGAACTGCGCTTTTGAAGATTGCACCTATCTGGATCAATGTATTGCAAAACACGGCGCCGACTGGAAAAAAGTCTTTGAAGAATATGAAGAACTCCGTAAAATCAACGCCGAAGCCATTGCCGACATGGCGCTGGAAAACTTCATCGAGATGCGCGATCATACGGCGGATCCGAAATTCCTGTTGAAGAAAAAAGTCGAGCGGGCTTTAGAAGAAAGATTCCCGGAGGTTTTTATTCCAAAGTATTCGATGGTCAGCTTTAATCGCATCCCTTACTCAGTTGCCCTTGCCAAAGGCCTCGTTCAGGACAAAATACTTGCTGAGTTGTGCAGTCCGATCCATTCTGTCGAAGAACTGGATTGGCAAAAGGCGGAAGCGTTGATTCAGAAGAATCTTATCGGATCATGAATTATTTGTAAGAGGATGCTGTGGGGTTCGATACACCTTGAGGAGGGCCTGCTGTGAAAATTCCTGTATTCGTATCTTGCCCAACGACACTAAACAAAGCTCAAAATGTTTCCCGACGCATCATTATGAACGAAATTGATCGCTTGAGTTTAGAGCCGCGCAGCTTAGGCCGATCCGACTATCCAACCGAACTTCCATTCAGAGAAGTATTGCTTTTGGCGAAACATTGTGCGGGTGGAATTATCCTGGGCTTTGAACAGATCCACGCATCGAAAGGCACATGGAAACGTGGCACAAGTGAAGAACGAAAATCCACTAAGCCCATTTCGTTTCCAACACCGTGGAACCACATTGAGGCAGCGATTCTCATCAGTCTAGGTCTGCCGGTTCTTGTTTTTCGCGAAGAAACAATTTCCGGAGGTGTGTTCGATGCAGGCGTCACGGATGTATTCATTCACAAAATGCCCACCGGTTCGATGGCGCACAATGCTCGCACAGGCTTGCACGAAGTCATCTTGAAGTGGCAAGCAGCGGTTCGTACACATTACTATGGCAACAAGGCGCTAATATGACAAATCTCCAGGAAGACTTTGCGAAACCCAAACTAAAAAATCGCTTACGGGCGTTTTGGCGTAAATACCTCAAAACGCCTTGGCTGCATTATGAATGGCCGCTGATTTTGGCACTTGGCATCATTGCTCTTTCCCTTGGCATTGTAGGATTCAAAAAACATTTTGCAGCACACAGCCCGGAGCACTCGATCTTTGACGCAATTTATTCATCGCTACAACTTTTCGTGCTCGAATCCGGGTCGATTAATGGCAAAATTACATGGCACCTTGAAGTCGCCCGACTGTTGGCGCCGATTGTCGCAGCCTACACGGCCACGCAGGCCTTGGCGGTGCTTTTCAAGGAGCAATTGCGCCAGCTCCGCGTTCGCTACATCAGCGATCATGTGGTCATTTGCGGTCTTGGCAAGATGGGTTCGCACCTTACCAAAACATTTCACCAGCGCGGTTATAAAGTCATCGTCATCGAAAAGGACGCGGGCAACGACAATTTCGAATATTGCCGCGAGCATGGCGCTCTAGCATTTGTCGGGGACGCCGCCAACATAGATGTGTTGCAGGACGCTCGAGTCCAAACGGCCAAATATCTTATCGCGGTGTGTGGCAACGATGGCATCAATGCCGAGGTGTCCGTGCTTGCAAGACAGCTTTCGAAGAGCCGGAAAAGCGGGCCACTTACTTGTCTTGTGCACATCGTCGATCTCAATCTCTGCCGGCTGCTACGGGAGCGGGAAATTGCGCTTCATGCTGAAAGTACTTTCCGTTTGGAGTTTTTCAATATCTTCGAGAGCGGGGCGCGCGCAATGTTCGACAAACATCCGCCATTCAAGAAAACGACTACTTCTGCCAGCCTCTTGGTCGTCGGTTTAGGGCGTATGGGAGAAAGTCTCATCCTTCGCGCCGCGAGAGAATGGCGAGAACTAAAGCGACCGCCTACGGTTCGGCTTCGTGTCACGATTGTCGATCGCGACGCTGAGCAAAAGGTGCGAAACCTGTGCCTGCAATACCCCAGATTGGACAAGGTCTGCAAGCTTTTCCCCGTGCAAATAGACATTCGATGGCCGCAGTTTCAACAGGGAAATTTTCTTTTTGATGCAAACGGCGAGTGCGATCTAAGCAGCATTTATGTATGCGTTGATGACGACGCGACCGGTTTATCTGCTGCTTTATTTCTGCTGCACGGACTGCGTGGGCGAAAAATTCCCATCATAGTACGCATGCGACAGGAAAGCGGGCTTTCAGCATTGCTTCGCGGCGATACCGAGCAGGACAGTTTTGACAATCTCCATGCATTCGGCTTGTTGACTCGCACATGCAATCCCGACTTACTGCTTGGGGGCACAAATGAAATTCTCGCGAGGGCAATTCATGCTGACTATCTGCGCCATCATCGAGAACTCGGTGAAACCCCTGAGACCAATCCTTCCATGGTTCCATGGGAAGAGCTGCCGGAAAATCTGAAAGATTCCAATCGCCGGCAAGCTGATCACATCGGCACAAAACTAAATGCTGCTGGTTATGGTATTGCTCCGCTGACCGATTGGAATGAAGAACTTCTCGAGTTTGGCGAACAAGAAATCGAACTGATGGCGGCGCTTGAATATCAACGTTGGCACGCAGAACGCAAAGAGGAGGGTTGGGCGTATGCGCCAGGCCCAAAGGATATGAAAAGAAAAACTACTCCCCACATGATCCCCTGGCCTCAGCTTTCAAACGAGGTAAAAGAACTTGATCGCAACACCGTGCGCGGCTTGCCGAAATTTCTGGCGAGCGCGGGATTTCAGATTTATCGGATAAAGAAGGATTGAAGAACGCTGGCGGAAAATATACACTCCCGTTCAGTACAAAATGGCTCTCAAGGTTTCCATGCTGAGATTCCCGCCGCAGATTACGATGACGATATTCTTGCCGCGAAAAAATTCTTGTCTCTTCAAAAATGCGGCGATGGCAACTCCTCCAGCGCCTTCGATCAACTGATGCTGCGTTTCCATAAATAAAAGCATCGCCGCTTTGATCTCGTCTTCAGAAACCTTGACGTATTCATCAACCAATCGCCGGCAAAGATCAAAAGTAATTGCATTCGGTTCGATGCCGCCGGCAGTGCCGTCCGAAAGCGTTGGTTGAGATTCCATTTCGATAATTTGATTGGCCTTGATCGATTCAATCATCACCGGTGAGTTCTCCGGCGAGCAGCCAATGACTCGCACCCTCGCATCAATCGATTTAAGAAAACCGGCGATGCCGGAAATCATGCCGCCGCCGCCAAGAGAAACGAAAACTGCATCGACATGATCGATCTGGCGGGAAATCTCCTCGGCAATTGTGCCTTGTCCGGCGATGATTGCTGGGTCATTGTAAGGGGAAACGTAGGTCTGGCCATTCTCTTCGGCGTAACGGCGAGCGTAGGATTCGGTAATTGCCGAGTCCTTCCCGTGAACTTGAATCTCTGCGCCAAGCGCGCGAATCGCTTCGAGTTTTGTCGGCGAGGCATTTTCCGGAACGAAGACAATTCCACGCATCGCAAGCTTATTCATCCCAAACGCAACTGCCGCGCCATGGTTTCCCGTTGAAGCGGCTACGACGCCTTTTGCGCGTTGCACTGGCGTCAACGAAAGCAGTTTGTTCATCGCTCCGCGTGCTTTGAATGAGCCGGTGTGTTGAAGATTCTCCAGCTTGAGAAAAACATGCGAACCGCTGAGCTGGCTCAAATGGAAAGAATATTCGAGAGGCGTTTCGCGAATGTAAGGACGGATTCTTTGGGCAGCGCGCAGCACCTCCTGCTTTATGTCAATCGTTGCTTCGTTCACTTTCAATTTCATGAATCATTTGCCGCCGAAAGTTGTCTTGAGTTGCTCGATCAGCGCCTTGCGCACGTCGACATGTTCCTTGAGCACCCGCAAATCCTTGTTCTCGCGATTCAAAAAATCCAATCCTTGCTCTCGGCCTGAAACCAGAAAGTCGTTGATCGCCACAACATAAAATTCTTGCGGATCGATTGGAATGCCTTTGATCAACCACGTACTCTCATCTTCGCTTCGGCTGATGCCTCCGGTTTGCAAAAAACCGCCGCTCCCTTTGTTCGCCTGCCCCTGTTTGAGAACCTGCGCCAGCAAGCTGCCTTTCATTTCGACAGACAAAACCACCCCGCCAAAAGGAAGAACACGAATGACATCATATTCGCTGATCGGCCCGGGCGGCAGCTCGTCGTCGATGCGAATCGACCCGCCGTTGAAGATCGCCAACTCGGTGCCCGCCGCTTTCATCATCCCCTGCGCAATGAGATCGGTCAAGTTCGTCGATTGATTACGAACACCGGCTTCTCTTCCGTCGAGAGCTACCGGGCAAGTGATCACAACTCTCTCCGGATCAAACCCTGCTTTTTTGAAAGCGGCATATGCAACATCAACCCACTGCTGCACGAGCTTGGCCGTCTCCGGATCTTCCGGTATCGTTGCATCGATTGGCTGCAGCCGGGAAGAAATCTTCAGGTCTCTCGTCGTCTTGTCATAAAGCAAGTCATGAATATAAACTGTCCGCACATTGGCATCGGCTTTAAAGATTGGAGTAAGATCGGCGCCGCGCCACAGTTGGATATTTTCATGTTCGTGGCCGCCCATAATCAAATCGATTTCTGGAAAAACTTCAGCCAGCTTAATGTCTTGATCGATCCGCAAATGCGTCAGTGCAATCAGGATGTCAACGTTGTCTTTCATCGCGGCCACTCGCTGCTCGGTGATTTCGAATGGATCGGCATAAGCGACATAGGGCTGGTGGTTGCTGTCGAGCGTCAAACCGAACATGCCAATGCGCACTTGATCCATCACAGCAAAAACTACGCTATCTACGACGCCGGGAAAATACGAGCCATCGGCGCGACGCACGTTACTCGAAAACCAGGTGAATGTCGATTCTTTGAGGCGCTGTAGGAGCTGCGGCTCCCGCAAATCAAATTCATGATTTCCAAACGTGCTGAAGTTCAAACCAATCGCATTCAACACCGCGACGATTTGTTTACCGGCGAGACGCTCGCCATCGACTGTTGCAGTGCCTAACGCCGAGGGGCTGAGCAGATCACCGGCCAAGATCATGAACGTGTTCGGATTCTGCTGCAACAAGTTTTTTCTTAAATTGGCAAGCCGAGCCAACCCTCCCACCTTACCCCCTCCTGCCGGAGTGATTTCATACAAGTCGTTGAGATGAATCAGGGTAATTTTGACTGTCGGGTCAGAGGGGACTTTCTGTGCGAGAGAGAGAGTGGAGATGACAAAAGAAAAAAGACAAACGACTGCCACGAAACAAAGCCGTCTTGATTTTTCCATCGCGCCTTCCCTTGGTTCAGTTGTTCATATTAATACGTGCTGCTTATATCATGATTGATCTCTTAATCGTCTGACTTGCTCAACCGGAATAATTTCTTCCTTATCAATACCGGGACATCTCATTCCCTCCAACTGCCACGCCAATGCGCTCGAAAGCAAATTCGGCCAAAATGGATAGGAGCGGCATTGATTCGGACGAGCCTCATACACTGTGCACTTCATATCTTCACTCAGAAAAACACATCCACCCTGCGGCCGATCGGTCAAGCTGTATTTCCCATTCACGCGCCGCAAATATCTTTTGCGAAATTGCGACGCCGGCAACTGCTTATGTGTGGCAAGCCGGGAGATTTCTGCGCCGCTTACATAAACATCGCCGATCTGATTGCAGCATGCGCCGCAGTTTGGCTGGCATTGAAAGCGCAAGCCGTCCTTGAAAAACTCATCCGCCATAAATCTGCATCACATTGTCAATTGCATGAATGGGGAAATGGATTGATGGATTTTTGGATCGTTGGATTATTGGAAAAACCGGTAGTCGATTTTTCTTTCCAACAATCCAATAATCCAGCTATCCACCAATCCACTATTCCGTGAAACTTTCATCCCTCCGGCCCGATCATCCTCTCCGGCCGTACGATCTGATCGAATCTTTCACCCGTCAATATGCCCAGTTGAATAGCTGCCTCGCGCAAGGTGAGACCTTCTTTGTGCGCTTTCTTAGCGATTTTTGCGGCGTTGTCGTAGCCGATATGAGGATTCAAAGCCGTCACCAACATAAGCGAGCGGTCGAGGTGGCTTTTGATATTGGCTCTGAGCGGCTCGATGCCGACCGCACAATGCTCGTTGAAGCTTTCGCACACATCAGCGAGCAAACGAATGGACTGCAACAGATTATGAATCATCATTGGCTTGAAGACGTTGAGCTCGAAATTTCCCGAAGCGCCGCCGACGTTGATAGCAACATCATTGCCGATGACTTGCGCCGCCACCATGGTCATGGCCTCAGATTGCGTTGGATTGACCTTCCCCGGCATGATCGAGCTGCCTGGCTCATTTTCGGGAATGGCGATTTCGCCGATACCGCTGCGCGGCCCGGAGGCGAGCCAACGAATATCGTTGGCGATCTTCATCATCGAACAAGCGAGGGTTTTCATGACGCCACTCGCAGCCACGACTGCATCGTGCGATGCCAATGCTTCAAATTTGTTTTTAGCGGTGATAAACGGATAACCCGTCAGCTCAGCTATCTTCGCCGCGGATTTCACGCCAAATGCCGGATGGGTGTTCAAGCCGGTGCCGACCGCCGTACCGCCGAGCGCCAGCTCATAAAGATGCAGAAGGATATGCTCGATACGCTGGAGGCCATTGTTGAGTTGAGCAACGTAACCGGAAAATTCCTGTCCTAGCGTCAGCGGCACAGCGTCCATCAAGTGCGTGCGGCCGATTTTGATGATGTCCTTGAACGCTTCCGACTTCTGTTGCAACGTGTTGCGCAGCGTTGTGACCGCTGGGACGAGGCGACGATGAAGTTGATGCACGGCGGCAATGTGCATGGCGGTTGGAAACGTGTCGTTCGACGATTGCGCTTTGTTGACGTCGTCATTCGGATGAATCGGTTTTTTGCTGCCCATCTTGCCGCCGGTCATTTCGATGGAGCGATTCGAGATCACCTCGTTGGCGTTCATGTTGGTCTGCGTTCCGCTGCCGGTTTGCCAGATCACCAGCGGAAAGTGTTCGTCCAATTTTCCTTCGATGACTTCGTCGGCGGCTTTGACAATAAGGTCGGCTTTTTCAGCCGGAAGCAATCCCAATTCTTTGTTCACCAACGCCGCGGCCTTTTTCAAAATGCCAAACGCCAAAATCATTTCCCGCGGCATGCGCTCGCCGCCGATTTTGAAATGAATCAAAGACCGCGCGGTTTGCGCGCCGTAATACCGATCAGCCGGCACTTGTATCTCGCCCATGCTGTCGGTTTCGATGCGGTAGCTCATAAAGTCCTCCATTCAACAAAATTACACTACTTTAATCAACGCGCATCAGAAAAATCTAAGCGACAATATATTTTGCTGGATGGATTGTACGAATTACGAGGTTTATTTCAAAAGACTAAATCGCCCGGGAAAGTGACGGGGTTTTAAATGGTTGGCCAGTGGCTTGCGATGAAATCTTTTGCTTTTTGAATGGCGGCTACCGGATCGACGCCTTCGTATTCGGCAGATCGCCGGCCATCATAACCCGCGCCATGCAAATTGCGAAGACACGTTGATACCGATGTTGCTTTCCTCGCCGCCAGCATTAAAAAAAGACTTCGTGTAAACGTATTTGGCAAAAATCGCCAGCAACTCCAAGCCTTCATAGCGATCTTGAGTCCGATGAAAATTTCCAAAGCGCAGATTATCAAAAATTGCATCACATGATTGAATTGTCTACTCAAAAGTTGGAATTTCGATAACGTTGCCCGTGCTGTGTTGTATATGATCCGAAAGAAAGTAGATGACGAGGTCGGCGATCTCTTCTGGTTGAACAAGTTTCGCCAGATCGCCGGAAGTCGCGCTCCGATTGGCAGCGGTATTGACCATGCCCGGCGCGATCACGTGCGCCAAAATGTTATGCTGCTTGTTCTCAGCAGCAATGATTTTTGCGAGCGTAATGAGAGCGGACTTTGAAACGATATAAGCCGCCATTCCGGGCGCCGGCGATTGCGCGGCTATCGAGGCGATGAAGACGATGCGTCCATATCGTTGCTCGCGCATCACCGGTAAAACGGCTCGCGCCGTGTAAAACGCCTGATGCAGGTTGGTTTGCATCTGCGCGTGCCAGAGCGTTTCATCTGTTTCATCGACGCGGCCGCCGGTGTAACCGCCGATTAAATTGGCCAGCCCGTCGATGCGACCGAATTTTTGGCGGCCTTCCTCAACCACTTTCTGCATGGCGGCGACGCTGTTGCCGTCGCTTTCGATCATCAAAAACTGTCCGGCGGAGGCTCCTGCCAGCTTGATGAGTTTATCCGCTGCGTCGCGCCGTCGATAAGGCACGATCACTTTCGCGCCAGCCTGAGCGACCTTGATTGCCGTCACCGAACCGATCTGGCCGGTGCCGCCGGCGATGATAAACGCTTTGTCTTGTAAAATCATCCTCGATCTCCCAACATAGATGAGCCAAAATCACGTAGCACCAGATTATTCGGATTACACCGATTTTGCATGTAATCATGTAATCAAAGTAATCCGTGCAATCCGTTGCAAAAGTTCATGCCATAAGGAACAAAAACTCAGAATAAAATTCAAAGAGACTACTTGTACCATTCGCTCTTCGGTTGATACGAAGTATGCAACGTGCTGCGCCGTTGATGCCGCTCAATCGCAAGTTGGATCAGCTCGTCGAGCAATTGTGAATACGAGAGGCCGCTCGCTTCCCACAATTTCGGATACATGCTGATGCTTGTAAATCCTGGGATCGTGTTGATCTCGTTCAGATAAAATCGATTCGACGCGCGTTCCAACAGGAAATCGACGCGCGCCATGCCTTCGCATTCGCAGACGACGAACCCTTGAATTGCGGCTTGACGAATGGCATCGGCCATGTGTTGCGGCAACTGCGCCGGGATGTAGGAAGTCGAAGCGCCATCGACGTACTTTGCATCGTAATCATAAAACTCGTTGGAGGGGACAATCTCGCCGGGCACGGAAGCTTTTGGCCGCAGGTTGCCAAGCACGCTGACTTCGATCTCGCGCGGATTCGCCACCGCTTTCTCGATGAGAATTTTGTGATCGTATCTCCCCGCGTCGTCGATAGCCGGTGTCAGTTCTTCAAGAATATGCGCCTTGTTGATGCCGACGCTCGAACCCATGTTCGCCGGTTTCACAAACACGGGCAGACCGAGTTTGTTCTCGATAGCGCCCAGCATCGCCGCCCGACTCATGTTGCTCAATTGCTGCGGGCTTACCGCCGTTGAAAGGTTTTCTTGCTGATCAGCCTGCCAGTCTTCGTATCGTAGCCAGAGAAAATCAACCACGGGAATGCCGGCTTGTAAACAAAGATTTTTTTGCACGACCTTGTCCATGCAAATCGCCGAGCCAAGAACGCCGGCGCCGACATAAGGAAGATTGGCCAAATCGAGCAAGCCTTGCACAGTGCCGTCTTCGCCAAACGTGCCATGCAAAATCGGAATCACCACATCGACCTTCGCGTCGAGAGGGACAATCTCCTGCTTATTAGCCACAATCGGAATCGATGAAATCAGGCGCTGTTCGTTCGGATCGGGAGAAACCAAAGCCAAAGAGCGCTGAGGCTCGTCTCCGCTCTTCAAAAGATTGACAGCTTGACTTCCGGCAATCCACCGCCCCGCCTTGGTGATGCCGACCGGGATGATTTCATATTTATTCGGATCGAAAGCGTTCATCACCGAAGTAGCCGAAACGATTGACACCTCATGCTCGCCAGACCGGCCTCCAAAGATGACGCAGACGCGCAATTTTTTCATTTCTTATTCTCTCAGAAATTATTGCCGGCTGTTTGATGCTTGATGCTGCTCGTTATCGGAACCGTTGCGCCAATTTGCTGCAAAACACCAGGTCCTTGCTGCGCAACCCAACGCTCGATAATTCTTCCATCGACAATACGAAAGATAACTATCGAGCTAAGCTCGACTTTTTTGCCGGTTGGTTGGACGCCAAAAATTTCGCCTGTGTGAGTCGCGGTCGCCGAAATCCGCACGGCGACTTTGTCTCCTTCGGCGATGATGTCTTCGATCTTGTGCGCCGTATCGGGAAAAGCGGCGTAGAGCAATTTGAAGACGTGTTTGATGCCTTCGAGGCCGGGAAGCATTTCGCGAATAGCCGACGGATTGTGATCGATGTAAGCGGGAGCATAAAACTCATCGACGACATCCACATTTCCCTTGTCAACTTCTTCCATCAGCCGGTAAATGAGCTGTTTGTTTTTCTCAACCAAAGAAAGTGAAGACATCGTTGTTATTGAACCTTTCAAAGAATTATTCTATGAATAGTCCTCAATGGGATCGCCGGAACCAAATAGCAACCGATTGCGCGGATTGCGCCGATTTTATTTAATCCGAGCAATCCGTGTAATCCGTTGCAACTGTCTTTGTTTTTTTGAAAAAGAAATAACAATGAAGCTCCCCGACGCAAGCGTCGGGGTATCAAGTGGTGTATTGTCTATTGTAAACGACGCAAGCGTCGGGGAATTGAACCCGAACAAGATTAAAGAAACTAAGCGCCCAGTTCAAGCAACCCGCGATCATCTTTCTCGCCAAAGTTTTTCACCATCCGTCTCAAAAATCGCCGCGCCGTTTTCATCGAGGCGAATCACTTGCGCGTCCATCGCTCGCAAACGCTCCATCACTTCGGGATTGGGATGTCCAAAGCGATTGCGCTTGCCAACCGAGACGACCGCCCAACTCGGAGTGATGTGTTCGATAAATTCTTGCGAGCTGGAAGTGCGGCTCCCGTGATGGCCGACCTTCAAGACCTCGCTGTCAAGTATATCGCCAAATCGCGTCAACTGCGCTTCGCTCCATAATTCCGCATCTCCGGCAAAAAGAAAACTGACGTTGCCGCAAATGATCCGCACGACCACAGAGGCATCATTCGTCGATGAAGTCGCATGGTTCAACCGTGGGTGCAACACCAACAATTCCGCCGGCGCGAACTGCTGCAACCTCCGTCCCGCATACAAGGCTATGCGCGGTAGCCGAAGGCTATCGCTCACTTGTTCGAGGTAAGTTCGTTGGGTCGTATCGACATCAACGCCGCCATACAAAGTATCAACCCGCACGCTCCGAAGAATCGCCGGCACGCCGCCATCATGATCGTTGTGCGGATGAGTGACGATGATCGCATCGAGGCGGCGGATGCCTTGGCGCATGAGAAAAGGAACAATTGTGCGGCTGCCTGAATCAAAACCTGGCTGCGCCGGTCCGGCGTCGATCAACATTCTCCCGCCGCCGGAAAATTCGACGAGCGCGGCGTCGCCCTGGCCGATGTCGAAAAAAGTCGTGCGCATTTTCATCGGTTCGGCGACTGCTGAACGCCACACCACATAATTTGCAACGACGAGAAACGCCGGCAATGCAAAACGCCGGATCGATGATCGCCATTCGACAATAATGATGATCGCCAGAGTAAAAAGAACAATCGCTGCCAAACTGAATTTTATCCCATCGGCATAAGCGCCGGGAGTATCCGCCAGCCATGTTGTAAAATCAAGCATGATACCGGCGCCAAAGTCTGCGGCGGCGCCAAATACCTCGCCGCCGAATTTCCAGAGCGGCATAATCGCACAGGCAGCCGTCGTGCTGGCAACCACCCAAAACGCCAGCGGGATGACCGGTATATTTCCCCAGATCGCCAACGCCGGAACCCTGCCAAAAGCGTGCGCGATGATCGGCGCGGTGGCAAGCTGCGCTGCAATCGAAATCACCAACAGCGCAAGCGTCGCTCGTCCAGCGTGCTTGACCACATCGGGTGTTTTATCAAGGATCGGCCATTGTTTGACAAGCGCCGCAGAAGTTCGATTCAGCAAACCGCTCATCGGCTCATAAAGATAAACCATTCCGAACACTGCGGCAAACGAAAGTTGAAAGCCAAGCTGAAAAAGTTGGCGCGGCTCGTCGACTAAAATAAAAAGCGCGGCAAGCGCCAGCGTGTTGTAAGAATTGCCATTTCGCTCAATGAGCCTTCCGCCCAAAAAGATCAGCGCCATGATCGTGGCGCGGGTCACCGGCGGATTGAAACCGGTGAGCGCAGTGAAGAAAATGAGTGCGACCCCGACAAACAGAGACTTCGGAACTTGCGACAAACGTAAAACATTTCCAAGCGCCAAAACGATCAGCAGCACGAATCCAACGTGGGAGCCAGAGACAACCAAAATGTGAACGAGTCCGGTGCGCACGAAAGCGTCGCGCACGTCGTCGGAGATTTCGGCGCGCTCGCCCAGCAGGAGGCCGAGCAGCAAAGCGGTATTATCCCCGCTGCTGAATCGATGAATTTGCCGCGCCACGGCTTCGCGCGTAATTTGCAAAGGCTTGCGCCAGTTAACTCCATCTGCAGGTTGTCGCGAAATGGCCTCTGCATTTCGACAGCGCAACAAAGCGGTAATGCCTTGCGCCGCAAGAAATTCGCGATAGTTGAAATCACCGGGATTGCGCTCGCCATCGGGCAACACCATCTCTCCGCTCAGAACGACTTGTTCACCAATCTTGAGGCTGTCGATCTGTGTGCCACTGGCGATCACCTTGCCGCTTATCGGTTGCCATTTGTTTTCACCGCGCAGAAAAATTCCCTGCGCCGAGAGCGTATATCGCCACAAGGTATCCGGCGCAACCGAATCTCTTTGATCCGAATCTTTTCTTCGAGGCCGTTCCGCCAGCGGCCTGCCACTGAGCGGTACGCTGATAATCTCGCCAGCAAGAATCACCGAAGCTTCTTTATCCGCAAAACGCTGCACCACATCTGGCGATCGTACATCAACGAGCGCAAGGCGAAAAACGCCGAGCCACACGCAAGCAATAAAAAGTGTAAGCTGGCTGACAATACTCGCCTGCGCGAAAAGGCGGAATGCAATTCCACATGAAATCAATGCGAGAGCAAAAATGCCAGCAGCTATGCCGGGTGAAATCGGCAGATAGCGGGCACAGACCACGCCCGCACAAAACGCCCCTGCAAAAAATGTCGCCGGTGCTCGCGACATTGGCTCGACAGGCTCGCCAACCATGTTCCCCACTTCCTTGTGGAACATTTTCAAATCAAGATCAACGTGCGCCGATGCTATACTTTTGGCTTTGGTGGATCAAGCGTGTATGCCTTCACGTCAGATTGAAAACCGGAATTACGATGCGAGCCGTCGCAGAACGGCTTCTTGCTGCTATGACCGCAGCGGCATAAAGTAATCGAAGTTCTCCCTGCAAGATCAAACTTGCCGCCGGATTGATCGAAGATTTCGAAATCACCTTCGATGCGAATGTTACCGTTGCTGTTGACTGTAATTTTTGCCGACATAAAGATCCTCCGGTTGCAGTTTTGATCTATTCAAAATCGGGCACGAGCGTTGGCAGCATGGCTTTGGCGCTTTTCATCACACGTGGCGGCAGACGCATGATGCCGACGTGCGGCGTTCCAATCGATACTTCGCAATATCTCTGCCAGAAATCCTGCTTCTCGCTTATTTTTGTGACTTGCGACCATGGAATGAAAAGCGCCGGGTGCCCGCAGCGCAGCAATAAAAACATTTCAAGATATATTCCAGACGGCGACAGAATGATCGTCAGACAGGCGCTATAATTGGCAAAGCCGAGGCTACAGCTTTGCCATGTGAATGATTTTCCCTGTGGTTTGGTTTGCGCTCTGAAGCGAGTCACTAATTTTGCCCATCCACCAAATCGCGCGATGGCATGGAATAGCAAACACCACCATAGCGGTAAAGCAGCAAGAACAAGCAGAGCAATTTGTTTTTCGCTCATGTCAAAAATCACTTTTCAGCAATCTTGTCAAAGGTTAAATTTTGAATCGCATACTTGCGCCAATTCTTAAAATCAAAATGCCACCATTCCCATTCATAAACGCGAAAGCCCTGAGCTTCCATCGCGTTGCGCAGCAGCTCGCGATGCCAGCGTTGTGACGAAGTGCCGCCCATGTAATCTGGATAAGCGCGTTCGGAAAATTCGTCGTAGCCACTGACCATCTGCACTGGCTCGCCGGTTTGCAAATCATAAAGCGTGAGATCGACGGCGCAACCGCGATTGTGTCGCGAGCCTTGCGACGGATTGGCCACGAACATTCTCTTGTCCACCGGCGTCGCTTCCCAAAACATTTTGGTGACATACCATGGCCGATAAGAATCGTGAATCAGCAAGCCATAGCCCTGCTGCTTCAAACTTTGATGTGCTCTTACCAACGCTTCTGCCGCAGGCCGTTGCATGAAAGCTTTCGGCTGATCGTAAAAAACCACGCTCATGAAATTGTTGGTGCTTGCATAACGAATGTCGAATTTGATCGTCTTGTCAAGCGTCGCCAGATCGACTAAATCTGTCTTAAAGAACTCGCCGTTTTCAGTTGGAGGTTGAGACTCAAACGCGATCTTTCGCAGCTCAGCCGCGGGTTTCAGTGGTTTGATTCGAAAAGTACCTCCAGCGTCCGTGCCCACCGCGCGGCGCTTGAACACGACGCTGGCAGCTTCGACTTGTGTGGCGTTGCCATTTTTATCTCGTGAGAAGATCAGCTTCTCGCCGTGATAGAGGCCGTAATCGGGAAAAGCATAAACATCTTTGGAAATTTCCGTCAGCGGATAAGAAAAAAACCATTCGATCAGCGCATGCAGCGCCCCGTTCTTTTCAAGAATAAAAAGAATGTTGTGATCCCATCCGTATTCGCCGATCAAGCCTTGCCAATGTTGTGGAGGCAAAGCCGGTTTTGCAGATTCAACACGTTTGTAATTCTTATCACCGATGCACAAGCCACCATCGACGGGAATGATTTTCATCCCATACGAGAGCCGATCATCCACCACGAGTGTATCGCCGAGAGATTTCACCTCCATGCGCATGACACGATTTTCAAGGAACAGACTGCCACTGTGATAAAAGACATCGATGATCGATTCTTCATTCACATAGCGACCAACGAGGCGACTCGCCACCTCGGGCAAAACTGAATCGGGGAAAACTAAAGTTGGCAAAGCCTGTTTTTGTTTCATCGCCAGCATGCATTCCAATGCATGTCCGGCAATGTGCTCAACAACATTGTTGGCGCAATCAATCGTCGAAACGACCGCGACGCCGAGTTTTTGCTCCGGCAACGCTTCAAGCTCGGTGGCAAATCCGTAAATTGCGCTGCCATGTCCGATGCGGCGATGGCTTTGCAACTCTGAAATGGCAAAGCCGATTCCGAATCCTTCTTTTGTGCCAGGATCGGCAAATTGCGGCGTCTACATTTTTTCAAGCGTTTCTTTTTTGAGAATATGCCCGCTCGTCGACTTGCCGCCATTGAAAAGAATGCTCATGAATCGCCCAAGATCAGTCACTGTCGAATACATGCTTCCCGCAGGTGACATGCCAAGTTGAAAAGTCGGGGCGTCAAATTCTCGACCGTCGTAACTCCACATATAAGCTTTGGCCAAGTCTTTGATGATTTCCGGCTCCGGCACGAAAGCGCTTTTCTGCAAACCGAGCGGCTCGATGACTGCTTGCTTCAAGTATTTTGCAAACGGCTTTTCTTGCGTCTTCTCAAGAACGAAGCCAACCACACTGATGCCGGCGTTCGAATATTTGATGCGCTTCTCCGGCTCATACACCAGCTCAGTTGAATTCAAACTCGCGACGGCTTGTGCCAGCGATGGATTGGAATCGTTAAAATAATTTCCAACCGGCGGCTCGCGCACCAAGCCGGAGCGATGCGACATGAGTTGGCGCAGGGTGATGGCTTTGTCAAAAGAATTTCGTGACTGAAAATCAGGAAGGTATTTCGTCACCGGCGCATCGAGGTCAATTCTCCCAGCCTCAACAAGCTGCATGATGCCAATGTCGGTGAACAACTTCGACACCGAGCCGACGCGATAAACCGTCTCCGCCGTTGCGGGAATTTTCTTTTCACGATCAGCCATGCCAAAGCCTTTGGCCCAGACGATTTCCTGGTCATCCACGAGCGCAATAGAAAGCGCCGGAAGTTTCTTGTCTTGCATCTCGTGAGCGATCATTTTTTCCAACTGCGCAGCGACGGGAGCATAATCAACACGTGGCGGTATGTCTTGCGACTTGAAGGTATGGCCGACTGATAGAAAAACAAAAAGCACCGAGACAACGGCGAGACTTAGCCGGCTCGATGAATGCATGCCTAGGCGGGGCATAAGATTTTTTTCTCCAATATGTGAAGTCGTGCTTGGTCGCGGCAGGTGGCGAAGTCCGACTTGGGCATGACGATCTTTCAGATTCTGCAAACCCCTGCTGCCCAAGTCGGACTTCACATTCTCCTGCGCACGTCAGGCTTGCGCCGATTTTACTGAGACATCATCGTCTCACGCTGCAGCTTGCTTGCAACTTTCATCACGTCACTGAAAACCCGCATCAAATTCCCACTCCAAATTTTGCGAATGTCCTTTTCAGAGTAACCGCGCTTCAACAGCTCTGCCGTGATATTCGGCATCTCGGAAACGTCGTTGATGCCGTTCAATCCACCGCCTCCGTCGAAATCTGAGCCGATGCCGACGTGATCTCTGCCCATGACTTTTGTCATGTGGTCGATGTGATCGACGGCGTCTTGCAGCGTCGGTCGATTAGGAGGATATTTGGTATTGATCTCTTGAAAAACCTGGCGGATGCTATCAGCCTCCTGCGCCGGCAATTCGCCGCGGCGCATTGCTCTGATTTTTTCCTGCCACGGCTTCAACGCCTCCTCACGTTCGGGATTCGGCGGCATTTTTTTAATATACTCGCCCAATAGGCAAACCTGCACGACGCCGCCGTTTTTCCTTACCGCCTTCAGCATCTCATCGTTCATGTTGCGGGGATGATCGCGCAATGTAAACGCGCTGGAGTGCGAGGCAATCACCGGCGCTTTGGTGATGGCAATTACGTCCCAGAACGTGTCATCGTGAACATGCGAGATGTCGACCATTATGCCGAGGCGGTTCATCTCGCGCACAACTTTTTCGCCAAGCGGGCTTAATCCTCCCCACTGCTTCGTCGAGTCGGTCGATGAATCGCTGATTTCATTGTTTCGTGTATGGCTCAAGGTGATGTAGCGCACCCCGAGATCGTAAAACATTTTCACGTTGCTGAGGTCAGCGCCGAGAGGATAACCATTCTCCATGCCCATGAAGATCGCGCGCTTGCCGGATTTCTCGATGCGAGAAGCGTCTTCGGGAGAGAGTGCAATCTCGGCTTTATCAGGATTATCAGCCACCATTTTCTTGGTGAGTTCGATGAGCTTGAGCGCGTGGGCTTTGGCGTTGGCATGGCCTTCATCGGTGCGCGGACCTTGCGAGGTAAAGATCGACATAAACGCGGCGTCGAGACCGCCTTCTTTCATGCGAATCAAATCCCATTGGCCGCTGCCGAATTTTCCCGGCTCATGGCGCTCGCCGGGAACAAAGTCGGAGTTGCGGTTTTGATGTGATGGCCAATCGATGTGGGTGTCGACGGTGAGAACTTTGTCGTGCAGTGCATTTGCCTGTGATAAAAGTTTTTGATCGATAGGTTGAGAATCGACGCTTGACGGGCTTGATGCTAACAAAATAGATATTGCGGCCTTGCTGATTCCTCGGAACATATCACCTCCGTGTCGAAGTAATCACTGATTTTGTGGAAGGGTTTAATCAGAAGATGTGATACAAACACGATTCGCGCAAAAAGTATATCACATAGAGCTAACTGTTCTCTCTTGCAACCTTGCAAGCAAATGATCGACTTTCTTATCCAGCGCCGCCAAATCTCCGTCATTCTCAATAACAAAGTCCGCGCGCTTGGCTTTTTCTTCAATCGGCAGTTGCGTGGCGATGCGGCGATGCACGGCGGTTTCATCCACGCCATCTCGCTGCATGACGCGAGGGATGCGCTGCTCCATCGGCGCCGAAACCACCACCATCACATCCATAGCCTCGTTCCAGTTTACTTCATAATGCAACGCGGCTTCGACGACGACCATTTTTTCTCCGCGATCACGAAGCGCGTCGATCTCGCGCTCGACCGTGCCGATCACGCGCGGGTGAATGATCGCATTCAAAGCAGCGAGTTTGTTGGGATCGTTAAAGACGATAGCGGCAAGCTGCTTGCGCTGTAGCTTGCCATCTGCATCATAAATGTCGGGACCAAATTCTTTTTTCAGCGTGGAAACAACGGCGGGATTTTTCTCTGCGATTTCCTTGGCGAGGGTGTCGGCGTCGATGACGCGGACGCCGGCTTTTTGCAGGCGTTTGCGGACTTCAGATTTTCCGCAGCCAATGCCCCCGGTTAAGCCGATCACGAGCATAAAGCCTCCATCTCCCCGGATAGGGTTGCAAAAATCAGAAAATGCGTTTTAGAATAAACTACTGAACGATAGCAAATTTAATAATAGTATGCAAGTCCCCTGCTTCAACGTAGGCAAAATAAATTCCCGATGGGAGCATTTGTCCTTCCTCATCGCGGCCGTCCCAGTCGATCCCTCCGTCGCCGTCTCGCTCGGTGAGGGTTTTTCGGAGGCGGCCTTCCAAATCGACAATTTTTATTCTCGCAGCAGGCGTCAGACCGGCAAATGTCACGACAGCATCGCGGCGCGGAACAAATGGATTCGGGTAAGTGAAAACGTCGTTGAGATTGTTATTGGCAAACGCAAATCCTGCGGCGTTGCCAAGACCACGCTGCAAGGGGATGCCATCGGTGCTCACCACGCTGATCGCTTCAATCGAAAAACTTCTTCCCAAGGCAGCGATCACACCGTCTCGCAAACGCAGACGAACCTGACTCTCCGCCCCGGCAACAACCTCGGCGTATTCGAGCGTGAGCGGCGAGCCAAGGCGGTAACTCTCGACGTTTGTCGCGCTGGCAACTTGCACCGGCGCATTGAACTCCAGCAAAATAATTTTTGGCGATTCCAAAGTCGCGCGAATGAGATAAAAGGTTTTTAAGGATTGATGCACAATAAAACGCGCGAACGAGCGCAGAGTGTCCAACGGCACATGATCGGCATCGGCCATATCTCTTACCATTACTTCATATTCACCGGGCGATAGCGCGCCGGTAGTGAAAGTGAGCACGGCCTCAGCGCCGCCGCGACCGATGACAACGCTCTCGGGATATCCAACCGCCTCGATGCGAAAACGTTGCGGATCGCGAATCGATTCATCCATCGCTTCATTAAACAAGACCGCAACTTGAGAAGGCGCCACATATTCCGCGCGCAGGACCCCAGGCTTCGAGCTGGGACGGGCAGAAACGGTGCGCGACTCCGGCCCGACGACCAAAGGCGGGCCAACTTGGATGGCGGCAACGCGATACTGATAAAGCTGGTCTTGCCGCACATCGAGGTCAAGAAAGTTCGTAGCCGTCGTCGCGCCGACTTGCGCGAACTGATTTTGTTCGGCAAGGCTGCGAAGAATTTGATACGCCCAAGCGCCGATCACCGGCCGCCAGGCGACTTGCACGTGGCGTTCATCCAGCGGCCGCGCGACGACATCGAGAGGCGCAGCCGGGCCGTTGTTTGAGCCGCGCGCCGAAAAACCGCGTAGGCTCTCGCCATCCGAAAAAAGAAATTGGCCGAAGGCATCATACAACATGACAGTCGTATTGCTCTGCGCCGGTTCATAATGCCAAATCACTTCATATGCAACGTCGTTCCAACTCACAATGTAGACGTCGGGGAACAAGTTGAGAAAGAGTTCTTGATCGCCGTCGGCGTCGAGGTCGCCGGCGCCGGTACCGGCATCAAAATCCTGCGGCGGCTGAAATCCGAAGAAAGCCTGTTCCCACACCACATCAAAGTCGTTATCGCCGAACGATTTGTAAATGCGAAAGACCCAGTGCCTGGCGTCGGATTCATGCTCGCTGTTCAACGAGGGATCGGAATGACAACCGGCGGCGAATTCGATTCGACCGTCGCCGTCGAAATCTCCGGCGCGAATGAAATCAATGCTGTCGATCAGTGGCAAGCTTGCCTGCCAGGTTGATACAAAACCGCTGCCCGACGGCGCGCGCTCATAAAGATAAATGTCGCCGTCGTAATCGCCGAAGAGCACTTCCACTTTTCCATCGCCGTCGAAGTCGGCGAGCTCGCAATGCGGTACGCCCGCGAGATTGCCACCGCTTGTCGGATTGGGCAGCGAGTCAACAATGGCATACTCGTCGTTCGCGACATTTTCCAAAATCGTCCAACGATTGCCGACGCGCCCAATAATTTCCATCTTTCCATCGCTGTCGAGGTCTGCATAACGGCTCGCCCAAAAATCCGATGAGTCGACCCACGCAAGACGGGTTGGAAATTCAAATGGATTTTGCGCTTCGTAAATGAAGCTCGCGCCCCCGAAGCCTGCAAGAATCTCGCGTAAGCCGTCACTGTCGCCGT
>Ga0247727_10003070_pt1 | contig 37422 bp, 31 predicted proteins | sample WisWelCaveWW1625_FD_202498 | JGI IMG/M metagenome (GOLD analysis project Ga0247727, IMG submission 202498) | Biofilm microbial communities from Wishing Well Cave, Virginia, United States - WW16-25 | ecosystem: Environmental > Aquatic > Deep subsurface > Groundwater > Cave microbial mat | place...
AGTCCATCGCTTTGGGCCCTTGGTCTCTTCGTCTTTTGCTTTGGTTGCTACTGCCATGTGACCTCCAATTTGGTTACGGCATCTAGTTTACCGCAAATCCGTGTCCAAATCTATTGGTGGCAGTATAGCATTCCTTTTGTGAACATAGGTCAAATGTATTTAACTGTAAATTTTTTTTAAAGGCCGCGAAGCGTCAGAGTCATTTCCGTTGACCAGATATCGCGATTTGCTCATAAAAACGAGAAGAGGCTAGTACGGTTTAACAAAAGTTTTTGCTGGAATTTGTGCTCAGCTTTTTCGATCCTCGGAAGAGCAAAGTGCATGAGATGCTAAAAACTGGCGTTAAATCGTGCTAAGGTTAATTTTCGGTGAGCATGGCGTGGCTTAAATCGCGTGATTTGCAGTCATTATCTCAGATCCCCATCAACTACTTGTTCTTTGGGTTGTATTTTCTTTTTATCGCCTCGATCCATCTGTATCACGTCTTTTTGATTGAAGATCAGGGGAGTTTTGCTAGGTACTTCTTTCTGCTCTACTCTTTTGTAGAATGTCTCATCGAGACGCTATTGCTGCTCTTGATCGCCAACGGGATTCGGCTGTTTTTCCCGAGGTTTGGGTTGATATTCTACGGAGTGGGCGTATTTTTTCTGCTGCTGACGCACTTGATCGATTTTCCACTGGTGCGCTTCATGGACATGTCGTTTTGGTATGCGCTCAACTTTGTGGCTCAGCTGAAGTGGTCGACGTTCATCGAGCTGCTCTATGCCAGCAACGTTTCGATGGGTGTGTGGCTGCTTTCATTTGCTGCTGGCGCGCTGCTGGTGATTTCCAGCATTTGTTTTTTTCGCATCACTGAAAAGCTGTCGAGCAAACGCCCTCTGGTATGCTCCTATGCGCTTTTAGCTACGATCTTGTGTACATTTTGCCTATTTCTATTCACCTGGGAGTATACCGCCCATAACTACGCTGTGAACGTGCATTTTGACAGATACGAAAAAACTCTACCTTGGAAGAGCACGCTTTTCCCCGAGAAAAAAGAGCACTTGGCTCTGCTGACACCTCTGCGAGAGCCGCTAGGGCAAGCAGAGCGGTTTGGTAAACTGGATTCACAAGCATTCTCGCTGAGGCGCAAACCCGATATCTACCTTTTTATCGTCGAGTCTTTGCGCGAGGATTTTATAAGCGAGCGTGTCGCGCCAAACCTGTATGGTTTCAAACGGGACAACCTCTCTTTCGACTTAGCATTATCGAATGCAAATGCTACGCATATCTCATGGTTTTCAATCTTTTATTCCCAGCTCCCCTTCTATTATGGAGCCGCGCATCTGAATGAGTGGAAAGGGGGAAGTCTCTCTCTGCAAATCCTGAAGAAGATGGGTTACAAAATTAACGTGTGCACCTCGGCCCGCCTAGCTTATTTCGAAATGGATCGATTGATCTTCGGTGAAGGAGGGCACTTAGCCGAGGCCATTTACACCTTTGAAGAACCTGAAGAGGATGTGCCTTACCTAAGAGATAAGAAAGTGATGCAGAAAGTGGCGCAGTGTGCGGCTCAGAGCGATTCTAAGGGGGGCCACGCCTATATCGTTTTTCTCGACGCCACCCATCATGATTACAGCTGGCCAGCTGAGATGCAGCCCCCTTTCAACCCATATGAAGAGAAGATCAACTATTTGAAGGCGGCCTTTACGAATAGTGACGTCGAACTGATCAAAAACCGGTATCGCAACTCCCTTTACTATGTCGATTCACTGTTTGGAGAGTTTTTCTCCACGCTTGAAAAGTCTCCTGGAGGAAAAGAGGCGGTCGTGGTGATCACGGGAGACCATGGAGAAGAATTTTACGAGCATGGTCATCTCTTTCACGCATCTAGCATCAGTCACCCTCAAACGCATGTGCCGCTCTACTATAAGTTTGGACAAGATAAGACGTTGCGCGAACGTGCGAAATGCCCTATGACGTGCCACATGGATATTTTCCCCTCAGTTTTCCATTATCTCGCCGGCGAGGATGTGATGAGAGAGGCGATGCAAGGGCAATCGATCTTCACAAAAGAGCGCTGGCCCTACACGGTGATTGCGCGTTTCAATGCTAGCAGCAGCCCTTCTGAATTTTGCATTCACAATGGCGAGTCTAAATTGCTGCTTTCTTTCAGCGACGAGAGAGACATCTTTAACTCCAAAGGATTGAAGATCATCTCGACGAAAAATCAAAGGGATGAAATTATTCCACATAATTTGCATTCCATCAGGGAGAATTATGGCGAAGCATTGGATCGCCTCTTTTCTCCTTAGTTTAGCAACGCTTTTGACTGAGCCCGTGTTGGGTCAAGTGCAGTGTGGCTTGGAATGCCCCCCTTCTGAGGTAGATGTGGAAGCGACCATCGCAGGAAAAATTCGGGTGAAAACGCTCAAGAATTTCGATCACTTTCTCAATTGGAGCTTAAGCGACAAGCTGCGCACTTATGCCCTGGCAGATCCGCTCAGGCAGCATAAGATCTCTGCAGCAGCGCCGCCGCTGGTCGATTTTGCTGAAAAGCACGGCTATTTTTCCAATATACATCCCCTCATCGGACAGGTCTCCACGCACCCTAGCGATATCGAGTTTGTCTGTTGCCTATTCCAAGAGCTACACACACTTGCGGCATCCAGCGAGTTTCTCTCTTTTGCGACGGCCGAAGTGGTAGCCAAAGTACTGGCTTATCGAGATCTAAAAATAGGGATGCGCCTGTCAATTCCTAGCCTGGCGCCCACATCTAGGCAACTTGTGACCTACGAGGTGGACCATATCTTCGATTTGTGGCGCGGCATGCCAGCTTTTGGGCTTGTGCCCGACACAGAGGGGGAAGCATCGCTCCTGTTATTCCGTGGGACCGATTTTTCGATCCTCTCTGAGCGCGGACTTGCCTCGATGATGAGCGATCTTGATATTTCAGGCCCTGGCTTTAGAGTGTTTCAGCGCGCTCAGCCCGAGATCCGCGTGTGGCTGGAGAAGGTGGCAGCGATGGGCAAGCGAGCTAGGTTGCTAGGCTTTAGCTTGGGAGGCGCGCTGGCCGCGTACACCTTCACCTACGAGAGGGAAAGGCTCAGCGCCCTGCCCTCCATGGCATTCTGCCCTCCTGGCGTCTCAGAGCAAGTCCTCGAGGATTGGCTCACCCTTCCCAAAGAGAGTGCGAGGCAATTGCTGCTCTACATCAATGCGGGCGACGTGATTCCCAAGGTGGGCAAACTCATCGGCGAGCCTTTGCTGATTTCGTTCGACCAACCTCTTTCTCCTCTACGTGCACACACGGTGCTTGTCTCAGGACAAGAGAGTTACTTTGTTAACAAGATCAACCTACAACAAGAGAATGAGGCGAGATGATCCAAATATTATTTCTACTGCTTTTTGCCCTATGCGGCTGCGGTGGTTCGGGTAATGGACGATATACTTACTATGGAGATGAGTACAGCGGATACTATTGGGAAGGGCGCCATAACCACCCCGACCATCATCACGGTCACCGTGGCCATCACGACGGCCATCATGGCCACGGTGGCGGCCATCATGGTGGACACGGCGGCGGTCATCACTGACGCCCAGCGTAGCGCGCGTTTGTGCCTAGCTCGTCTTCAATCTCGAGTAGGCGGTTGTACTTTGCCACCCGATCCGAGCGCGAAAGCGATCCCGTTTTAATCTGACCAGCGGAGGTAGCCACAGCGATGTCGGCAATCGTGGTGTCTTCAGTTTCTCCGGAACGGTGGGAGATGATGGTTCCGTAGCTCGCGCCTTTAGCCATGGCAATTGTTTGCAAAGTTTCAGAGAGCGTGCCGATCTGGTTGACTTTGATCAAAATAGCGTTGGCGACTTTGTGTGCAATGCCCCGTTTTAAGAAAAGGGGATTGGTGACAAAGAGATCATCGCCCACGAGCTGGATTTTAGCGCCTAAACGCTGTGTGCACAGGGCCCAGCCCTCCCAATCGTTTTGATCAAGTCCGTCTTCGATCGAATCGATCGGATAGGCTTGAGAGAGTTTTTCAAGATAACCCACTTGTTCTTCGGTTGTGCGGCTGACAAATGCTTGACCCGCGTCCATCTTTTTCTTCTCTAAATAGCGCTTAGAAGAAACATCGTAAAATTCAGAAGCTGCGCAGTCGAGGGCTAGAGTAAAGTCTTGGCCAACTTTATAGCCGGCATGCTCGATGGCTTTTAAGACGAAATCCAGCGCCTCTTCATTCGATTTAAGACGGGGTGCAAAACCCCCTTCATCTCCTACCGATGTCACGTGCCCAGCTTTTTTCAGCAAACTTTTCAAGGTGTGAAACACCTCCGCTCCCCAGCGCAGCGCTTCTTTAAAAGAGGGCGCGCCGATGGGGCGGATCATGAACTCTTGAAAATCGAGAAAATTATCGGCATGCGCGCCACCATTCAAAATGTTCATCATGGGAATCGGTAGCAATGTAGCGCTAGCGCCTCCCAAATATTGATAGAGAGGCATTTTTTGCGAAATAGCTGTCGCCTTGGCGCAAGCTAGAGAGGCGCCTAGGATAGCGTTAGCGCCTAGTTTAGATTTGTTGGGAGTGTCATCGCATGAGATCATCGCTAAGTCGAGCGCAGATTGATCGAATAGATCTTTACCGACGAGCAGCTGGCTTAAGAGCGTGTTCACGTGCGCCACAGCTTTGAGGACCCCTTTGCCGCCATAGCGTTTAGGGTCGCCATCGCGCAGCTCAACGGCTTCATGTTCTCCTGTTGAAGCGCCTGAGGGCACCATAGCTTTGCCGATCGCGCCATCATCGCTGCGCACGATCACCTCGAGTGTGGGGTTGCCGCGCGAATCAAGAATCTCAAGGGCATGAACGGAGATGATTTTGGACATAAACTTCACCTAATGCGATGTTCTTCTTCAAGGGAAGCCATTAAAGCGCAATAAGAGGCAAAGCGCAAGGGGGAAATTTCTCCATGCTCGAGCGCATTTTGCACAGCACAATCGGGCTCTGAGAGATGGCCGCAGTCGGGAAATTTGCACTGCGCACCGCGCTCTTGGATCTCGGTGAAGTAGGCGTTGATCTCCTCTGCTTTTAAATCCCAGAGGCCGAAGCTGCGAATGCCCGGGGTGTCGATGCAAAAGCTCTCCCCTTCTAAACGCACCAGATGGGTTGTGGTAGTCGTGTGCGCCCCTTTGAGTGTCTTCTGCACGAGCTCGCCAGTGGGTAGATGAGTGCCTGTGATCAAATTGATCAGCGATGACTTGCCCACGCCCGATTGTCCCGAGAAGACCGAGGTTTTGCCAGCCATATGGGTTTTGAGTTCAGCGATCCCTTGTCCTGTAGCACAGCTTAAAGGGATGACTGGGATGCCAAGCGCGCGATACGTCTGCAGAAATTGCTCGTAGAGGGCCCGTTCTTCCTGAATCACCGCATCAGCTACATCGGGAGGCGGAGTGTCTAACAAATCGACCTTGTTGATCAAAATCACCGGAGTCATTCGCCCTTTTTGCGCCGCGATGATGTAGCGATCGATGAGAAACGGTTTGAGTGGAGGCGCTAGAACGGAACAGGTGATCAGCACTTGATCGATATTCACAGCGATCAACTGCTCTTTCGTGCGGTAGAGATGATCTGCGCGTGAAAGGACCGAGCTGCGCTCTTCCACGCGTGTGACGACACCTTCCGTCTCGCCACTTGGCTGTACCCAGACATAATCTCCCACAGCCACCAAATTCTTGATGCGGCTCTTATCCTTTTTGAGTGCGCCTTTTAAATTGCAGACAAAGCGCGTGCCAGCACAGTCGACAAAGATCCCTTCAGGCGCAATGGCCAGCACGCGCCCGCGCAACATCCCTTCAGCCATCGGCACAGCTTCCATGGCATCGGCGCGCTTTTTCAGTTGATCTTGATCTGTTTTCTTGTATTTTGAGCGGTCTCTACTGACGATCCGCTTGCGCTCTTTGCGATCGGCTTTGCGCTCATCTGAGTGGTAATCCTCTTCATACTCAAAGTAGTGATCTTTACTCATTTCGATCTCTTGAATGCGTGCATTAAAATCGCACCAGCGACGGCGACGTTGAGCGATTCCATCGCGCTTGCCATCGGAATAGCTACACAGCGCGCTAGCCTGCGTGTGAGCGGGCTCAAACCCTGCGCCTCATTGCCCAGAGCTAAAGCCACTGGAGAGTCCGCTTGCACGCTTTTCAAATCATCTCCGCGGCTATCCGCCGCTAAAAAATTCCATTGCTTGCATTGCAACAGCGCCTCGACCTCTTCCCAACTCGCAACTTGGATCGGCAGTTTGAAAGTAGCGCCTTTGGCAGCGCGTAGCGCCCGCTCGTTAAAAGGATCGGTGCTTTGCGGCGTGAGCAGCACTCCCTGCCATCCGAGGGCTAGTGCCGTTCTGAGCAGCGTTCCCAGATTGCCTGGATCGGACACTCCATCGAGGATGAGCAAATACTCCACCTGACGCAAGTCCGCTTGCGGCGGCAGCTCGATCTCCACCGCCAGCGCTTCAGGACTTTTCAGCCCCGTCACCTTCTTTAGAATCTCAGCAGTCACTTCGAAGCTGCTTTCAGCGCGCAGTGCAAAGCCCGGCTCAAATCCCTTTTGCATAAAGACGGTTTTGAATGGGAAGCGCGCGGCCAGCTCGCGAATCAGCTTATCGCCCGAGATTAGCGCGGTGCCACACTCCTGACGGTAGTCGCGCCGCTCACGCAGCTTAACCAGATGCTTGACCAGCGGATGTTGGAGACTCGTGATCTGCTTTTGAGGTCTATTTGAGACCATTGCAAAACCCCCATTCACCCATTAAAATGGCCCTTTTTCCAGCCACTGAACCACCAGCTCGTCTCATCACTGATCGGAGCTGCGGTCAGAAAAATCAGCGATTTTTCCGGGCCAAACGAGTTATGCCGAGTTTTGCAATGGTCTCTATTTTCCATAGACCAAGATCATCGCAGATTCCCTTTTGCCCGACAAGTTCCAAGCTGTATGTGAATAAAATATTTTAGCGATGAGCAGTGCCTTGACGAGCTCCGCTTATCATCTGTTATATTGCGAGTACAGCCTCTGCATGACACCATCGACTTGATCCCAAGCTACTTGATTCGCTAGCACGTTACCATTTGCGTCTTTTATCGTGACGGTGTACACCTTTTCGATCAGCGGTGCGTCGTATTGAGGTCTTCCATCAGCCCCGCGTCCTCGGACTTGGGTTTGGTACCGGCTTGATAGATAAAGCGTTCTTCCGCACACTGCAATGGGCTTAAAGTCGACCTCTCCAATCTCTGGAGCAGGGATTATACCATTGGTACCTCCGCGTATTCTTGGCTCTCCGTTACGCTCAACTTGCGCCTCCCAATTTTGATTTGGGCTGTAAGAACTTAAGCCAGCAGTTGCTCTAGATGAATACATTTTTGACCACCTTTAAATGATTTAATTTAGTTAGTGCTGCTAATTTTAAACGAAAAGCAGTAATTTTTAAATTAAAAAACAATGTTATAACGACTCGTCGTCCCAGATCTATTCAACGCAAAGACGTCAAGTCGATAAGATTTTTCTTTTTGCGTCTTGGCGCCTTGGCGTCTTCGCGTTTAAATTTTCCGCTAAGTTTAGTAGCGTCGCATTTCAGAATCGACAGAGAGGTCGATGGTTTCCGGCTTGCTGATATTCATGCTCGGCTTTATGCTGCTTGAGTATATCCAGGTTTTTTAAAACTATTAATAAAGTTTTGAAAGGTCAGGATTGCAATTTTTAACAGTCAAAAAAACTTAGATCAAATTAAGTTTTATTGATGAAGCACTTTGAATTTAACAGCTTTAATGAAGGATCTATTTATGGCAGCACCTACTTCACCACGCGGAGAACAAGGCTCAGAGCATCGTGTTAGTTTTGCGGATGCAGCATCTGTAGCGGCTCCCACTTCGCTACGTACCCGCCATGCTTTACTTGGCGGGCCAGACACCAACCCATCGATGGCAGCACTCGCTGAACAAGTTAAAGGATTACAGGCTCAATTGGCCGAAAAGGGACGCCAATTAGATGCGCTAGCAGCTGTATTGGCTAAAGACGAGCCTGCTGCACACCCAGCCTCTACGCCCACTTTAAGAGCAGGAACAGGGGCAGCCAGAGCTCTAGTTAGTATGGGGCTAGGCCATTCTGTACAAAGGCTCGCAGAGCACAGCGTGGTGCTGGCCGTATTAAATCAAGTGGAGACTAGGCTGTTAGAGGAACGCGCTTGCGCAGAGAGTCATCTGCCATCCCTAGAGGAGCCCGTTGTCCCAGGAGCACTTCTTCCACCTTCGAAATCTGTGCTGCCTGGCCAATTTGCTGATCTACTTGCAGAGGCCGACCAGCAGCTCTCTGAGAAGGCTCGTTATAGCGCTAAACTGGTTCTTTTGATTCAAGGCGTGCACATGATCCTCCTCAGAGAGCCAAGCGCTGCCACATCGCTAGATGCTCTGCCAGAAGCAGCGCAATTAGCCATTGAGGCTTCAGTGGATGCTTATGTGAAGGCTGAAACGATCGCTTATTTTTCTCGATCTGAAGCTGTCTTGGATAGGATGGTTCAACTACTTGTGAATGCAGGTCTTCTACAACGCCGCATTCAACAAAGATTAGACATGGTTCGGCAATTTTGTGCTGAGTTGAGAGACGAGCTCGCGTCTGATCTTGCTCAGATGAGCGCTCGAACAGCCAAGCAGTTCACCCCTGCGTCATAAATGAGGGGGCTGTGATCATGGCCCCTACCACTGCTGGGACCTGCAGGCTCGCTGAGCGAAAATGCAGGTCTAGTGAGCCAATTGCAAAACTCTTCGACGCTTAAAATCGCCCTTTTGCACCCCATCGCGTCCGCGCCTCCTCGCCTACCCTCTCGGGTAGGCTGCCGTCAACACGTCGGACAGGCTAAGCCTGCCTACGCAATGGGGTGCAAAATCTTCGATTTTAAGCTGTCGTGGAGTTTCACAACTGCCTCCAGTTATCTCTTCTGCAACTGAGCATATTCGTTCAACAGGAGCGCTACGTAGCGAAAGACCGCAGCTTGGCTTAAATTGCGGACTGCGAACTCTTTGGCATTGGCTCCTATCTCTTGGACAAGGGGATCGTGGGCTTGAGCCCAAGTGAGCTTTTCTATCAAGTCTTCTCCAAATGCCCCTACGGGGATGTAGTGCACATAAGGCTGCATTGCTGCGTAATACCACTGCACATCGCGCGATTCGAATTTAAATACGGGACATCCTGAGAAAAATTGCCAAAACGCGCGGGAATAAGCGCATGAGTTGCCATCGATTAAAATTTGGTACTTGTATTGGAAGTGCCTTTTGACGGTGAGGGCTTTTCCAAAAAAGTGGGGGAATTGAGCGCGTAGCTCTTCTGGGTGAGGAGATTGGGTGAGGAAGGTGAAACGCGCATCGAGAAGCTCTGGATGATCGAGAGAGAGTTTGACAAGGGCTGAACGGGGAAAAGCCTGGAAAGAATCGATCGAGAAGGTGTGCCCAAACACCGGGCTGCGCCCTGTGGTAGCACCTCTCCAAAAGGCTTGATTCTTTCTTTGCGCCCACGGGTACAGTTTCTCCCCGCGTCTCACCTCTGCTAGGAATTTGGGATTACCCGAAAAAGTTTCAAAGTCGGGAAAGAGAATCAGCCCACTGTTGGCTGTTGGATCATTTGCAAAGACGAAGACGGGCCCTGGAGGCAGCGGAAATCCAACGAGATGGTCATGGACTGAGATGATAAAATCGACATCGGGAAGCTTGTGAGTCTTGAGCATCTCTTCAAAGCCAGCAAGGAGGATCTGCGCCCGCTCATGCAGCGCCGTTTGCCCTGGGCACGAGATAGTGTTGTTCACGATCTGAAAGCGCACGAGGCATAGCTCCTCCTTGTGCTGCATGATCTGATCGAGGTGCTGTTGTGTGATCCCTGATGAAAAATAGGGAGCGAGATCGCGACGCACTTGGGAGTGCATCCAAGAGTACGAGGCATCGTCTGATTTTTCTGAAAAATGAACGAATCCCCAGCTGGCAGCAGCGGTCAATATGGCTAAGATTGAGCATAGCCAAACCATCCTAGATTTTAAAAAGTAACGCGACATTGCTTGTGCTCCAGTTTCTGCGACTTATACCGGACTCTGTTGATTTGTAAAGATTTCTGCTCGATCTTTTCCCGCTAGAAGAGATATTCGGCCTCACCAACTTATCTTCAAGTTTGCCTCGGCCTCCATATCGCTTCGATCGGCAAAATCTCGTCGCATAAATCTTCACCTCTCAACAGAGTCCGGTATAAGCATTTTACTTATGCCAGAGTTAAAATTCTAGAAACCCACTTTTCTTTAATAAATCACTTTGATACCCTTGCGAGGGTTTTGTGAGGTGTTTATTGAAAGTTAGGCACAAAGCTAGCAAGGGGTCGTTGATCCTGGTGACGCTTTTCCCCCTTCTGATGATGGGGCTTGGGATTTTTCTTTGCTGCCAACATCGCGGTTTTAGCGTTGATAAGATTGCCTCATTCTTGCCGCACAATCCTTCTTGGGAGACACCTGAATTGGTACCCCAGGTGCGCGAGCAGTTTGCGCGCGAAGTGTTTGCCCAGCCTTTCTACTACTTGGGCTCAGGTAGATATTGTTACGCTTTTGTGAGCTCCGACGGGAAGTATGTGCTTAAATTTTTTAAGATGAGCAAACTTCTTCCAAAGATGTGGGCTAAGAATTTTCCATTCTCTCTCTTTGAGCGGTTCCGTTTTGAGAATGTGGAAAAGAAAGAGTTGTTATTGCAAGAGACGTTTCAAAGTTTTAAAGATGCCTATTTGCGCCTGAAAGAGGATACAGGATTGCTTTACCTGCATCTGAACCGCACGCGTGAATTAAGAACAAAGGTGGAGCTCTACGATAAAAAAGGGGCCAAGTTCATCATCGATATCGATACAACGCCCTTTGCTTTGCAGTGGAAAGCTGAAAAGATCTATTCGCGCCTTTCTAACTTAGCCAAAACAGAGAAGTGGGACGAGGCTAGGGGTGCCGTGCATGCTGTGCTGGAGTTGATTGCAGATCGCACTTCTCGCGGTTTTTCTGATGGCGATTGTGGCGTGGGTAATAACTACGGGTTTGTGGGGGATCGCCCCATCCTCATCGATTTCGGATCGATCAGTTACAACGATGCTTATGCTTACCCTCATCGTATCCAACATCAGGTGCTTGAGCTGGCCGAGAGGATGGATCACTGGGCGATGGACAATATTCCTGAACTCTCTGCGATCATTGCTGAAGAAGCGCAGGCCGTGATCGACGCCAATTGTCAATGAACAGTATCCTGGGACTTTGCGAGCTCTGACTGTGCGATAGCGCATGGCTTGCCGCACGTTGCTTGCAGTTTCTCTTGGAAGTGGGGAAGAAGCTGGGGGTAGTTGCGCTCTAGCCATAGTTTAAAACTGTGGGTGATGCTGTCGACTTCTTGCTGATAAGCGAGGTTTTGCTGTCGGATAGGGTCGATACGCATCTTGCCGATGTCGATCTGTACGGCGCGATCGCCAATGATGCCAAAATTTTTCCTCAAGATGGGGTCGTTATCCGCCACGCCTTTTTTCCCTAGAAAGTCGATCAGTGAGAAAACAGATGTGATGATATTTCTAGCGCCTTCCATATCTCCGGCATGCATCAGCTCAGAGATGCGGGGGTAGATCAGCTGCGCGCGTTTCTGCACGTAGAAACAGGTTTCGTCCAAGTTGATGAAGTGGCGACTTTGGTTCTTATCGATCAAGGCCACTGTTTGATTCAAGTGGTGTGTGGGAGCTAAGTGAACGTAGATGAGGCCCGTTTCATTTTTCAATTCTATATATGCCGTTTTGCAAGCATTGAATGTTTCTTTCAGCTTTTTCGCTTTAAAGAGGGCTTGTTGGTAGTAGGGGTTGAAAGAGAATGGGAAGAAGGCGAGCCAAGATTTCGGAGTGAGTTTGTGCATTTTTAGAAATTTTAAAATGTACTGCCCGTCTTCAGAGATAAAAACGTAGGCTTGCGAGCCTTTGGAGAAAAAAGTGAATTTTTGTTTTAAAATTTGATCGAGCTCGGCTTGTTCCGTGTCGCTGAGGCGAGGGAGGTTCCACTCAGAGGAAAGGGGGGAAGAGGAGGTGACCTTAGAGAATGCAAAGTGGGAAGAATAGTGGTGAAAAAACCGGTCTAGCCCCATAAAAAGGGAGCTCAATATGAAAAGAATCGTCAAACCAACAGTATATCCCTTCGTCATAGCATCCTTGTTTTAGAACAATGGTCTTATCGAGAATGCCAGATTGGGGATTTTTTCAGTATTAGAATTATAGCCTGGGGGTCATCGAGGTCCTCATTGACCGAAAGACGCTCCGCCTCTTTGAGTAGGGCGCCTAGTTGTTTTCCAGGAGGGATACCCTCTTTGAGTAGATGCTCTGCGCGGACAACGGGGGTTTTGGCTTGTAGGCGCGCGATCCCTTGCGCCAGGCGTGTGCGCCGGTTTTGATGTTCGTCCAGGAAGTCGGTACGCTTTTCTAAGGGGAGATGCGCTGCAAAGATCGCGAGGGCGAGTTGAGAATGGGGCTCAGCGTAGAACTGGGCCCATTCGATCTTTTCTAGATTGTCTCGCCAGCCTTGCGGCATCCACAGCATCTGTTTGGCGCGGTGCAGGAAGACGACGAGATCGCGCTCTTCGCGTGAGAGCTTTAAGTAGTCGCAAAGCCCGATCAGATCGTCGAGCGAAGTTCCCGGGAAGAGCTCGAGCAGTTCAGCGATGGTGGGGGCGCCTTTAGGATAGGCCGCAAGTGGCCTTAAGCGAGTTGTGATTTCCTCCGTTGAAAGCGCCTTGAGGGAGGGGAAGATTGTCGGCAGTAGGTGGAGGTGGTGCAAGGTGATGAGCCCGCGATCAAAATGAGCGAATTGCGACATCTTCTTAAACTCTTGCCAGACCCGCTCCATAGCGACAGCTGGCAGAAGGTTGGCAGCGTGCAGTTGAATAGCTTGGAGTGTGGCTGCTTCTATGGGGAAATTGAAACGTGTCGAATAGCGCACCGCGCGCATCATGCGCAAGCGATCCTCGGCAAAGCGTTCATGGGGGTTACCAATTGCGCGCACGATACCGCGCCTCAGATCTTTCTCCCCATCGACATAGTCGTAGAGCTTCTCTTGGATAGGGTCCCAGAACATGCCGTTGATGGTGAAGTCGCGTCTTTGGGCATCTTCTACTGGCGAGGCGGGCTCGATGCTCGTCGGGCGCCTGCCATCGACGTAGCCCCGCTCTTTGCGAAAGGTGGCCACTTCAAAATGATGCCCCTCTTCTACGACAATCACAATCCCAAATGAAACGCCGACGGGGATGGTTTTGGGGAAGAGTGTTTGGACCTCTTCGACAGAGGCGCTGGTAGCGATATCGATATCATCGGAGGGGTGCTGCATCAAATAATCGCGCACCCAGCCTCCGGCAAAGTAGGCTGTATGTCCAGCTTCGACAAGCCGTTTGACGACGTTAATGGCAAAAGGACGAGCAGGCATAGCTTTTTTTTATGCTTAAAATTATACTGCGCCCGGTCTAAGATTGTGGATTTTAGCGACAAGATTTTGAGTCCTGGTAACCGCTTGGAGTGCGACGCCATCTCCAGAGCAGCTAGCGAGCGCGAAGGCGGCTGCCAGGACTCAAAAGATGTCGAAAAAAAATCACAAGATTGGGCTGGGCGCAGTATACCATGGAAGGATATTTCGAGGAAGAATGGAAACAAAAATACAGCTCCTTTCCGACAAGACCATCAACCAGATCGCCGCGGGCGAGGTCGTCGAGAATCCCGCTTCGGTGGTGAAAGAGCTCGTCGAGAATGCCATCGATGCAGGTGCTCTGCGCATCACTGTTGAGATTGCTGGCGGCGGTTTTCAACTCATCCGCGTCAGCGATGACGGATCGGGCATGGGGCGCGAGGATGCGCGGCTCTGTTTAGAGCGGCATGCGACCTCCAAGATCCGGGAGGCTGACGACTTATTGAGCTTGAGTTCCATGGGATTTCGGGGAGAGGCGCTTGCATCGATTGCCGCGATCGCAAAACTGGATCTCCTCACAGCGACTGCAGGAGCAAGTGGGACCCGCGTCCAAGTGGAAGGGGGCCACATTCTGCACGTTGAACCTTGCGGAAGAGCGCGTGGCACCACGATTGAAGTCCGCTCGCTTTTTTACAATGTGCCGGCGCGTAAGAAATTTCAAAAATCCGCTCCAGCCAGTAGTGCAGAGATCACCAAAGTCCTCACCCTGCTAGCGCTAGCACACGTAGAAGTGGGTTTTGAGCTGCGGCAAAATGAGAGGATTTTGTTCACGCTAGCGCCGCAAACACTCGAACATCGATTGGAGATGCTGCAGACACGCGCTGCTGAGCTTTTGGGCGCAGAGTTCCTTTCAGCGAGTTACCAGATCGAAGTCCAAGAAGGGTTATGCCATGTGCAAGGTTTGGTAGGTCACCCACTTGCAGCAAGGCATAATCGCAGTGGTCAGTTCCTCTTCATCAATCACCGTCCTGTGCAGTGCTTCCCGTTGGGATTTGCCATCCGCGATGCCTATGGGACAAGGCTTTCTAGCGATCGCCATGCGCTTTTTATCCTGCACCTCTCCTTGCCAGCCGCCTTAGTGGATGTGAACGTTCATCCACAGAAGAAGGAGGTGCGCCTGCGCGATGAAAAACAGCTCAAAGACAATCTCAAGATGGCTGTGCAAGTCGCACTCGAGAGAGCCGAGGGGACCGCGATGCCAGCGCTTGCAGCTCCTGTGTTTCTGGCCGAAGAGCGTGGCGCGCGACCTTTCTCACTTGATTTCACAGGCCAAGTGGAGCGGGCGACGTTTCGACCTCTAGAGCTTAAAGATCAGCAGTGGGCAGATGAGTGGCATGCCATCGGGCTCTACGCGCACTATTTGATGGTGACAAGCCATGCGCTATTCCCTGGTAAAGATGGGATGGTCTTTGTCGATCTGCAAGCGGCTGAAGCGCGCATTTTGCTTGAGAGGCTGCTGACAGCTCAGCGCGATGCTGCTTTAAGCCAGCACCTGCTCTTTCCCCTCACCTTGTCCTTTGCCAAAGCGGAGATGCAGCTTCTAGAAACAGCGCAGAGCGAATTGCATCAGCTGGGTTTTGAGTTGCGTGCGATTGGCCCTAATGCCATGATCATCGAGGCGATTCCCCCATTTCTAGAAGAGCATCAGGTGGCAGAAGCCTTTGGCGATTTCTTAGATCTTTTGCATGGAGATGAAACCTCTGATGAGCGGCTCAAACGCCTAGCTGCGCGCTTATCGCGCGTTTGCAGAAGCAGAAAAAAGAGTTATTCAGTAGAAGAGGGCAAAGAACTTGTACGGGCGCTGCTTAAAACGCAAAGCCCATTTCACTGTCCCCAAGGTAGAGCAACGCTGTACCATATGTCGAAGGAGGAGCTTGAAAAACAATTCAGTACGCCAAAAGTCCTCTAGGATTCGGGCCCTACAACGCGCGCTTAAAGCAGCGCGTATGGATGCTTGCCTGATTGAAGAGCCGACCAATCTGTTTTATTTTACACACCTACAGCTCTCGCACGGTAAACTGCTTGTGCACCGCGACAAGGCGATTTTATTTGTCGATGGGCGCTATATTCAAGTCGCTTCTCAAAATGCGCCTGTGGATGTGGAACTGGAAAAAGGCGCTGCGCTTCTCTCCTTTTGTAAGAAATATCGCACGAAAGTGATCGGGTTTGATGAGACCTACACCACTGTATCTGAATATTCTCTCTTAAAAAAACGTCTCAAAGGGATTGAGCTATCTCCGTGCAGCACGTTCTTTAAACGGATGCGTAGTATCAAAGACAAAACAGAGATTCAACGCATGCGGGCCAGTGCTAAACTCCTGTGGTGCGGTTTTGAGCATCTATTGACCCTCGTCAAGGCTGGTATCACAGAAAAGGAGCTAGCGAAACGCTTTGAGATCTTTTGCCTAGAAGAGGGAGCAGACCGTCTAGGATTTGAGCCGATCATCGCTTTCGGGGAAAATAGCGCCATGCCCCATCACCGTGCAGGCAAGCGCGCGCTCAAAGAGGGTGATCTGATTTTGATCGATATTGGCGTGGTGTTAAATCGCTACCACTCCGACATGACACGCATGCTCTTCTTTGGCCGCGAGGATCCCGCGCTTAAATCGCTCTACCGCATTGTGCGCAAGGCCCATGCTGCGGCGTTGCGGGCGGCGCGCCCAGGTGTGACCGTCGGTGAACTGGACCGCGTGGCACGTGCCGTGATGACGCAAAGCAAAGTGGATCAGCTGTACCTGCACGCGCTTGGACATGGCCTGGGCCTCGAGATACATGAATTCCCGCGACTTAAATTTTCTGGTGTAGATCACGATGTCGTGCTGGAAGCGGGGATGGTGTTCACGATCGAGCCTGGTCTCTATATCCCGCAGCGCGGCGGCGTGCGCTATGAAGATACCGTGGTGATCACTCCACAAGGGCATGAGAACTTTTATCCCTCCTTTGATGCAAAAGTGCTCCCAGCAAAGAAGAAGTTGTCAAAAAAATTCATAAAAGACCAAGCTTATACCGGCCTCTGATGATTTGTAAAAGATTTCGATCAGCCGATTGCGGTTTTTAGAGTCAAAGGACTGAATGGATGAGCTTTAGACAGAAAATACTCTTCGCCCAGGTCGCACTGCTGATCGCTTTTATAGCTATTGCATATCCCCTAGTTGAAAAAGGCATACGCAAGTCTGCATTTGAAAACCTCAAAACGAGCAGTTACGTCCTGACCAGCCAGCTTGAAAAAGCCCAAGATGGGAAACAGCTGATAGTCCTTGTAGAAGAGATGCAGAAGGATCTGCTCAGCAATTATGCACACCAGTTTAAACCCTTTTTCTATTCCCTCTGTTTTTTAGCTCTGCTCTTTTTCGGAGGCTCTCTATGGCTGATCTTTCACAGGATCAACTATCCCTTGAAGCAAATCATCCGTGCGATTAAGCCCTACCAGCTCGGTCAAGCTGAGACGATTGCGCCCATTCAGCTCAGCCCTTCTATTGACATGCGCGATCATTTTTATCATTTAGCTCAGACGTTAAACTCCCTTTCAGAGCGCTTGAAAACACACATTCAAAATCTTGCAGATGAGCGCAGCGAAAGAGAAACTCTCTTAGAATCGCTGGGAGAAGGGGTCATCGATGTCGATAGCGATCTCAACGTGCGCTATGTCAACTATGTTGGTAGCCGTATGCTCGGCATCCCGCGTCGGCTGCTGCTTGGCAAACCCCTTCCTCAGGCAGGGGAAAAGCACACCGCGCCACTTTTAGAAAAATGCCATGATCTTTTAAGACTCAGTCAACAGAAACTCACTCTGCTAACCGATTCGATTGCGCTAGGTGAAGACAGCAAGACTTATCTCGATCTGATCGCCGCACCCAAGTCGCAACACGTCGGGGCTATCCTAGTTATTCAAGACAAGTCCAGCCAACATAAAGTCCTCGAGATGGGCAAAGATTTTGTAGCCAATGCCTCTCATGAGCTACGCACGCCCATCACGATCATCAAAGGCTTTGCAGAGACGCTGCACGATCTACCCGAGCTGCCCAAAGAAATGGTAGGGGACATCACTGAAAAGATCGTCCGCAACTGTCAGCGCATGGACAATCTCATCAAAAACTTGCTCATGCTGGCCGATATTGAAAATATCCCAGAATCCCGTTTCCAAGCTTGCGATCTTGTCGCTCTTCTAGAAAGTTGCCGCCATGTGGTGCTCACTGTGTATGAAGATGCTGAAATTACTATTGAGAATTCAGAGGAGACCGTTATCGGCGATGCTGACCCCGACGTGCTCGAACTGGCGATCATCAACCTCCTCGACAACGCTGCGAAGTACTCTACTGCGCCTGCACGCATCAACGTGAAAGTGAGTCGCCTAGGCGAAGAGGGGGTCATCACCATCTCCGACCAAGGCATTGGCATCCCCGCCAAAGACGTCGAGCACATCTTCGAACGCTTCTACACAGTAGACAAAGCGCGCTCGCGCCGCCATGGCGGCGCCGGCCTCGGACTCTCCCTCGTCAAAACGATCATCGACAAGCACCAAGGGTCCATCTCCGTCATCTCTACCCTCGGCGAAGGTACCATCTTCACCATCACCCTCCCCCTCCACCGCTCCCTCAGTTAAGGAGTTGTTTTTTCTTTTTTCGTTGCTGAAAGCTTATTACCGCTTCTTGAGAGTCGGGACAAGGGGGAAGGTTGATTTTTGGTTTTTCTTTATTTGTGTTGTAAGAACTTATTACCGCTTCTTGAGAGTCGGGACAAGGGGGAAGGTTGGTTTTTGGTTTTTCTTTATTTGTGTTGTAAGAACTTATTGCCGCTTCTGTAGACAGTTGGGACAAGGGGGAAGGTTGGTTTTTGGTTTTTCTTTATTTGTGTTGTAAAAACTTATTGCCGCTTCTTGAGAGTCGGGACAAGGGGGAAGGTTGGTTTTTGATTTTTCTTTATTTGTGTTGTAAGAACTTATTACCGCTTCTTGAGAGTCGGGACAAGGGGGAAGGTTGGTTTTGGTTTTTTCTTTATTTGTGTTGTAAGAACTTATTGCCGCTTCTTGAGAGTCGGGACAAGGGGGAAGGTTGATTTTTGGTTTTTCTTTATTTGTGTTGTAAGAACTTATTGCCGCTTCTGTAGACAGTTGGGACAAGGGGGAAGGTTGATTTTTGATTTTTCTTTATTTGTGTTGTAAGAACTTATTACCGCTTCTTGAGAGTCGGGACAAGGGGGAAGGTTGGTTTTGGTTTTTTCTTTATTTGTGTTGTAAGAACTTATTGCCGCTTCTGTAGACAGTTGGGACAAGGGGGAAGGTTGGTTTTTGGTTTTTCTTTATTTGTGTTGTAAGAACTTATTGCCGCTTCTTGAGAGTCGGGACAGGGGGGAAGGTTGGTTTTTGATTTTTCTTTATTTGTGTTGTAAGAACTTATTGCCGCTTCTGTAGATAGTCGGGACAAGTGCTTTGCCTTGCCCCCGCTGCCCCCATTGAGCCTCATTTCGCTTTGCCAAATCGCGTGCTCGTCGGGGGGCCGTGCGCAGCACTAACCCCCCGCGCCCCACCCCTGTGGGCATTTCAGAAGGCGCGCACTTTTTAAATCAACACTCGATAAGTGCCTTCTGAAATGCCTATCGGGTGCGGGCTCTTCTGCGCTTCGATTTTGCTTTGCGATCTGAGGCCGCGGGCTGCCATGAGCACAGCTATCGCTGTGTCGCATGGCAGAGCCGGTTTAGAATGCAGCCCCAATCCTGCGGTTGGGGCAAAATGCGGGCTGCCTTGTGCGCTTATTTCCCCGCAAATCCGTCTCGATGCGAGTATGGTCTGATGCCCTCTCTGACGTTGTACGAAGTCCAGGCACAAAGTGTAAGCCATGTCCTGATACAAAGTGTCAACGATGTCCCGCAACACTTGTTCTGTGCCGCATGTCACCCGACATGTCGATGGAAGCGGTTTTAAGCGCTCAGTAACAAAAAGACAAAACCACCTTCCCGCTTGTCCTGTGTTTCGATGTTTTGATGTGGATGTGCAGTTGGAGAATTTGCTTGTGCATTTCAAAACGCGGGATATAATTTTTTTCTTAAGAGGCAGTTGCAAAACTGAAGCGACAGTGGAAAATCGAAGATTTTGAACCCCATTGCGTAGGACAGGCCTTGCCTGTCCGATGCGTTGACGGCGGCCTACCCGAGAGGGTAGGCGAGGAGGCTCGGATGCGAGTGGGGTTCGAAAGGGCGATTTTACGCGTCGAAGAGTTTTGCAATTGGCTCTTAGACAAGTGCGATTCTGGGATGTTGATACCAAGGGAGCTCAAGATGAAGAAAATGGTCTGTTTGTTTGTCGTGTTTAGCAGTTGCATGGTCTTGGGAGCGTGTTCCAAAGAGAGCAAGGATTGCAACATGTCGGAATGCGCCTGTGACGAGGTTTGTGGGTGCAGTGCCAAGTGCGCGTGTCAGTGTAATCTCTAGTAGATCGATGTGGGTGGTTAATGTCCCATGGGGGGCATCACGTTATAGTTGAGGTTATCCATGATCCAGATCGAACCGCCGATGATCACAAAAATAACGAGAACCATGAAGAGGAATGTGACCAAGCTCCAACGGGGCTTGGATTCGAGTCCTACTTGAAAGAAAAAGACGAGCTGGATGATGGCTTGTGCTGCGGCTAATCCAAAAACGGTTAATAGGAACAATGTCCCTTCGAGGTGATGCCTTATGGCGATGCGGTGCATCGCAGCAATGAGCACAAGCGATAGGATGAATCCCAGGATGACAGGCTTGAAGCTGATGTTCCAACCGTGATGTCGATCGATCATGTGCTTTTCCTCATGTGAAGTAGACGATTGTAAAGATGAAAATCCACACCATATTTAAGAACTGCCAGAACATCTTTAAGCACGTTAATCGGCGTATGCTTATGGAAGAGACCCCTTCGATGCAGACAGGGATGATCAAGGCGATTAACCATAGGAGTGCAAAGAACATATGCAGTGCGTGTGTGCCGATCACGGTGAAGACCATGGATAAGAAGGCGCTCCTCTGCCAGCTGTTGCCTCCTTGGATGAGATGGGTCAAATCTTTGAGCTCCATCCACGTGAAAACAATGCCGAGTAAAAAGGTGAGAGCAAATAGAAGGATGGTCATCTGTTTGTTTTTGCGGTGGGCAAAAGCGCCAGCAAGTCCACTCGTGAGGCTGCTCGTGAGCAAAATCACCGACTGCGTGGTGGCTGAAGTGAGTTCGAATATATCTTTGCTTGAGGGACCGCCAAAGGTGTTGTTGCGCAGCACGATATAGGCTGCGAATAACGAGGCGAACAGCATGAAGTCGGTCACTAGATAGACCCAAAAACCAAAAACGGTCTTCGAGTAGATGTCGTGATGGGTGTCGGGATAGCTTTCATGCAGGGTGGCTTGGGGTTGGATCATATGTTTTGCTGCCTCGTTTCGATTTGCTCCACTTCGCTGGCTGGAATGTAAAACTCTGTGTGTTTGTCGTAGAGGCGAATGATCGCGCACGCGATGATGCCGAGTGTGCTGAGGATCGCCAGCCAGAACATGTGCCAGATCATGGCAAAGCCGAGTACAAAACTGAGCGCACCGATGTATACGCCCATGCCAGTGTTTGTGGGCATGTGTAGATCGTGGTATTGAGGGGGCTTGATTTCTGAGGGTTTCGCGTGTTTCATGATCCAAAAAGCATCGCGCTGATGTACCTCGGGGGTTTTGGCGAAATTGTAAAATGGCGGTGGCGACTTTGTCGACCACTCGAGCGTTCGGCCGTTCCAGGGATCGCCTGTCAGGTCTCTGTTTTCATGGCGCTGCTTAAAGCTCACAAGTAGTTGCAGGACCTGGAAACCTACGCCACAGAGAATGATCATTCCGCCCACGGCGGCTACGATGAATAGCGGCTGCCATTCTGGGGTGGCGTAATGGTCGAGCCGTCTGGTGGCTCCCATGAAGCCGAGTAAGTAGAGTGGTATGAAGGCGACGAGAAAGCCCACCAGCCAACACCAGAAGGCGTATTTGCCGAGCTTTTCATTCAGTTTAAAGCCCGCGAACTTGGGGAACCAGTAGGTGTAACCGGCGAAAATGCCGAACAAGACGCCGCCTAAGATCACGAAGTGGAAGTGCGCGATTAAAAACAGGCTGTTGTGCACCTGAAAATCTGCTGCTGGGATCGACATGAGCACGCCGGCTGCGCCTCCAATGGTGAATGTGATCACAAATCCTAAAAACCAGTACATGGGCGTCGTGAGTTGTACCCGCCCGCGAAACATTGTGAATAGCCAGTTAAACACTTTGACGCCAGTGGGCAGGGCAATGACCATCGTCATGATGCCGAAAAAGGCGTTGACGTTCGCTCCGGCGCCCATCGTGAAGAAGTGGTGTAACCATACGATGAAGGCGAGGAAGGTGATCGCTACAAGCGCCCATATCATCGAGGTGTAGCCAAAGAGGCGTTTGTGGGAAAACACCGGAACGATCTCAGAAAAGATGCCGAAAGCCGGCAGGACGAGAATATAAACCTCGGGATGTCCCCAGGCCCAGAACAAGTTGATGTACATCATGGGGTTGCCGCCGTAATCGGGCGTGAAGATGCGCGTATCGAGGAGGCGGTCAGTGGTGAGCATCGCTGCCGTGGCCGTTAAGATCGGGAAGGCAAAAATGACCAAAACGACTGTAGCCAACGTAGCCCAGACAAACACGGGCATTTTCATGAGAGTCATTCCAGGGCAGCGCATCTTGAGGATGGTGACGAAGAAATTCACACCCGACAGCAATGTCCCGGCGCCCGAAACCTGCACGCTCCAAAGCCAATAATCGACGCCTACGCCAGGGTTATATTTAATCCCTGCTAGCGGTGGATAGGAGGACCAGCCGGTTGCAGCGAATTCTCCCACAACCAGCGAGACGAGCACAAACATCGACCCGGCTGCAAAGAGCCAAAAACTCAAAGAGTTTAAAAAGGGGAAGGCCACGTCGCGTGCGCCGATCTGCAGTGGAAGCACTAAGTTGATGATGCCGAACACGAAGCCCATGCCGACAAAGAAGATCATCGTGACGCCATGAGCGGTAAAGATCTGCTGGTAATGGGCAGCGGTTAAGTATCCCGCTGCATCGCCGACGGCAAAGGCTTGTTGCGCCCGCATCATCAACGCATCGATCAACCCCTTGGAGAGCATGATCGTGGAGACAATGATGTACATCACGCCGATTTTCTTATGATCGACTGAGGTGAGCCATTCGGTCCATAGCCACTTCCAGCGCTTGAAGTAGGTCAGCGCTCCAATCACGGCGATCGCGCCGAGCAGCATTGAAACTCCAGCGAGATATTCGATCCAATCGTGCTTTAAAGCTTCGATTGTCAATCTTCCAAATAGGGACATAGCGCTTTACACCTTCAAACTATTGTGATGGCATCATGTATTTCATCAAAATCTGATCAAAGAGATCACTTTCCGCTAAAACGTAGGTGGTCACAGGATTATTTTGGCTGGGCTCCACCAAACGATTGTATTCCGTAAGTGTGAGTGGCGGCGAGGATTGTTTGACCGATTGCACCCACTGGGTAAACTCTGCATCCAAACTCGCCTGGGCCGTGAACGTCATTCCGGAAAACCCCTCGCCACTCAAATTGGCTGAGACCCCTTTAAACGTGCCTACTTCATCTGCAATTAAGTGCAGCTTGGTGCGCATAGCTGGCATAGCGTAAATTTGTCCACCCAGCTGCGGAATCCAGAAGGAGTTCATCGGAGCATCTGCCGTGATCTCAAAATTAATTGGTGTCTGCTCAGGGAACTCGACGAAACTAACTGTAGCAATCCCCTGCTCAGGGTAGATGAACAACCATTTCCACTGCAGGGCCACAACTTGGATGGTGATCGGCTTTTTGTCAGATTCAAGCGGCTTAAATGGATTGAGCTCGTGACTCGATTTCCATGTGATGACGGCCAAGATCGCAATGATCACAAGTGGAACGCCCCACCAGCAGTATTCCGCTATCTGGTTATGTTCCCAATCGGGGGCATGTTTGGCTTTGAGATTACTCTCTCTGTATCTCCAGGCCAGAAACCAGGTCAGGATAAACACGGGCACGACGACAATCAGCATCAAAAGCGATGCGGTGTAGATCAAATCGCGCTCTTTGATGCCGATCATCCCCTTCGGTTCGAGCACGTCGATATTGTGATTGCTGATGAAGACGATCGAGGCAGCGACAGCTCCGATCAAAACTAAAAGGATCAACGCAATTTTAAATGCTTTCTTCATCTCTCATCCAATTCTCTTAGAGATAGTCTCCCAACTGTCTACACGAAAAGCGCTGCAATTGTCTAGTTTATTTTGAGACTTTTTCTGTCACAGAGAGTTTGGTCTTGGCATCGCGGCCGCTCATGGCCTGCAAGATAGGGAACTCTTTCGAGTAGCTGATGTACTTTTCCAGCCCCTCAAAGTGGGCGTTAGCACTTGTTTGTCCGGGAAACTTGGAAGAGAGGAGTTCTTTTTCAAAGTAGACATAAGCCCGCTTCTCTTCCCAGCCTTTGCGCTCCTCAGCAAGAATATGATCGGCAATCTTTTTGCCAAAGATAGCCTCGAGCAGCGGTGGTGAAGCAAAAGAGAAATGGATAGCTGTTAACGTGTCGCCGCAGCGGAAAAACTCGCCAAAGGGGGGGATCCCCTGCTTAGAAGTGATATCGAAAGCATTGGTGCCCTTGACCATTTTGTAGAAGAGGGTGCGCAGCTCAGGATCTTTGGGGAAGAGATCTGTGATGACGGGGTTCTCTTTTTTGCTCTCATGCGCCGCTTTGATCATGGCATCGAGAAGCTGGTACTCCGTGCGGCTTTTGTTCTTGAAAAGGGGCTGCTCATAGAGGGTTTTCAGTAGAGAAGCCGCGATTTCATAGAGAGGATCGAGATGGGGATCAGAAGAGATCGAGAGTAGCGGCGTGAGATTCAGCTTCGCTGTGTCATACGCTGGAATGAACATGCGGCGGCTTTGATACACCTTATGCGTTGCCTTATTTGCATTCTTCTTGGCCTGAGTTTGCTTTTTAGCAGCGTTTCGCCTTTTGCTGGCATGTTCTCTGGTGATGACCCTATTGGTGACGCTGCGCTGGGTGCGATGGTAGCTCAAAAAACTCAGCTCAGAGGAAAAGGCATCTTGATGGCTTTTCAGGAGCGAGGAAACCATGATCGAGAAAATGAACAAAAATGAGAGCACGAGGGGCAGCACATTCATGGAATGGACTTAGGTTGGGTGTAGTTGATGCGCTGCGCAGCGTTAGAAGGGAAAAAGGCAAACTCTAAACTCTCCTTATTTACATTGAGCAGCACTTTAAAGATCTTTGGTACGCGCTTGTCTTTCTCCGGCAGGGCCCCGGCCCACTTCTTCTGCTCACCATGGTAAAATTGAAAAGAGAGGGTCTCGACGCTTTCGAGCAGGATCTCGCTGCGCGGCATCGTTTCCTCTTTCCAGGTGGTCAAATAGAGGCGCTGATCCGTCCCCAAGTAAAGGTGGCAATGCAAATCGTCACAAAACTGGGGCTGCGGGTCGATCGCATTTTCAATTGCAAAGCATAGGCTTGGGCCGAGCGTATTGGACTCTTTGAGCAGCTGGAAGGCCCCCTCTTCCTCCCCCTGTTTGCACTGGGAGAAGAGCTGCGTCATACGGTTTTGAAACAAACTCGTTTGCAAGACGCTCTCTTGCAGAGCGCGAATCTGGTTTTTAGACACCTGCGTCTTGGTGAAAAGGTTGAAGACAAACGTCAGCAGCATCCCTAAGATCCATAGGGAGATCACCACTTCGAGCAATGTGAATGCATATCTTCTTTTGCGCATAGGAAAATCGCTTAGAGACTGTTAACGCAGCCATTTTCCCCATTTCCCCTTTTCCTGTCGCTCCCTATCTTCGCTAAGTCAAGACTCAACGTTCTAACAACGCATAATTAAAATTTAACGTCGTTGTTTTAGAAAAATCGTATTGAGAATTAATCCGAGTGTTATTAGGCTTTTCTGCAATTAAAATTAGGAGATTCAAAATGAGTACAAGTGCAGCGTCTGGCGCAACTCAGGCAGTGACATCATTGCAATTTTCTGACCTTATCAAGTCTATGATACAGGCACAGAGAGATAAATCGCACGATGGGAACTCTTTGCGCTATACATCTACAGGTTTAACGGATCGATGTTTTTTCCCAGAGTTTAAGTTCTTTAACGATGTATGCGAAAATGATGGTTATAGGCGGACGTGTTTTGAAATTTTCGATGCGGCGCAATATGGAGACATTACTACGTTTGCTAACGCATTGTGCAGTCAGCTCAAGCATTTGACGGATCAGGATCGCCGAGAAAAACTGGACATGGTAGGTTGTGCCTTTATTGCGGCAGCTGCATTGGGGCATCTCGTTGCTCTACGAACGTTGCTCAAGAGCGGCTCTAAAATCATCAGCGAAAAAACTCGTCAAAAGGCGTTTGAAATCGCGGCGGCACAGGGTCACGACAAAGTTGTCGAATTTTTGCTGCCTCAATTTCCCAACCTCACGTTCATATGTCCGACACACAGAAGGGATGCGCTACATGAGGCCATCGCAAAGCATGGATCTGTTTACATTGCCCAAGTCCTGCTACCCGAGGGCGTGGATACGAAATTTAGCGAGATGGGGCTGCGAGCTGCAGCTAAAACAGATAGGGCTCAAGTTGTTGATTGGCTGTTAGCAAACAAAATGATTAGCCCAGATGCACAAGCTCATGCGCTCCTGCTCGCGGCACAAGCGGGGCATTCTCGAATTGTAGATGCACTCCTTAAGAAAGGGGGGATTGCAGAATCAAAAATTACCGAAGCTGTGATGCTCGCTGTTGGCCATCCTCGTGAGAGCATTGAAGTATTGCTGCGCTCTTACACAATGCCGGAAGCTGCGAGAGGTGCGGCTGTACAAAAAGCGATAGAACTATTTAACGCGAGTGGTGTGGAATTGCTGTTAGCAAACGGTCCCATTGATGTAGCCTCCAGAGGGACGGCAGTCAGAATAGCAGCTAACCGTGAGCTCCCTGAAGCTAAAGATTCTGCAACTATTCCCTCAAAACCTGCGGAGATGAGTGAAGCAAATCATCAGATTCTTGCTAGCGTCACCCGCATGCTACTCGAAAGTGGCCCGATTACAAGAGCAGATAGAGGCGCTGCGTTCAGAGCTGCTGCGGCTTTGGACCTCTTTCATCTGATCCCCTTGCTGCTAATCGTAGGATCCGCAAGCGCAGAAGAACAAGGTGCGCCTGAAGCGGGTTTAATTAGCTCAAAAGATATTGGAAAAGCGGTGGTGTCTGCAGCTGTAAATGGTCGATGTGAGGTGATTCGATCGTTACAAGCCAGCGGTTTGCTTCTTGAAAGGCATAGACGAAGAGCGCTCGTCAACGCAGCTGCAAATGGGCATATCGCGATTTTTGAGTTGTTGCCGGGATCTTTAGGAGATCATCTTAAAACGGCATTTGTACAAGCAGCAATAGGCGGGCATATTTCAATCCTTGATCTCCTCTTAAAACAAGAAACAATTTCTTATGCAATACGCGCAAAAGCGGTATTAAAGACTCTTCAAAGGTCACAATCCCTCCCTACAGCGGTTATTGAATTTCTCCTCAAGGATGGGAGTCTTCAAGAAGCCGAAAACGGATGGGCACTTCATCTTGCAGCTCGTTCAAAATGCGGCGAAGCGATGGTCGCTTTGTTGCTCAAAGGGCCATGTACGCAAGAGGACTTGGACACGGCCAAACTCGCAGCAGCTCGGATGGGTGCGGAGCGCCCGCTCGCGATGTTGATGGGGCACACTTCCGTGCAATAAAGAGCCACCTCTACGCGCGCCTCTTCGCTTGCGGTCTTAAGCTGTACCATCCTAAGCCTATGGCAGCCAGCACGTAGACTACTAAGCTCACCCAATCGGGCAGTAGGATATTAGCTTGCGTGGAGAGGACTCCTAGCACAGTCAAAAGGGCGATGAGAACCCCCATGCAGGCGCCGCCCGCCACTAAACCAGAAGCGGCTAACACGCCGCGGTCAAAGGCGCCGCTGGTGCCCTCTTTTTTCTTCACAAAGTGTGCCACGATTCCACCCACCAAGGTCGCCGTAGAAAGGGAGAGGGGTAAGTATAGCCCCAACGCAAACGGCAGGATGGGGAGTTTGACGAGCTCGAGAATCACACCGATCACAATACCAGCGATGAAGAGCGTGATGGGAATGCTCCCTTCCATCACGCCTTGCGCAATCAGTGCCATCATGGTGGCTTGCGGTGCGGGGAGCTGAGGCGAGCCAAAGCCATACGCTTTATCCAGCATATACAACGTTGCGCCAATTGTGAGCGCTGGCACAATCACACCGATGATCTCGCCAATCTGTTGTAGACGGGGTGTAGCACCTAGCAAATAGCCTGTTTTTAAATCTTGAGAAGTGGTGCCGGCGAGTGCGATCGCTACGTTGGCCACGACGCTCATAGTCAGTGCGGCGATCAGGTAGATCCGCTCGGTCCATCCCAGCAGCACAAAGAGCAAGCATGTGAGCAAAAGGATGGTGATGAGCATGCCGGAGACGGGACTCGAGGTGCTGCCGACCAGTCCCACCGTGAGCGATGTGACGGCCACGAAGAAAAGGCCGAGCACGATTAAAAGTACAATCGTCAAGAAATTGATGGGCAACCCTGGATAGAGCCACAGGATCAGAATGATCGATACTGCGCCGATGATTAGCCATTTGAGTGAAATGTCGCGATCTGTGCGCGGCACGTTGGTTTTGAAGCTGACGCCTTCAAAGAGTTCGAGAAAGCTGGCGTGGAGCGTTTTGGCAATGAGGGGTGCGATTTTACATAGGCTTAGAATGCCTCCGACAGCCATCGTGCCAGCTCCGATATAGCGCACGTAGTTCGACCAGATCGCTTCGGCCGACATGGAGGCGATTGTTTCATGCCCAGGGAAGATCACCACTTGCCCTTCTCCAAACATCTTGATGAGTGGGATGATCACCCACCAAGCGAGCGCACCACCGCTAAACAAGAGCGCGCAGATGCGTGGGCCGATGATGTACCCCACGCCAAGCAGCGATGGGGTGCTGTCGAGACTGAACTCTGTTTTTTGAAAGAAGGGGAGGGTCCATGTCACGACGTCGCGGAAAAGATTGATCATGCCAGACAAGGCTTGGTAGACGACTCCAACAAAGATGCCGATGAAGGCCATGCGGGCGTTCACTCCGGCAGATTGGCCTGATTTGAGGATGGCTGCGCACGCGGTCCCTTCTGGATAAGGCAGTGTGGTGTGTTCTTTGACGATGAAGTGGCGGCGCATCGGAATCATGAATAGCACGCCTAGAACGCCACCTAAAGCAGACAAGAGGAAGATCCGACTCATCGAAGGCTGTGCGCCGAGCAGGAAGAGCGCAGGCACGGTGAAGATCACACCTCCTGCCAAACCCTCACCCACCGATGCGATCGTTTGCACCATGTTGTTTTCCAGAATGGAAACCTTTTTAAAACACGTGCGTAAAATCGCCATCGACATGACCGCCGCAGGGATCGAAGCGGAGACAGTTGTGCCGATGCGCAGACCTAGATAAGCGTTGCCGACACCAAAAATTAATCCAAGCACCACGCCGAGAATCACAGCCTTCACAGTGAATTCAGGCGTTTTGACATTGGAAGCGGGAACATAAGGGATCATTTTGCTCATAAACACCTTGGCATGCACATCATTCTTAATTAACCCGAGCCCAAAAAAGGTGGCAACCTACTTGCTGCGGCTTTGCCAAATCGATTCTCGCTCGGAATCCTTCGTATTCAAGAATGTTATTCCTCGCGAAAATCGATCTGGCTTTGCCTCGCGGCGCATCTTGTCACCTTTTTGGGACTCGGGTTAATAAATCCCACCATGCATATACAACAATTTTTAATCCAGTGCGCCAATTGCAAAACTCCATTGCCCTGTTAAAACCGCCCTTTTGCGGCAGATCGCCATGCTGAGCATGGCTGACATCCCTCCACTCCTCGCCTACCCTACTCGGGTATGTCTCGTCATATCGGAATGTCTCTGCCTCAAAATCATCGGTTTTTCCAGGGCAAGCGAGTTTTGCAACTGGCTCCAGTCAGAGATGCAATGCGCCTGTGAGCCAATTGCAAAACTCTTCGACGCTTAAAATCGCCCTTTTGCACCCCATCGCGTCCGCGCCTCCTCGCCTACCCTCTCGGGTAGGCCGCCGTCAACGCGTCGGCCAAGCTAAGCCTGCCTACGCAATGGGGTGCAAAATCTTCGATTTTAAGCTGTCGTGGAGTTTCACAACTGCCTCCTGTGCCTAAGTTCTCTATGCAGGTTTACTGACGCGTACTTTGTAACTGTAGGTGAGGCGATTTTCTTTTTGGTTCTTCGAGTCGATCAGAGGTGCGAATTTGGCAAAAAATTTGGGATCTGTTTTAGGTGTGAAGTTGATTTTGATGAGTACGAGACAGCTCTCTTCTTGTTGATTTCTGATGAGCTTGCCGGTGCGCCGTATCTGGCACGTTTTGGTGAAAGGGCGCTTTGCAAGGATTTTAGGCAGCGAAATTTCGTGATTTGAGAGTTCTGTCTTTTTATTGGAAGATAAGGTGTCCCAAGAGATTTTGCCGCTATGCAGATCAGCAAGGATATTGGCAAACTCAACATCGCTGATGCGGCTGAGCTCCAAATGCTGCAGTGTGAGAATTTCGTGTTTTAATGTTTTAGGCAGGATCTCAATGAAAGGGGCGACACACATGGCCAATAGCGCGATCGCTACAAAGATTTCGAGCAAAAGGTAAGAATGGTAAACTTTTCTTTTCATAAGTATGTTTGACGCATTTGATGCGTTCGAGGATAATCGCAGAAATAGATTTTATATGAAAACAACATCCAACATCAACGTTTTAAATAGCGGGATCGTCTCATGGAGCTGAAAGGCCGAGCTCTTTACAATTTACTCCAAATTTCGTGGCAGGAAAATCGCGCATTGCAAGTCAAGCCTTGGCAAGTCGAAGACTGGCGCAAGCTGACCACAAAAGAATTGTTTCATAGGCTGCGTGCGCTTGAGATCGATCTCGATGAGGAGCGCTTTGGTGTATTTTCAGAAGACAGCAATTCACCAGAAGAGCTTTTGGAATGTCTATGTCTTGAAGAAGATAGCGAAGAGAAGCATGAGCGCGTCTATTTGTTGATTTTTGAGCTATGGAGACGGCTTTGTCGCGATAAGCAATCATTATCGATCTTTTGCGATGAACTGGATCAACTCATTGAATTTTACGATCGCGATGCATTGGGTGATGAAGAGGTTGTGCAAAAGGCATTAAGTAATCTTGAAGATATTTTGGACGACAACAGCGATGTCGAGGGCTCTCCTCAAGAAGTCTTCGCAGAGATCGCCAAGTACTGCGCACACGATCTGGAGACCTTTATCTACGACTACATCTCTGACAAGCTCAAAGAGGACACTGCAACATATGCTTCAGAGCTGATCGATGCATTTTATCAGTACGTGTCGAACAAAACCTATTTTGATTTTTTACGCGCTCGCTTATTTGTCTCTTCCGATACGCCAGAAGCTGATATTTTGTACCAGCGCCTCTTGAGCCAGCTGGAGGAAGAGCCTGACCTCGAACTGCTTTTACAAATTGTAGAAAGCCTCATCCATCGCGGCGACATCACCCTCTTTCGCGCCGCAGTCAAGCAGTCCTTGCCCCACTTATCTACAGAGCAAGAGTTTCAAGATTTACTGGAGATGGCCGCCGAGTATTACCGCTGTTTAGATCGCGAACACGAAGAGAAGGCCGTGCTCACGCTGATGCAAAAGCGCAGTCACCTCTCCCTTCAGCAAAAGCTGGATCTGGCTGACAATGCCCTCACGCATTTTTCTAAGCTGCTTATCTAACAGTTTCTGATTTTCAACGGTTGAAACCCGAGATAATCACAGGAAGTGAAAAGGTACTTGACGCTTCTAGCCTGGCCAAAGGGAAGCGAGCCCGCTCGGATATTGTGTAGATGGCCAAAGATGCAGATGTCGATGCGGAATTCCTCGAGGATTTGAGATGCGCGCGAGGGTTCTAGATTTGCTCCGATGGGAGGATAATGGGTCAGAGCAATGCGCAGCGAGGCTTTGGGCGAGAGCTCCTTCAAGCTGAGTTTCAGTCGTTCGAGTTCCCTCTGAAAAATCTTTTCCTCCCCTTCTTTTTCTGCAGCCAATTCCTCGGACGATTTAACTTTAGCAAAAGGGTTTTCGCGAAAGACAATGTAATTGCTGAAACTATATTCGGGAGTATCCCAGAGGCGCGCGCCACCGATAGTGACATCTTGCCAATGGAAAGCGTTGTTGGTGATGAAATGGATCGAGGGTGGCATCACTTTTGACATCTTGCTGCTCGAACTCCACCAGTAATCGTGGTTGCCGCGGATGATCACTTTAGTTCCAGGCAGATCGTCGATCCACTGCAAGTCGACCAGCGCCTCTTCCAGTCGCATACCCCAGGAGAGATCGCCAGGGATGAGCACGAGATCTTCAGGTTTGATCAGGCTTTTCCAGTGGGTCTGGATTTTTTGCGCATAGTCCTTCCACTCAGGACCAAAAACTTCCATGGTTTTGGATGGAACTCCAAAGGCGAGGTGCAGATCAGAAATGGCCCATATGGTCATAAAATATATCCATCTGGGAGCTTGGTCCCAGAGGTCACGATGATAATTCCATCGCGAATAAAAATGCCATCGCCATCATAGGTTTGCAGGTTGTTTTTATTGATGAGGTGCACGTTGTTGCCGATCTGTGTGTGCTCATCGAGAATCGCTTTTTTAATCACGCAATTCTCCCCGACGATAAACTTCTCGGGAAGGAGCGTTCCTTGGTTTGCGGGGTCAGAGTAGGAGAGATTGCCCAGAAGGATGGAGTGGTGTACCACGGTCCCCCTTTTAAGGTGGATGCGCACGCCAATCACGCTATCAATCACCTCTGAGGCCTCAATGATAGAACCTTGGCTGATGATCGAATCGCGCACCATCGTCCCTTTGATGATAGGACTGGGCAGATTGTGGGGATGGGTAAAAATCGGGTTGGACTCGTCATAGGTGTCGAGGCAGTTCTTTTGCTTAGCTAGAGCCATATTGGCTTGATAATACGAAGCGATCGTGCCGATGTCCTCCCAGTATCCTTTGTAGACGTAAGCTGCAGTTTTGCCGCGCTTAATCTGGATAGGGATGAGGTCCTTGCCAAAGTCGTCGCCATGTTCTTTGAGCAAATCAAACAGGACTTGCCGTTTGAAGATGTAGATTCCCATCGATCCCAAAAAATGGGGTGCGCCGTGATTTTGAATGTGGCAGCCTTTTAGAGATTCAGGGGAGAGCGCAAAGCGCTGCAAGATGGTGGGATCGCTCGGTTTTTCATAAAAATCGAGCACCTGCGCAGAGTCATCGATTTTTAGTAAACCCATGCGTCTGGCCTCTTTTTCCTCGACGGGCAACGAGGCTATCACCAGATCTGCCTTGGAACGTTCAGCGAACTGGACCATTTCGCCCAAGTTCATGTTGTAAAGCTGATCCCCTGAGAGGATCAGAAAGTAATCCGCTGGACTGGCTTGAAAATGCTCGAGATTCTGCCTTACCGCGTCCGCTGTGCCTTTGAACCATACTTTGCGGTGGGGAGTCTCTTCGGGGCACAAGAGATGGATCTTAGACGTGCGAAATAGGTCGGGTTGGTAGGTCTCCAGGATATGCTGGTGCAACGACGAGGCTAGGTACTGGGAGATGACGTAAATCTTTTGTATTTTGGCGTTTAACGAATTGGAAAGGGGAATGTCGATGAGGCGGTAACGTCCGCCAAACAGGACGGCTGGTTTGCAACGCGCTTGGGTTAATGGATACAGGCGTGTACCTTGACCGCCGGCCAGCACAATACTCGCTACGCGATGGGAAAGATCATGCTGTTTGCGCTTGCTCTGGGGCACGACATCTTACTCGTTTTAAAATTTTATTTATCACCTTTTTAATTAGCAATCAAGAATAAGAATAAAAATATTTAGCGTTTAAATTATTAGTTAATTTGATCTGTTTTAAGTGTTATATACTTAAGACGAGGTGCGATGTTAAAAATTATTTAAAAAATAGTCGCGGATGCCGCGCAGAGCGGCCCGGTTTAGAGCGCGCGTAGAGGCGGATAGGCGTGGATTTAGGTTGGAAGCGACCATCTCTGCGACCTCTTTAGGAAAGCGGCTTAAGTAAAAATGCCACCGTTGCTTCAGCGAGAGATGGCGCTTTAAAAACAGGAGGCGGTTGCGAAAGTAGTAGTATTGCCATTGCAATCCCCGGTTACCCCCCTCAAAGGCTTGAGAGATCTTGTGCCAGACCTTGGCCCCAGGGACAAAAAGGCAATCAAAGCCCGCTTGGCGCATGCGGAAGCACCAATCGATCTCTTCCCAGAGCAAAAAGAATTCAGGTGCCATCATCCCCACCCTCTCGATTGCCTCTTTGCGCACAAAAAGGGCACATCCGCAGGCATAGGTGATCAAACGCTCCTCCTCCCACTTTTTCTCCAGATCAGAGTCGGGGCAGCCCAGGTGGAAACAGCGATAGGTGGAGGTGTTGATCTCTCCTCCAGCATGCCAAATTCTGAGCGGATCGTCGTAGTAGTAGATTTTAGCTCCAAAAACACCTGCATTGGGGTGGCGCCTAGCAGAGGCAACGAATGCCTCAAGCAAGTTAGGATCGACCACAGTATCGTTGTTGAGCAGCAAGACAAACTCTGCGCCGCGGCGCAAAGCCTCGAGAATCCCCCGGTTATTTCCCTCGGCAAAACCCAAGTTGCGCGCATTTTTGACTAAAATGACATTGGGAAGAGGAATGGGGCAAGGCTCCTGAGAGCCATTGTCCACTAAGATCACTTCAAAATGGGGATAAGAAAGCTTTTCTAAAGAGGTCAAACACTCCAGCGTATCCGCCCAGCGGCCGAAGTGGAGGATGACGATTCCAATCTTATACATGCTGTGCAGCCAATTTCTTCACTTCGTGGGCGTTGTAACTGGAGCGTACAAACGGGCCGCAGTACATCTGCTTGACGCCCAGGAGGTAACCGTGTTCTTCATAGGATTTGAAGCGCTCCGGAGTGACGAACTCCTTCACGAGCAGTTTGCGATGGTTGGCTTGCAGGTACTGGCCGATTGTGACGATGTCGCAGCCGGCTAAGGCCAGATCGGCGAGAGTTTGTTGCACTTGGCTCTCTGTTTCGCCTAGACCCACCATCAATCCTGATTTGACAAAAGCGGCCTTGCCGCTGGCTTTGACATAGCGGAGCGTTTGCAATGTCCTCTCATACGTTGCCTTGTGACGCACACGCGGCGTCATCTCGCGTACCGTTTCGATATTGTGATTGAAGACATCAGGCCTAGCTGCCAGAACGACATCCAGTGCCCCTGCATCGCCGGCAAAATCAGAGGTCAGCACCTCAACGGTGACATCGACGCATTTTTCACGCACTGTGTGGATGATTTGTGCGATATGGGAGGCTCCACCATCGGGCAAATCGTCGCGCGCGACCATCGTGATCACCACATGCTTTAACCCAAGTTCTTGTGACGAGAGCGCGATGCGCATTGGTTCATCAGCCTCTGGTGCCTTAGGTGCCTTGCTAAAATCGATATCGCAAAACCCACAGTTGCGCGTGCACTCCTTTCCTAAGGCCAGAAACGTAGCGGTTTGGTGAGAGTAGCACTCAAAACGATTGGGGCACTTCGCCTCTTCACAGACCGTGTTTAAGCGATGCTTTTGTAAAATCTCGCCTGTCTTAAAGAGATTGCCCCCTTTGGGCAGCTTGCGGTGCAACCAGGAAGGGAAGCGCCCGCGCTGCTGTGCAGGGCCATACGACTCAGGATTGATCGGGAGGCGATTCAGCTTCACAACTTTCACTTGCGGACGATGATCGAAAAGCTCCTCAGAGGTCATCGCTTCACTTTGGGTGGGAAGTGAATAGGCGTATCGTTAGCCATCAAAGCCGCTTCCATCCAAGCCTCAGCCACAGTCGGGTGGGCATGAATTGTGTCAGCAATGCACTCGATGGTGAGCTCATTGGCAATGGCCAGACCCATTTCAGCAATGAGTGTAGAGGCTTCATGGCCGACAACCTGCGCTCCCAAGATCTGTCCGGTCGCGCGGTCGACAATCACTTGTGCAAACCCATCAGTTTCCATAGCGGCAATCGATTTGCCAAGCGCTTGGAAGGGGAACTTGCCCACAGCGGCCGTATATCCTGCCTCAGTGGCCTGCTCAAGCGTCATGCCAACTGTTGCAATCTCTGGCGTCGTGAAAATCACCGCCGGAACCGCCTCGTAGTGGATTTTAGCTGACTGACCGATCGCGTTAGCTGCAGCGATGATCCCTTGATGGGATGCCACATGCGCCAGCATGTACTTGCCAGTCACATCGCCAATGGCGTAAATGCCTGGGACGTTCGTCTCCATCTTCTCATTCACAGGGATCGCCCCTTTTTCACTCACGACCACACCTGCTTTGTCCAAGCCTAGCCCCTCAGAAGTGATTTTGCGCCCAACAGCCACTAAAGCGATCTCTGCACTCATAGGCTCTTTGTCTTTCAGTTTGATGCTCAAACCCTCGCCAGCACGCGCAATCCCTTCCACCATGACCGAGGTTTGAATCTCGATGCCCCGTTTGCGGAAAGCTGAATTCAGCGCTTCAGAAACGTGTTTTCCTTGCGCCATGACAATCGCAGGCAGAGCCTCGAGAATCGTCACTTTCACGCCCAGTTCTGCAAAGAGGGAAGCAAACTCACAGCCGATGTACCCGCCTCCAACAATTGCGATAGACTTAGGCAATGCCGTCAGATTGAGGATCGAGCTCGAATTGAAAATGCGTTCGTGATCGCATGGAAAGGCTGGGATGTCCAGCGGCTCCGATCCCGTTGCGATGATCGAAGCTGTCGCCTCAATCAACAGGTTTTCCGCGCCGCGCACTTTAATCTCCCGAGGCGACACATATTCCCCATGGCCGCGCACGATGGTAATCCCATTCGATGCGATCAAACCCTCTAAGCTTTTGCGAATTTTGCCCACCACGCCATCTTTGCGCAGCTTCATCTTAGCATAATCAAAAGAGATAGGCCCAATCGAGATCCCAAAATCCTCAGCGTGTTTCAGCTTCTGCATGAGCGCTGCATTAGCCAGCAACGTTTTTGTCGGAATGCAGCCCACATTGAGACAAGTGCCGCCTACGTCGCCCTTCTCGATGAGGCACACTTTTTTGCCCCCTTGCGCAGCCTTAATCGCAGCCACATAGCCACCCGGACCACTACCGATCACAGCCAAATCATATTTTTGCCTTTCCATGCGACACCCCATCAAAAAATCCGATTCTACCCGATCACCCAAAATCGATCCACCCCCAACGGGTCTGGGACAGGGAAACCTTGGGACAGACAGAGACAGGTTAGGGATGGGGGAGGTGTTTTTTTGTTTTTCTTTTTGGTAACTATTCACCAGCCTCGTTCTAAGAAGAGGAGGAATCGGGCACGCACACGGGCACGGGCGCGGGCACGAAAGAGGCTCCTTGAGCCATTTTCGTCAACATGGCGACTATGCGCATGAGTAGTTCGCGTCCCTTTGCATAACGCATTTCTTCTATAAGTCGGAGACGGCGGCATATGTCGAAAATCGCTGCGCATTCCGTTGCAGACCTTTTGGCTATTCGATAAAATTTGCCCTTTTCGGCACTGGAATATTCTCCGGCGCCCTCAGCTATGTTCAGCGGCACGGAGGCGCCTGCCCGCTGGAGTTGGTCAGCGAGGTAGCCTCTGCCTCTCGGCAACAGTTCTACAACATCATCGATCAAGATCACCAGCTCTATTGCCGCCTGATACACATCCAATTTTTCATGATCAAAATAGCTCATGCGGCGACCCTGTGCACATGTGTTGGAACCGGCAATAGCCGG
>Ga0247727_10003071_pt1 | contig 37420 bp, 29 predicted proteins | sample WisWelCaveWW1625_FD_202498 | JGI IMG/M metagenome (GOLD analysis project Ga0247727, IMG submission 202498) | Biofilm microbial communities from Wishing Well Cave, Virginia, United States - WW16-25 | ecosystem: Environmental > Aquatic > Deep subsurface > Groundwater > Cave microbial mat | place...
TGGAGCCGGGGTTGTCCGGTGAGCCACGCCGCCCATGCCCACGCGTGCAGGTCGTCGGCTCCGAGCGCCCCCCGGCCGTCCGCGGCGGCGAAGAGGTCGCGCGCCTCCACGAGCGCCTGCCGCCGCGAGGCGTCGCGCGCAGCCTCCACCGTGCTCTCGAAATCGCCCGCCGCCTCGATGCCCAGAGCCTACACCTGCACGGGATCTCGCGGACGGGCTGGCGCGCGGCCGCGAGCCGTGCTCTGATGCCCCTGTCTCGATCGGAAGTATCGGGTCGGGACCGGGGGCGGAGGTGGGGTCGGGCCAAATACTTGGCCCGAAATGGGCCAAGTGCTTGGCCCAGCGCCCCGACATCGCGTTTCGGACCGCCGAATCCCCTTCGAGGAGGATCCGTCGTCCACGACCTCGCCCCACGGGACCTCGGAGACAGCAAACCACCTCCAAGTCCCCGCCCCACGAGATCTCGGAGACAGCGAACCACCTCCAAGACCTCTCCCCAAGAGGTACTGAAGCATCCGTCACTCGGGCAGGGAGAGCGCGCGGAAGGTGTCGATGAGGCCCTGTTGCTTCCGCCTTTCAGGGACTCGTCGGCACCTCCCGCGCGCTCTCCTCCCGTGATGCCCCCGCTTCAGTACCGGATCTCCACATCCTCCGGTTCTCGTGTCCTGAAATTGTCGTCCATGTACTCGACGAGATCGAGCAGGAAGGTCTCCATCCTCGCGCCGCCCTCGTGGATGGACTCCAGGTAGAAGGTCCCGTTGACGCACTCGACCCCCTCGGGCCGGCAACGTCCGTCGGGGAACACCATGATGAACTTCTGGATGCGCTGATCGGGCGGCAGGATGGGGCTCACCATGTAGTTCATGAAAATCAGCGCGAGCGCCTTGAGGTCGCCCGGCTCCTGGCCGTAGCCGTGGCCGAAGTAGACGACCGGGTAGAAGGTGTCCGCTTCGTCCGCCTCGTGATAGCCGGGCGGAAGCAGGATCGAGACGGGGCCGGTGCGGCCGGAGGTCGGCGCCGTGAACTCGATGTCGCAGGCGTAGTCGACCCCGCAGTCGCCGAGGTTGATCTCCTGGTTCCACTCGGTGTAGTCGCCGCCCGGCCAGCGCTTGGACATGTAGTACGAGATGCTCGTGAAGCGGTTGATCGCCTGGGTGACGGTGCCGACGTGTCCGCCGTCGCCCCGGATGAGCTCGGCCTCGGTGGCGTCGAGGCTGCCGTATCGAAGGAACGCGTACTTGCCGACGTCGCCGTAGTCGGGGTCCTGCGGGAGGAAGTCGCCGTCGTCCCCGTCGAGATCGCCGGCGATGCCGGAGAACTGGTTGTAGATGCGGACGTCCTCGGGGCGGCGGTCGATCACCTCGGCGAGGAAGTGGTGCGTGTCGACGCCGAAGTTGAAGAGGTCGCGGATGCCGGCATCCGCGTAGAACTCGAGGGCGTCGAGCCCTTCCTCGGAGAGGTCTCGCAGCAGGCGCCGCGGCGAGCGTTCGAGGAAGATGTCGGCGCCGGCGGCCCAGGTGAAGACGCCGTCGTCCTCGCCCGAGTCGTAGCCGGCTTCGTCCGTCTGCAGCGTGTCCGCCACGCCGTCGAGCCCCCAGTCGCGATAGGGCTCGCCCTCGTCCCAGACCCAGTTGTTCTCGCGGCCGCCCGGGTTGAACTGCCAGTCGTAGTCGTCGCCGGCAGGGTCGGGATTCGTGGCGACGTCGTAGCCGGCTTCGGCGCTCGACGCCGCGGCGTCGACGCCCCAGTCGTCGAAAGGTTCGTGGCCGTTGCGGATGATCGGCTCGCCCGCACCGCGGACGCCGTCGCCGTCGACGTCCACTGCGAGAGCGACGGACATCGGGTGGTAGCTCGCCACGGCAGGATCCCAGCGGCCGTGATCGCCTGCGACCTCGGGGCCGTCGCAGAAGGTGATCACCGGGTACGACCCGTCCGGGTTGTACTCGTCGTCGTGGAAGTCCGCCAGGACGACGGGGTCCGCGCACCGGTCGGCGTCGGAGCGCTCGAGCTCGGAGGGGGCGACGCCCGGCGGCAGCAGGAAATGGTCCGGGTTGTCGGTATTGGGATTGCCGTACGCGAACGCGAGGTCGTTGAAGATGTCGATGTACTCGTCGCGGTCGAACGTCCCGCCCTGTCCCTCGTAGCCGTCCTGGTAGAACCAGTTCTCGTACTCCTGCACGTGCTCGAAGATCTGGTCGGACGGCGGAACCGGGCAGTGCTCGCCGATCGTGCCGGTGCTCGCCGTGCAGAAGCCGCCGAGGTGGTACGTCTGGATGTAGTGCAGCATGTACTCCCAGTCGACGGGGCCGCCGAGGGGCGCGACGAAGTCGAACTCCTCGGGGTGCCGGAAGCCGACGCTTGCGGCGCCGCCCGCGCCCATCGAAACACCGGTGATGCCGCGGAAGACGTACCGGCGGTTGACGACGCGCGTTCCGACGGCGGGGTTCGCCGCGGCCTGGAAGGTGCCGAGACGTGGCGATTCGAAGTACGCCTCCGACGCTTCGGGCGCGCCGAGGATCGTCGTGTTCGCGAGCGGCACGACGCGCGCGCCGACGGACGGCGCCTGGTAGAAGAGAAGGACGCTGGAGCGACCGCCGAACTCGGGGAGCAGGGCCGACCGCATCGGGATCGTGACGGGAACCTCCCGCAGCCAGCGCTGGCCGACGGGTGAGATCCGGACGGCGGGCCCGAGGCGGACGTAGCCGTCCGGGAGAATGTCGTCGACGCAATCGAGGGTCACGTCGACGGATGCGATCTCGACGGCGGTCTCGGGCAGCGAGATCGACGCGCCCGCGAGCGCGCCGTCCTTGGCGCGGACCTCCGTGCCGGCCGCGAGGGTCCCGGAGACGGACTCCCCGGCGCAGGGGATGGGCGCGGGATCGACGACGACGACGCGCAGGGTGCCGGTCACGCCTTCGACGGTTGCCGTGACGGTGGTCTCGCCGACGGCGACGGCGTCGATCCGGACCGAGACGACGCGCAGGTCCGTCGCGATGGTGACCGAGTCCGGAGCTGTCGCGACGTCTGCGTCGGCGACGGCGAGATCCACGGTCTTGTCGCACTCGGCCGTGCGCCCGAGGGCGAGGGTCACGCTGCGTCGGGCGCCGGGGACGAGGCCGACCTCGGCCGGCTCGAAGGTGACCTCGCGGACCGCCTCGCACCCGCCCCCGTCGCCGCCGTCCTGTGGGCCGGCGTCTCCATCGGGACCGCGGCCTCCTCCTCCTCCGCAGTCGCAGCCACTGATGAGGATGCACAGGAGGAACTCTGAACGGGAATTCATCAGGTTCTTATACCTAGACTACGGGCCCCAGACCAGACGCGGTGCTAGCCTCCGTCCGTGCGTCGCCCGACAGCGCTGCTGCTCGTCGCCGCGGCGGCCACGGTCGTGCTGTGGAACGTTCCGTACGGCGAGTATCTGCTCTACCCGCTGCGGATCTTCGCGACGTGGATGCACGAGCTGGGGCACGGGACCGCGGCGATCCTCGCGGGGCGCGATTTCCTGCACATGGAGATCCGCCCCGACACGAGCGGGGTGACGCTGCACTCGGGCGACAGCGGACGGGTCGCGCTCGGATTCGTGGCGAGCGCGGGCTACATGGGGACGAGCCTGGCCGGCGCGCTCCTGCTCGTGCTGGGGCGCAGCGAGCGATCGTCCCGACTCGTGCTCGGCGCGCTCGGCGGGCTCGCCGTGCTCACGTCCGCCCTGTGGGTCCGAAACCTGTTCGGGATCTTCGCCGTGCCGGCCGTCGGCGTCGTGCTCGCCGGCGTCGCGTGGAAGGCGTCGTCGTCCACGGCGTCGCTGCTCGTGAACCTGCTCGGCGCCCAGTCGGCGGTCAACGCCCTGTCGGACATCCGCGCGCTGTTCGTCATCGGGTCGTCCGGTTTCGACGCCGGCGGAGGAACCGATGCCGCCGCGCTCGCCGACCTGTTCCTCCTTCCCTACTGGTTCTGGGCGGGTCTGTGGATGGTTCTGTCGGCCGCACTATTCGCGGCGGCGCTCCTGGTGGGGCGCCGACGGGCGTGACGCGACTTCAGATTTCGTGGCGCGTGCCCAGCGTCGCGAGGCGCGCCGGCGCCGGCTCGTGGTCCGGCTCCGCGCCGTGGATCCGGTGCAGGACGGCGGCTTCCATGCAGGTCCACTCTTCCGGGCCCGTGTAGTCGCCGGTCGTGACGTAGACGACGCCGGAGCTGCGCCTGCAGTAGGGCCGGTCGGGGCACGGCTTGCACGCGCTGAAATCGTCGAGCGTCAGGCCGCGGATCTTCAGGAAGACGGGCGACGTCGCCCAGATCTCGGCGAACGTTTGCTCGCGGACGTTCCCGGCGCGCAGCGGCGCGCCGATGCACGGGTAAACGTCGCCGTTCGACACGATCGCGACCACGCTGCGCGCGCAGCTGCACTGCACGGACCGGTCGGGGCTGCAGTCCGGCGCGCCGACGAGCTGGCGCAGGGGGCCCCGGTAGAGCTGCTCGAGCGTCTCGGCGTCGACGCGAAGGCCGACGGGACCTTGCTCTCCGTCGTAGCGGGGCGTGATGTGCGTGTCGAGGTTGGCGACGACGCCCAGCGATTCGATGAGGTCGATCATCTCGCCCATCTCCGCGGCGTTCGTCCGCATGACCGAGACGCTGACGCGCACCTTCATCCCTGCATCTCGCGCGCTGCGGACTCCGGCGACCGTCCGCTCGAACGAGCCGGGATCGGCCGTGAACGCGTCGTGCGTCTCGGGGCGCGCACCGTAGAGGCTCACGTCCACGCCGAGTACGCCGGCCGCCTGCAGCCGGGACACCCGCGGCGGGGTCAGGAGCGTCCCGTTCGTCTTGACGCGGACCGCGAAACGCCGCTCGCGCGCGTGCCGGACGAAGTCCTCGAGGTGCGGATGAAGGAGGGCCTCGCCCCCGGTGAAGGAGAGGAAGAGCGTCCCCGCCTCCGCCAGGGCGTCGATCAGGGCGACGATCTCCGGCGGGGTCAGCTCGGACGCCGCGCGGGTCTTCGGGTAGGGGACCTCGCGGTCGAAGTTGTAGCAGTGCGCGCACCGCAGGTTGCAGCGCAGCGTGATCTCGATGGTCGCCCCGAGCGGCGTGCAGGTCCGAAACGCGGTTCTCCAGACGCGTGCCGTGACGGATTCGGGAGCCTGCATGAGCGGTCCCCAGTGTAGGTGAAAAGGACTAGCCTGGCATTCGGAACGCCCGGCGGGCTCCGGGCAACCAAGAGGATCGGTAGTGCGCTACCAGATCGCAGGCGTCCGCGTGGAGGTCCGGTGCCCTTCGGGGGAGGCCCGGGAGGCACTGCTGCGCAGATACGGCGCGTTCGAGTCGGCCGCGCAGGACCCCCCCGATCTGGTCGTCGAGGTCCGGGCAGACCCGACCTTCCGGAACCCTGCGCCCGCGATCCGCATGTATCCCGGGATCGACGCGCGCTGGGAGCACGGGCGGTACAGGTTCGATCGGACGGACCTCGCCGCGATCCTGGACGTGGAGTCGAAGCCGGCCCTTGCCACCGGGTCGATCCGGGACGTCCCGTCGTCGCTCGACTCGGTCCTGCGCGCGTCGCTTTCCGTCCTGCTCCCGCGGCGCGGTGGATTGCTCCTGCACGCGTCGGGCGTCGTGACGCAGGGGCGCGCCTTCCTCTTTCTGGGACAGTCGGGCGCGGGCAAGAGCACCGCCGCCTCGCTGACCGGGGAGAGGACCTTGCTCTCCGACGACATCGTCGCCATCTCGATCGAGGGCGGGCGAGCCGTCGCGCGCTCCGTCCCGTTCACCGGGCTCGAAGCGCCCCGCACGGCCCCCCTCGAGGCGCCGATCGAGGTGATCTGCCTGCTCGAGAAGGGGACCGAGGACGTCCTCGAGCCTGCGCGCGCCGGGGCGGGGACAGCCGAGCTGCTTCGCTGCATCCTGCACCTGCCCTTGTCGGATCCCGCCACGGGCAGCGTCCTGGATCTCGCCGGGCGGCTCGCCGAGGCCGTTCCGCTCCGGCGCCTGCGGTTCCGCAGGGATCCGTCGTTCTGGACGGGGCTTCGAAGGCTCGGGGGCATGCGGCTGGACGGGCCCGCCCGCCTTGATCCTGCAGTGGCCGCCCGCTAACATGAATGAAACCGGCATGATTCTTCGTCAGAACGCGAAGGTCGCGGCCCGTGTCATCGACGGGCGGGCCGTCCTGGTCACGATCGACGACAACCGGATGATGGTGCTGAACCCCACGGGGACCTTTGTCTGGGAGCGATCGGACGGTCGGACTCTGGGCGAGGTGGCGAGGGAGATGGCAGGAGCATTCGAGGTCGACGAAGGGAAGGCGCTCGCGGACTGCGAGGCCTTCGCCCGGGAGATGGTCCGTCGCGGGGCCCTCCTTTCGGAGGGAGAGGCGGGGAGCTAGACTGCGGTGAGTCGGAGGGGGGTACGCCCCTCCGAGGTGATCCTTGGAGGTCGTGCGATGAAGACCGGTTCCTTGCTCTCGATCCTTTCCGCCTTCTTGCTCCTTTCGTCGGTGTCCGGCTGCGACTGCAGCGGCGACGATCCGCCGAGCTGCCGGTTCATCGTGCCCGAGGCGGACGCGCTGCTCGTCCCCGGCGACGACGAGGACCCGGACACGGCCGGCTTCCAGGTGCTCGTGGAGCTGTCGACGACGCGCGTCGCTTCCGGCACCAGCGTCACTTTCTCGGCGGAATCGGCCGACGGCGACACCCTCGACGCCTCGCCCGTGCTGCCCATCATCGTGGCCGCCGGCGGCGCGGCGACGGGAGAGGTGACCCTGCGCGGCGTATCCGAGACCGACGTGGTCCTGACCGCGGCCGTCGGCTCGCACGACTGCACCGTGGCGTTCCGCGTCGAGGCGGGCGGCGGGTGCGAGGGGTTCGCGATGATCGACCCGGAGGACGGCGATGCCCTCAGCCAGGAGGACGACGTCTCCGACGACGCCGGGTTCCAGTACGACGTCGTCGTCGCGACGGCGGGCCTGTCGGGGACGGCGACCCTGCGCATCGACGGTGCGGTGGCTGCGGAGCAGGACATCACGGGCGACACGACGACGTTCGAGTCCGTGACGTTGAACGAGGGCTCGAACGATCTGTCGGTCGAGGTCGAGGGTTGCGATCCCGCGACGGCCGACGGCGTCGTGGCGGACGGAGAGGGCCCTGCTTGCACCATCGGGTTGCCCGACCCGGACGACGGCACGATCGGAGCCTCCGACGACCGCAACGACGTACTCGCCGGGATCCAGCCGTTCGTCGTCGGCACGGACGCCGAGGTGACGGGCGCCCCGGATCCGGACACCGGCGTCCAGATCTTCGTGGACGACGCGGCGGCCGGCTCCGAGGCGGACGTCGTCGCAGGCGGCAAGGTCGCCGGATTGCCGAACCACTCGGAGCACGACGACGCGACGATCGCCGACGGCAACCACACCGTGCACGCGGAGTGCCGCGACGCCGCGGGCAACGTCGGGCGCAGTGCGGACGTGATCTACGACGTCGACAGCACGGCGCCGTCCGTGACGATCGAGTCGCCCCTCGAGGGAGCGATCCTCGGCGCGGCCGACGACTGCGACGCGGGCGCCGACTACGGCGTCACCGTCGTGATCGACACGAACCTGGCCACCGGCTCGGACGTCACCGTCACCGTGGACGGAGTCGAGGTCGACTGCGGTCCGGTCGATGCCGCCGGCGACGTCACCTGCTGTGTTTCGCCCGTGCCGGACGGCGACGTGGTGATTGTCGTGACGATCCCGGGAGACGACGCGATGGTGAACATCGTGGTCGACTCCTGCGTGCCGTCGGAGGCGATCTCGGATCTCGCCTTCGCGCTCGACGACCTGCGCGGCGGGACGTGGACCGCGAACTTCACAGCCGTCGACGACTGTGGCGGCCCGGCTGAGAGCTACGACCTGCGTTGCGGTATCAACGAAATCTCGATGGACGCGGCGGCGTTCGACACGGCGACGGCGTTCGTCGTGGGCGGGGGTCCGCCCGCGGCGGATGACCTCGCCGAGAGCAGGGCCGTCGACGGGTTTCGCCTGGGCGTCCGGTATCACTGCTCGATCAAGGCCGTGGATGTCGCCGGACAGGCGTCGCCGTTCGGGAACGTCGTCGACGTGACCCCGAACTTCCGCAGCAGCGAGGGGGCCTCGCCAGGGGGCGCCGGCACGCAGTTCGGCTTCGCGATCGCCCCGCTCGGCGACGTGAACGACGACGGTCAGGAGGACGTGATCGTCGGATCGCTGGGCGACCGGGCCTACATCTTCTTCGGCACCGGAGCAGGAATCGCAGCCGTCCCCGACGTGACCCTCACAGGCCCCGCGGGGTCCGGGTTCGGCACGGCGGTCGCGGGCATCGGAGATTTCGTGGATCTCGCGGGCGACGCCACGGACGATGGCCTCGCGGACATCGTGGTGGGCGCCGGCTTCACCGGGGTCAACTTCGAGGGCGCGGCCTACGTATTCCGCGGACGCGCGGCGTGGCCCGCCGTGCTCGACGCGGCGGCCGCTGCGGACATCCGTATGACCCACAACGAGGGCGCGACCGACGACTTCGCTTTCTTCGGGTACACCGCCGCCTGGGCGGGCGACTTCGATGACGATGGGCGCGGCGACATGGCGCTCGGCGCGCAGGGCTGGAACGCCAGCGCGGGCGCCGCGTACCTCATCCCCGGTCCCGGATCGATCGCGCTGCCCGCGATCTGGAACGTGCCGGCCGATCTCGTCGGCGAGATCCGCGTGGAAGGCTCATTCGCGGGGGGCGAACTCGGCTCCAGCCTTTCTTCGGCCTGCGACGTGGACGGAGACGGCCTCGGCGATGTCGCCATCGGCGCGTCGTCCCTCAACGGCGCGCAGTTCGCTCCGTTCGACGACCCGGCGACGGTCTACATCTTCACGGGCCTGGACGGAGCGGCAGCGATCCTGGATGCGGACGCCGACTCGGCGTGGTCGTGGGACGGCCCGCTCGCATCGGCGGCGGGCGGCGGCCTCGGCGTGACGGACGTGAACGGCGATGGCGACTGCGATCTCGTCGTCGGCGCGCCGTGGGAGGACCGGGCGGCACTGAACGACGGTGCGGTCTACGTGTTCTTCGGGGACGGAGCGTCATTCCCCGATGCGCCGGACGTGGACATCGAGGCCGGGTACGGCGCCAATTCCGCCGGCGACTCCATCGGGTGGACAATCGCCCCCGCCGTCTCGCTCTCGAGTCCCAACCGTGACGTCGACGAGGATGGGAACGACGAGTTGCTCTTCGGTACCGCCGAGCTCCCCTTCGCGCCCGGGCGCGGCGTCCTCTTCTACGGGGGCCCGGCCGTGTCCGGGGATCTGACGGCCGAGACGGACGCGGACGCGTTCCTCCCCGGACTGGACGCGGTCCAACTCCGCCACGTGGCGTTCGCCGGAGACGTGAATCTCGACGGATGGGTCGACCTGCTGTTCGCCGACCCCTATTTCGGAGGCAACGCCGGCCGGATCGAGCTCGTTTTCTGACCGAACGGCAGTGACGGACCAGTGACCCAGAGGTAGTGACGGAGGAGCCAGAGACCCATGCCCGACAAGGAAAACCGAGAGGCCGCACAGCCGCCCCGTCGCCCCTACGAGCCGCCGGCCGTGGAGCAGGACGAGACATTCGAGACTCTGGCGCTTGCATGCGCGAAAGCTGCCGGTCCGGCCTGCGTCGCCGGCGGCTCCATGTCCTAGAGTCGTTTCTCCTCTTCCTCCCAGGAACCGCGTCGTGGATACGCGGCGCTTCGATCTCCTCGACGGGCCCCTGCTGACGGCCGCACACGGGCGTGTCCTCGAGGTCGGCTGCGGCGACGGACGGCTGCTGCGCAAGGTCTGTGGCCACCAGGCGTTCGGTCTCGACCCGGACGCGCGGGCACTGCATGCTGCCGGCACCATCCTCGGCGGACGCGGCATGCGCGCGCGCGGGGAGGCGATTCCGATGCGCAGCGCCTGCCTCGACGCGGTGCTCGCCGGGTATCACGTGATGTGCTCCCCAGGCATCGACTGGGCGACGTCGTTCACTGAGATCGCGCGGGTGCTCGCTCCGGGCGGAGCGTTCGTATTCACGGCGTGGACGGAGTTCGGGTTCGCCACGGCGGGCCTGCGCCGTGCGCTCCGCGAACGGCGGCTTCCGGGACGCGAGGATCTGGCGCCCGACATCCCGCTCTTCGGCGGGCGCGGTCGCCTTCGGCGTCTGCTTCGGGTATCCGGGCTCGTCCTCGACACGATCTGGGGCCTGCCCAAGCTGGGCCCGCTGCGCCACTGGACGGGCGCGGTGCGCTTCGAGCCGGGGCCCCTCGCGGTTCTCTGCTCCGAGGTGATCGTCCGGGCCGTCAAGCTTTGATGCGGTCCGGACCCGTCGACGTCGGCCGATCCTTCGACGTGGGCGCCGAGGAGTACGACGCGCGATTTGCCGAGGACCCGCTGACGGCTCTGCGGCTGCGGACCATCGAGCGGCCCCTGTACGAAGCCGCCTCGCGCAAGGGCAAGGTCCTCGACCTCGGCTGCGGCACCGGGCGCGTCCTGGCGGAGATCGGCGCCCGCGTACGCGTCGGCGTCGACGTGTCGCGCGGGCTTCTGCTCGAGGCCCGCCGGCGCGGTCTCGTCGTGGTCCGAGGGGACGCGCACGCTCTGCCGTTCGCCGCCGGCGCTTTCGACGCGGTCGTCTCGGGCAACGGCGTGTTCGCCTACCTGGACACGCCCCGAGCGCTCTCCGAGTGCGCCCGGATCCTGGCGCCCGGCGGGCTTCTCGTGCTTCACCAGTACCCGATCGGCGATGGGGAGCCGGACGCACGCGTTCGCTATCTGCAAACCCTTCACGAGATCCGCCGTCCCGCGGCCAGCGTCGGTCTGACGCTCCAACGCGCGCAGGTCTTCCGGAATCTCCGTTTCCCGCCGTGGCTCGTGCGGCTGCCCTCGTGGACCCCGCTGCGCTTCGCGAGCCACGTGACGGTCGTTCTGCGCAAGAGCTAGCCCGGATTATTCGTGAACCTCGCTACTGCAACCCGCGATACGGCGCAATCTCCGCGCGTTTCCTCGGTTCCCCATCCTCGCCGTACGTCCAGTACGCCTGCGGTGTGGAACCTCCGGGACGCGCGGATCTTGGCGGGGCGCGTGAATCCGCTTCGCGTATTCACGCCTCCCCTCACCGTCTCGCGTGTTTCGCTACGCGAGTTCACGAATAATCCGGGCTAGCCTGGATCGCTATCTCCGCCGCACCGGGTTCGCGTACACCGGGACGATGGGCACGCCCTCGTGGGTCAGGACGTGCGCCGGGGCGGCCGTGCCGTAGTCGTCCCAGATCGCGTACTCGAGCTCGCTCCAGTGCTGCTCGAGGTGGACGAGGGCGAAGTCCGAACGCGCTGCGTCGGGGGCGTAGCGGATGTCGCGGCGCAGGCGACCGTCGCGCTGGAGCATGCGGTAGCTCTGCCAGAGTGTGTCGTGCAGCTGCACGGCCCCGCCGCGGCGGACGTGTCGGTTCAGCCATCCGGTCAACGAGCCCGTCGTGAAGCCCCAGAACTGCCGGCAGGTCCCGATGTCCGCGGCGCCGGGCGTGCCTCCCGCACCGGCCGTGTAGTGCGAGAGGGCGAACGGGTGCGATGCGCGGGTCTCGATCGCGGGTGCGGCGAGCAGTGCGGCCGCGAGCGCGGCGGCGAGCAGCGGCCGGGGGCCACGGACCCGCACGCGCAGCGCGCCGAGCGCCCGCTCGAAGCCGACGCCCGCCAGGATGCAGACGAACGGCATCGCCGGGAGCCAGTGCTTCGTTCCGCCGAAGATCGGCACCGACGGGTGGGCGATGATCGCCATCGGGACCAGCGCGCTCCATACGACCAGCAGGTCCGTTCGTCGATCGTCGGGAGCGGCCGACGGCGCGAGTCGCTTGCGGATCGGCCCCGGGAGCAGCTTCGGCACGACGAAACCCAGCCCGATGACGCAGAGCACGAGCGTCACGAGCGGCCAAGTGAAGAGCGTCATCCCGAAGGGGTACGAGATGGGCAGCGGCGGTTCGAACCACGTCGTCCCGAGGTACTCGATGTTGTAGAAGGGATGGTTCGTGTGAAACCCGACGTAGTTGCGGAATCGCTTCACGGTCTCGAACCACAGCCACGGCCATCCCCCCACGTACACCGCCGGCGCCAGGACGAGCGCCGCGACGAAGGACACCGGGACGCCCTTTGCGTCTCCCGCGAGCCGCGCGGCATGGAAATCCCGCAGGCGCACCACGAGGTAGTGCACGCCCAGGATCGCAGGCAGGAAGAATGCGTTGTGCTTCACGAGCATCGCGAGCCCGAGCAGCAGCCCTGCGGCGATCCCCCACGCCTTCGACTCGATCGACTTCCAGTACGCGAACGTCACGGCGAGGGTCGCCGTCGTGATCGCCATGTCGAAGCACGCCAGGTGCGCATGGAAGAACGGCCGCGGCGCCAGGGCGAACGCAGCCGCGGCGAAGGCGCCGACCGTACGTGAATACGCCGCCGCCCCGAAGAGGAACGTGAGCCACACCGCCATCGCGCTCGCGAGCATCCCCGGGAATCGGTAGGCGGTGGACGCCTCGTCGAACAGCCCAAACCTCTCGTGCAGGATCGAGTTCGACAGTCCGAACAGGGACTTCATCAACGGGGGATGCTCGTGGTTGCGGCGCCATCCGGCGTCGACCGCCTCCCGTGTCGTCGCCGCGCCAGGGTCCTCCCACAGCTTCTGAAACCACCGCGCGTAGTCGTCCGCCGCGTCGAAGTAGAACCCCTCATCTCGCGTGAACCCCAGGTCGTGCGCGGTCCCGACGAGCAGCGCGAGGTACGCCCCCGCGACCAGCGCAGCCGCGAGGTGATCCAGTGCGGTGAGCCGCTTCCTCACGACCCGACCCCCGTCGTTCCCGGTCGATGCGTCCAGGTGCGGGTCGTAGGCCCGTGGGGATGCGCGCTCCCGCGCGCGCCTTTCGACAGGCGCACGGGTCCCCCGTGCTTGCGATCCGGACGCGGGCTCACGGGTCCCTCGTGTCGGCGACGAAGTAGAAGTGCCGCATCCCCGGCGCCCGTGCAGAGACCTCGAAGCGGACGTCGGCGCGCGTCCCACGCTCGGTCCGCGTGTCGAGCTCGAAGGGCTTCCAGACGTCACGCTGCCGGTGAACCACGCGCTTCTGGCGAACGTCGTCCACGAAGACGTCCAGCCGGACCGGCGGGAAGTCTCCTGTCAGGCGGGCCGCCTCGTATCCGAGCCCCGTGTATCCGCGCAGGACCGAACCCAGGGGAACGTCGTCGAAGCGGATGACCGTCTTCTTGCCCCGGACGGGATGTGACCAGATCGCTCGGCGGGGCTGGTGGCGAAGGTCGTCCATCACGCGCTCCGACACGCGGTTCCACGCGTGGCGCGGATCGCAGACGTGCCGTCCGAGGCGCAGCCGCCCGGGCGGCGTCCAGGGGCAGGCCTGGGCCGCGCCGGTTCCTTCCAGTGTCACGCGCGCATCGCCGATCCGTTCTAGGAAGTCGTGGACGACGTTCGCCGGCGGGGGCAGGGCGAATCGGCGCACCCGAACCCGTCCCAGGCGCTGGTCGACCTCGGGCGTACGTCCCGCGGCTTCGGGCGCGTTCGCGCCGCGGACCGATACGACCCACAGGCGCCGGTACGTGGACGTGTCCGCCCGCGCGGCGTCTCGAAGGGGTACGATCCGGTCGCCCAGGTGCATGTACGCCGTCTGCCGGATCCAGTGCGGCGCCGCGACGACGAGATCTCCCGGCCGCTTCCCCCGCCGGACGACCTCCGCAGCGGCGTCCCACTCCCGCGGCGTCGCGACCCCTTCCCGCACGAGGAAGTGCGCCGCGACCTCGTAGGAGGACACGCCGATCGGCAGCAGGAACAGGAGCGCCGAGAGGCGCCGCATGGGCCGTTTGTCCCACGCGCCTTCCGCGGGGGTCAAAGAACGGCCCGGCAGGTCGACATCCCGGCGCGGGCCGTGCTATGAGGCGCGCGCCTCCGCCGGCGCGGGGAGGCCTCGGGTGCTGAAGCGTCCGCTTCCCGCGGGCGGCCAACCCCAACAGCCCAGGAGCGGTCCAGATGAAGCGCACACTCCTCCTTTCCGTCGTCACTCTCTCCATCCTTTCCAGCAGCGTCGCCGCGTGGGCGCAGCCCGAGCACGCGGGCGGCGAGGCGGCCCTGGTGCTGCCGGAGCAGGCGCTCCGCGAGGTCGAGTTCGACGGGATCCTCGGCCGCGACCTGCTTCTCGGGGGCCTGGGGATCTGCGCCCTCGGCCTGCTCTTCGGCCTGGTGATCTACCGGCAGCTCCAGGCGATGCCGGTGCATGCGGCCATGCGGGAGATCTCGGAGTTGATCTACGAAACCTGCAAGACCTACCTGATCACACAGGGCAAGTTCATCCTGATCCTCGAGGTCTTCATCGGCTCGGTCATCGGGCTGTACTTCGGAGTGTTGCAAGGCATGCCCATCGGCCGCGTCCTGGTCATCCTGTTCTTCAGCCTCGTCGGGATCGCCGGGAGCGTCGGGGTCGCATGGTTCGGCATGCGGATCAACACGTTCGCGAACTCGCGGACGGCGTTCGCGGCGCTTCGTGGCAAGCCCTTGCCGCTGTACCAGATCCCCCTCAAGGCCGGGATGAGCATCGGGATGGTGCTCATCTCCGTCGAGCTGCTCCTGATGCTGCTCATCCTGCTGTTCGTCCCCGGTGACTACGCGGGGCCGTGCTTCATCGGGTTCGCGATCGGCGAGTCGCTCGGCGCCTCGGCCCTGCGCATCGCGGGCGGGATCTTCACGAAGATCGCAGACATCGGAAGCGACCTGATGAAGGTCCTCTTCAACATCAAGGAGGACGACGCGCGCAACCCCGGCGTCATCGCGGACTGCACGGGCGACAACGCGGGCGACTCCGTCGGGCCCTCGGCCGACGGATTCGAGACGTACGGCGTGACCGGGGTCGCGCTCATCTCGTTCATCCTGCTTGCGGTCGAGAGCGAGACGACCCAGGTGCAGCTGCTCGTCTGGATCTTCGTGATGCGCATCCTCATGGTGATCGCGTCGGGTGTCTCGTACATCGTCAACGAGGCCATCTCCAAGGCACGGTACGCCGGCGTGGACAAGATGAACTTCGAGGCGCCGCTGACGACGCTCGTGTGGATCACGTCGATCGTCTCCGTCGCGCTGACCTACGTCGCATCGATGATGCTGATTCCCGACCTCGGCGACGGCACCCTGTGGTGGAAGCTGTCGACGGTCATCACCTGCGGGACCCTCGCCGGCGCCATCATCCCCGAGCTCGTCAAGGTCTTCACGTCCACGGAGAGCGCCCACGTCCGCGAGGTCGTCACGTCGTCGAAGGAGGGCGGCGCGTCGCTCAACATCCTGTCGGGCCTGGTCGCCGGAAACTTCAGCGCGTACTGGCTCGGGATCGTCATCGTGCTGCTCATGGGCGTTTCGTACTGGCTGTCGATGCAGGGCCTGGGCGATCTCATGATCGCGCCGAGCGTCTTCGCGTTCGGGCTCGTCGCATTCGGTTTCCTCGGGATGGGTCCGGTGACGATCGCGGTCGACTCGTACGGGCCGGTGACGGACAACGCGCAGTCGGTCTACGAGCTGTCCCTGATCGAGCAGGTGCCGGACCTCGCGGCCTCGCTGAAGAAGGACTACGGGTTCGACGTGAACTTCGCGGCCGCCAAGCATCTTCTCGAAGAGAACGACGGGGCCGGCAACACGTTCAAGGCGACCGCGAAGCCGGTGCTCATCGGGACCGCGGTCGTCGGGGCCACGACGATGATCTTCTCCATCATCGTGCTGCTCACCGACGGCCTGCGGGAGAACGTCGAGAAGCTCTCCCTGCTCCACCCGCCGTTCCTGCTCGGGCTCATCACGGGCGGTGCGATGATCTACTGGTTCACGGGCGCCTCGATGCAGGCCGTGACGACGGGGGCGTACCGCGCGGTCGAGTTCATCAAGGCGAACATCAAGCTCGATGGCGCCGAGAAGGCGTCGGTGGCCGACTCGAAGAAGGTCGTCGAGATCTGCACGCAGTACGCGCAGAAGGGGATGTTCAACATCTTCCTCGCCGTCTTCTTCGGGACGCTCGCCTTCGCGTTCCTCGAGCCGTACTTCTTCATCGGGTACCTCGTCTCCATCGCGCTCTTCGGCCTCTTCCAGGCGATCTTCATGGCGAACGCGGGCGGCGCCTGGGACAACGCGAAGAAGGTGGTCGAGGTCGAGTTGAAGGCGAAGGGGACCGAGCTTCACGCGGCATCCGTCGTCGGCGACACCGTGGGCGACCCCTTCAAGGACACCTCGAGCGTGGCGATGAACCCGGTGATCAAGTTCACGACGCTCTTCGGCCTTCTCGCCGTCGAGCTGGCCGTGATGCTCACCGAGCGCGAGGGCGGGGGGCTGACGACGGGCCTCGCCGCGGTATTCTTCGGGGTCTCGGTCGTTTTCGTGTCGAGGTCGTTCTACGGAATGCGGATCCAGGTGGCAGCGAAAGTGGAGGCGGCGAAATGAGAATCCACGGGGCGGTCCTGGCGGGGGTCCTCGCGCTCATTGGCGCGGCGTGCAAGAACGGCGGCGGCGGGGGCGCGGGTGGAAGCGGCAGGGACACGGGCGAGATCGTCGTCGGCGAGGTCGGCTCGATGACGGGCGAGGCCGCGACCTTCGGACAGGACACCCACCGCGGCGCCGAGATGGCCGTGGACGAGGCCAACAAGGCCGGCGGGATCAAGGGCCGCAAGATCCGGCTCGTGACCGAGGACGATCAGAGCCGCCCCGACGAGGCGGCGACGGCCATCACCAAGCTCATCACCGTCTCGGGCGCGCACGCCATCATCGGTGAGGTTGCTTCGACCCGGTCGCTCGCGATGGCGCCCATCGCGCAGCGCAGCAAGATCCCGATGATCTCGCCCTCCTCGACGAACGAGCAGGTGACCCAGAAGGGCGACTACATCTTCCGGGTCTGCTTCATCGATCCGTTTCAGGGCCTCGTGATGGCGAAGTTCGCGAAGAACTCGCAGCACTTCGAGCGCGTCGCGATCCTGCGCGAGTCGACGGCCGATTACTCGGTGGGCCTCGCGGACGTCTTCGCGCGGGAGTTCACGAAGATGGGCGGCCGGATCGTGGCGGACCGCGCCTACACGAACGCGGACACGAACTTCACGGGACCGCTCACGGCGATCAAGGACTCGAACCCGCAGGCGATCTTCGTCCCCGGCTACTACAACCACATCTCGCTCATCGCCCGGCAGGCGCGCGAGCTCGGCATGACGATGCCCCTGCTCGGCGGCGACGGCTGGGACTCGGCCGAGCTGGACCGCACCGCCTTGAACGGCGCCTTCTACTCGAACCACTACTCGCCGGAGGACCCGTCGCCGACGATCCAGCGGTTCATCGCGGACTACCGGCGTCGTCACGACGTGGTCCCCAACGGCCTGTCCGCCCTCGGCTACGACGCCGCGCGCGTCCTCTTCGACGCCATGAAACGCGCGACGAGCTGGGAGTCCTCGGCCGTCCGCGACGCCATCGCCGCGACGCGCGACTTCGACGGCGTGACCGGCCGCATCACGCTCGACGAGAACCGCAACGCCGTGAAGCCGGCTGTCGTGCTTCGGGTCGAGCCCAGCGGCGACAAGTACGTGGAGACGATCCGGCCTTAGCCTTGCCCATCTCCGAGTCGTGATACGATTCAAACCGACTCGCGAGGTGACTCACGATGAAGCGCGCTGCTGGACAGCTCACGATTCGCGGGATGGACCCGGAGATCCAGGCGCGTGTCGCGGAAATCGCGCGCCGAGAAGGGATCTCGCTCAACCAGGCGGTCCTGAGGCTTCTGAGGAAAGCGGCCGGCGTCGGCGGCAAGAAGGGGGAGGGCGAAGTCATCGGTGATGCACTCGATCACCTCGCGGGAACCTGGACCGCCGAAGAGGAGGCCGAGTTCAACGAAGCCGTCGCGGTCTTCGAGGATATCGACGGATCGGTCTGGGGCGCTTGAGGATCCTCCTCGATACGAACGCGTACAGCGCCTGGAAGCGTGGAGACCAGCGCGTCGTCGACCTCATCCGTGGGTCGGAACGCGTTTACCTTCCCGTGGTCGTGGCCGGCGAGCTCCTGGCGGGCTTCCGCGGCGGCCGCCGGTTCGAGCGGAATCGTCGAGAGCTGGACGCCTTCCTCTCGACTCCCTTCGTGTTTCTCGCGCCCGTCGGCCTCGACACGGCCGATCGTTTCGGTCGCATCGTCGCTGCGCTGCGGAAGAAGGGGACGCCGATTCCAACGAACGACGTCTGGATCGCGGCGAGCGCCATGGAGACGGGCGCAACCCTCGTCTCGTTCGACGGGCACTTCGCACAGGTCGACGGCCTCGCCTGGATCGATCCTGCGAGCCTCGACGCGCCTGGATGATCGCAGTTCACCTGCGCCTCCCCCTCACTCGGAGCGACGCTGCGATGCCCTGGAGCGGGGGCGAACGTCGCGGATCGTCGTCGGCCGGGTCGTATGCGGGCAGCGAGGGGTCGTTCGCTTGCCGGCGATCGTACGCCCGCCTAGAGACCTTCTTGCCACGCACCATGTACCGCGGGAATCCGACGGACATCCGCCCGTCGCGAGGATCCCATTCCCTGACGATGCCGTGCTCCACACCGTTCCTGAACGGGGTTTCCTGGTGTACGCGGCCGCGCGACATCCACCATCGCTCCGGGCCATGGAGCATTCCTCGAAGGAACGAGCGGGACTCCGCGAGCCGGCCGCGATCGAACCACAGGGCGACGCCGGTTCCACGGACGAACCCGGTCGAGCAGATGCGGCGGCCGCGCGCGTCCCATTGCGTCTGCCTTCCGTGCTGCAGACCGTGGACCCATCGAGCGCGCCACTTCAGACGGCCGTTCGCATGTCCGTACCGCTCGAAGCCGTGGCGCCGTCCCCGGGTGTCCAGGCGAACGTCCCACTCCATCGCGCCGTTCCGATGGAAGATGATCCACGCGACTCTCCGCCCGCGCACGAGATACTCGAAAGCAAACCCCGCAGGCCAATTGGGCCCGATCAAGGCCCGTTCGACGGCTCTCCGCAGTACGCTCGGAATGCGTCGGCGTCCCATCGGTCGAGTTTCTCCCCTAACCAACCACCCCACCACCCCGCTCGCGACCGGCGCGAAGCGACGCGTCATGCCGATGCCCACGATCGACGAAGAGTGCGGGCAGCGAGCAAGGCGAGGGCGTCGAGACGGGGAGCGAGCCGGAGCCCTCGGAGGCGGGGACGCCGCAGGCGTACTTCTGGGTACGTCGAGGACGGCACCGCCGAGAAGGCCCGGCGCAGCCCCCGGATCGGCGGCCGCAGCCGGTTGACGGGCGGGGGGCGTCCTTGCTTCTCTCCCCCACCTCCGCGTGTCCACGCTCCTGCAGCAGATCCTGAATGGCGTCGCGCTCGGGTCGATCTACGCTCTGATCGCGCTCGGGTACACGATGGTCTACGGGGTCCTGAACCTCATCAACTTCGCCCACAGCGACGTGTACATGATCGGTGCGTTCCTGGGGTTCTTCGCGGCGGCGTGGATCGGGGTGGCGGACGCGCCGTCGATCGCCGGCACGGGCGCCGTGCTCGTCGTCGCGATGGTCCTGTGCGGACTTCTGGGCCTGACGATCGAGCGGTTCGCGTACCGGCCGGTCCGGCGGGCGCCGCGCCTGACGCCGCTCATCACGGCGATCGGCGTCTCGATGTTCTTGCAGAACCTGGCGCAGGTCGTCTTCGGACCGAACCCCCGCACGTTCCCCGAGATCCTGCGGCAGCGGACCTACCAGTTCGGTCCGGTCTCGACGAGCAACCACACGCTGCTCATCCTCGCGGTCGCACTCGTGCTGCTCGTCGGCCTGCACCTCTTCGTTTCCAGGACCTGGACCGGAAAGGCGATGCGCGCGATCGCGTTCAACCTCGACGCTTCGCGGCTGATGGGCATCCCGACCGATCGGATCATCGCCTACACGTTTCTCGTCGGCTCGATGCTCGCGGCGGCGGCGGGGGTGCTCGTCGGCCTGCGCGAGGGCCAGATCAGGCCGCTGATGGGCAACATCTACGGCCTCAAGGCGTTCGTCGCGGCCGTGCTCGGAGGAATCGGCAACATCCCGGGCGCGATGCTCGGGGGGCTCGTGATCGGCCTCGTGGAGGTGATCGTCTCGGGGCTCCCGCCCATCGGAGACTTCGACCCGAGCCAGTACCGCGACGCCGTGACCTTCCTCGTGCTGATCGGCGTGCTCATCGTCAAGCCGACCGGCCTGCTCGGCGTCGTGCGGACGGAGAAGGTCTGATGAAGCGGATCGTCCTGTCCGCCCTCGCCGTCGCGATCTGCTACGGGATCCATGCGCTGTGCGACGCGAACCTCAACCTCTACGTCGTTCGCGTCCTGTGCCTCGCGGGGATGAACGTCATCCTGGCGGTGTCGCTGAACGTCATCAACGGCTTCGCGGGGCAGTTCTCGATCGGGCACGCGGGGTTCATGGCGCTGGGCGCGTACGCGTCGGGCTTTTTGGCGGTGAAGCTCGGGGGTGCGCTCCCTGATCCGGTGACGCTGGTTGCCGGCACGGTGTTCGGCGCGCTCGTCGCGGCTGCGGCCGGCGTGGTCGTGGGCGTCCCGTCGCTGCGCCTGCGTGGCGACTACCTGGCAATCGTCACGCTTGGGTTCGGCGAGATCATCCGCGTGGTCATCACCAACGTGCAGAGCGTGGCGGGCGTCCACGTCGGAGGTGCAGCGGGCTTCCACGACATCCCTTACTTCACGAATCTCTTCTGGATCATGCTCTTCGCCGTCGTCACCGTCGTCGTGGCGGCGAACGTCGCCCGGAGCACTTACGGCCGCGTGCTGTTCGCGATACGGGAAGACGAGATTGCCGCCGAGTCGCTCGGCGTGTCGACGACGAAGTACAAGGTCCTCGCCTTCGTCCTGTCGGCCGCGTTCGCTGGAGTCGCGGGCGCGCTCTTTGCGCACTTCGACGGGAACCTCGACCCCAGTGCGTTCAACTTCATGCGCAGCATCGAGATCGTCGCGATGATCGTGCTCGGGGGCCTCGGGAGCATCACGGGCGCGGTCGTCGGCGCCGTCGCCCTGACCTTCCTGCTCGAGGGCCTGCGCTTCGCCAAGGAATTCACGGGGGGGGTCGACCTGCGGCTGATCTTCTACTCGCTCCTCATGATCGTGATCATGCTGACGCGCCCGCAGGGAATCTTCGGGACGCGCGAGGCCTCGCTCGGGTTCCTTCGGCGCCTGCTCAGGGCGAGGAAGGCCTCGTGATGCTGCTCGACCTGCGCAAGGTCGGCGTGCGCTTCGGCGGCCTGCGCGCAGTGGCCGACCTGGACCTCGCGCTCGAACCCGGCCGGATCTTCGGCCTCATCGGCCCGAACGGCGCGGGCAAGACGACCGTGTTCAACCTCGTGACCGGGATCTACAAGCCCACCGAGGGAGAGATCCGGTTCGGCGGCGCACGGATCGATGGGCTGCGTCCGCCGGAGGTCGTCGCCCACGGGATCGCGCGGACCTTCCAGAACATCCGGCTCTTCCGCGACATGACCGTCCGGCAGAACGTGATGGTCGCGTGCCACCGCACGAAGAAGACCGGGCTCCTCGGCGCCGTGCTGCGATCCGGCTCGATGGTCGCCGAGGATCGCGAGATGGCGCGCCGCGCGGATCAACTCCTCGAGATCTTCTCGCTCGGCAAGGCGGCGGACGAGCCGGCGGGCTCGTTGCCCTACGGGCACCAGCGCCGCGTCGAGATCGCGCGGGCACTCATGCTCGCCCCCAAGCTCCTGCTGCTCGACGAGCCGGCCGCGGGCATGAACAGCGCGGAGGCGGAGGAGCTGCGCGGGCAGATCCGGTGGCTGCGGGACGAGTTCAAGCTCACGGTCCTCCTGGTCGAGCACAACATGAAGGTCGTGATGGGGATCTGTGAGCGGATCCAGGTCATGGACCACGGCGAGACGATCGGCCTCGGGACTCCGGGGGAAGTCCAGGCCGACCCGAAGGTGATCGCGGCGTATCTCGGCGAGGAGGCACCGTCGTGAGAGAAGCGAAAAGCAACAGGAGACAGGCAACGGGCAACAGGCAACAGGCAATGGAAACCCTGCCCTCGGCGAGGGTGTCTTTTCATTGCCTGTTGCCTGTTGCCTGTTGCCTGTCTCCTGTTGCTTTCGTTCCGGCGGAGCATGCGCCGTGAGCGAGGCCCTCCTCGCCCTGAACGACGTCGAGGTCCACTACGGCGGGATCCGTGCGCTCGAAGGGATCTCGCTCGAGGTGGCGGAGGGGGAGATCGTCACGGTCATCGGCGCGAACGGGGCGGGGAAGACGACGACGCTCAAGGCCGTCACCGGGCTCGTGCGGCCCACACGGGGGACCGTTCGGTTCGCAGGGCAGGACCTCGTCGGCCTGCCCACGCACCGGACCGCGCACCTGGGGATCTCGCTGGTCCCCGAGGGCCGGGCAATCTTCGCGAACCTTTCCGTGAAGGAGAACCTCGAGCTCGGGGCCTGGGTGCACAAGGACAAGGCCCGCATCGCCCAGGGCTACGAGCACGTGTTCGCGCTCTTTCCGCGCCTGAAGGAAAGGATTGCGCAGGAAGGTGCAACTCTCTCGGGCGGCGAGCAGCAGATGCTCGCGATCGGCCGCGCGATGATGGCCGGACCGAAGTTGATGCTGCTCGACGAGCCGTCCCTTGGCCTCGCGCCTCGGCTCGTCGCGGAGGTGTTCGACGCGATCCGGCGGATCAACGCGGAGGGGACGACGATCCTGCTCGTCGAGCAAAACACCCGCCTCGCGCTCACCATCGCGAAGCGGGGCTACGTGATCGAGACAGGCCGCGTCTCGTTCTCCGGCCCGGCCGAGGTCCTGCGCGAGGACCCGAGGGTGAAGGAGGCGTACCTCGGGGAGGGGAAGGCGTGATGCCGGGACGCCTCGTGCTACGATTGGTTCCATGAGAACCCTGACGATCTTCGCAGTCTTCGCGCTCTGGGGGCCTGGGTGCGGCGATGAGGACCGGCCTGGGGGCCTCGGGGCGGACGCGGACGCGGACACCGACGGCGACAGCGACACCGACGGCGACACGGGCACGGACGCGGACACCGACACGGACACGGATACCGATGTCGACACCGACACGGACACGGACACTGGCACGGGGACCGACACCGGTTCGGAAACCGACACCGGGACCGGGACGGACACGGGTTCCGACACTGGCACCGGGACGGACACCGACACGCCCTTCCCGTGCGAGTTCCGCGACGCCGAGGGCGACGTGTGCCCCGATGGTTTCGAGATCTGTCCGGCGGGCGGCGCGATTGGCCGCGTGTGCGTGGAGACGGGGACGACCGTCGAGTGTTGCCCCGACGTCGACGGGTAGACCCTACTTCCCCGGAGACGATCCCTCGACCAGGTCCACGGTCGTACCAGCGGGCAGGTCCACCAGCACGTCCACGGTCCCGCTCGGCCAGCGGACCTCCACGCGGTCGGCGGTCTCCGAGGCGCCGAGGCCGAGGTGCACCGTTCGCTCGGAGCAGGATGCGAAGCCGGTGCAGCCGTCCACCTCGCGGACGAGCAGCGCGCCGCCTACGAGCGCCTCGACCCGTGCGCCGATCCCGTCGCGGTTCGACGCCGTTCCCTCCAGGCGCAGGCGCAGGAAAGCCCCCGGCGTCGCCCCGACGTTCTCGTAGATCCCCAGCCGTCCCTGCGCGGGATGGTTGTAGCCGTTGTTGACGACCACGAGGTCGAGGTCGCCGTCGCCGTCGATGTCTCCGGCGGCGCCCCCTCGTCCGTCGCCCGTGTCGGCCGCGCCGAACGACCGGGGCTGCTCCTCGAATCGGCCGCCGGGCCGTCCCAGGAGCAGCGCGTCGGGCTGCCGGTGGCCCTCCGGCATCACGGGCGTCAGGCCCACCGCGCCGTTGACGACGAACAGGTCGACCAGGCCGTCCTGGTCGAAGTCCCCGGCCACGGGGGCGAAGCTCGTGTAGCCCAGCAGCTCGCTCTCCCGGTCGCCGTAGCCGTCGATGAACAGGACGACGCGGCCGCAGAAGTCCGCGTCCTCCACCTTCTTGCAGGTCGCCTCGTCGTAGAAGGGATAGAAGAGCTGGGTCGGGTCGTCCCAGCCGTACGCGCCGGCTCCGACCTCGCGGGCGACGTCCGTCAGGACTCCGCCGTCGTTGCGGTAGAGCAGGTTGAAGAACGCGTTCGTGACGTAGTAGTCGAGGTCGCCGTCGAGGTCGAAGTCGATCGGGGCGATCCCCATGCCATAGATCGCCGCGCCGAATCCCACCTCCGAGGTGGCCCCTGCGATCCGGACGTCGCCGGGCACGCTCTCGTTGCGGTAGTACGCGTCCGGCGCGTACAGCATGCCGAAGTCGTTCACCTCGAACAGATCCGGGTCCCCGTCGTCGTCCGCGTCCGAGAGCCCGACCGCGAGCGTCATCCCCCCCGGCAGAAGGACGTCCGCCGCGACGGACGTGAAGATGCCCTCCGGCGATCCCGCGAAGAGCCGGTTCTTCGCGCCGGAGTCGCTCTCGTAGTCGGCGGTCGCCAGGTCCAGGCTGCCGTCCCCGTCGACGTCCCCCCACACCGCATGGGGCGTGAAGAGCCGGCCCGTGATCCCCGAGGCCGCCGCGACGTCGACGAAAGTCCCCGCCCCGTCGTTGCGAAAGAGGAAGTCCTCGCGGGCGCCTCCTACGAAAAGATCCGTGTCGCCGTCGTCGTCGTAGTCGGCCGCGGACGCGCACATCGCCGATGTGACGCCGAGCCCGGAGGCTTCCGTGCGGTCCTCGAACGTTCTGTCGCCTCGGCCCCGGTAGAAACGGCTCGGGGCGGACTCGTTCGCGACGAAGAGGTCGAGCGCTCCGTCTCCATCGGCGTCGAAGAGAGCTGCGCCGCCCGCGATGCCGCGCTCGCCCCAGACGACGAGATCGACGCCGGAGCGCTCGGTGGCGTCCTCGAAGAGGGGAGGGGGCGCGGGAACCGGCGCTCGCGTCCCCAGCAGCAGGCCGAGCTCGAAGGCCACCGCGCCGTCCGCGCCGGCATCGGCCGCGGCGGGCGGCGCAGGGCCACCGTCGCAGCCGGCCGACGGAAGGAGCAGGCAGAAGCGGAGAAGGGCGGCTACTCGCTGTCCGAGCAGGTCCACTCGAGGTTCTGGGAGCGGAACACGGGGGTGCTCGCCCGGTCGCTGGACTGCAGGGCGACCGTCACGCGGATGTACGGCTCGTTGTCCGGCTCACCGGCAGCCCGCAGGGCGGCGCCGACGTCGATTCCCGGCGGCGACGTGTCGGGCGGCGTCAGGCCGATGACGACGACCGGTGCCGTGTCGAGACCCGCGAGCGTCCGCGCGGTCTGCACGCGGAACTCGAGGCTCGTCCCCGCCGGCGTGAGCGCGTCCCAGGTGTACAGGCCCCAGTGCGGGCGCTGTCCGACGCCGCAGGCCGGCGGATCCCCGAAGTCGACGTGGTAGGTGCCCTCGGGTGCGATCAGCGCGCGGAACGCGAATCCGGTGAAGTCCGAGTACGTGTACGCGCCGGAGTAGGCCGAGCCGATCGGGTAGGTGACGACGGTGTTCGTGAGCGGGTCGAAGACGGGCGAGTTTCCGCTGTTGACCACCCACATGCGGCTGTTGGCCGTGAAATCCGCGCCGACGCCCATTCCGGATCCGACCGCCCGCGCGCTGACCCGCGCCGACGCGATGGTCCCGCACGGCACCGTGCGGTTCGCCCACGTGTTGCAGTTGTACCAGGCGTTCGGCGCGCTGTAGGACGTGCAGATGCTCGCCGTGCAGTTCGCCGGCACGCAGGGCTCGTCCACGTCGAACCAGGTCAGGAACCCTCCGGCGGACGCCCAGATCCGCGGGTCCTGTACGGTGACCCCGTCGGTGCGCCCGGCGTCGGCCGTCACGCCGATCGGCGTACCCCAGGGCCGCACGTCCGCGTAGCACCACTCCTCCGTCGATGGGTCGAAGATGCGGACCCGGCCCGTGAAGCCCGCGGCGATGACGCGCCCCGTGCCGTCGGTCGAGACCGCGTAGCTGCGGTTCGAGCCGCCCGGGTCGACGGGCGTGTAGGTGTTGGCGATCGGCGACACGCCGTCTCCGGGGTGCAGCGCGCAGGTCTCCGCGTCCACGCCGGCGAGCATCCCGTAGCTCAGGTACGAGGAGAACCAGACCGTCTCCGGATCGCTTCCGTCCGAGGTCGCGCCGTACACGGAGACGGGAAGGCCCACGCTGCAGATGGTGGCCCCGTTGTCGGGATCGAGCTTGTACGCCCGGCCGTAGCTCGCGCCGTCGCGGTCCGCGGTCGCCCCGACCCAGACGTACCCGGCGGGGTTCGCGCCGTCGCCCTTCGAGATCGCCAGGCCGCGGGGCATCGACCCCGTCAGCGCGCCGATCTGCGCTTCCCACAGGACGCAGTCGTCCGTCCCCCAAGCGCGCGGGATGTTGTTGTTGGAAGTGTTCGCGGCGCCGTTGCGGCAGCGCGCGGGGTCGGAGGCGATCTTGATGATCGTGCCCATGCGCGTGGACGGTCCGAACCAGCCGCCGGTGATCGCGCGGTTGGCGACGTAGGCGTCGCCGTTGCCGTCGATCGCGGTCCGGGACGGGTAGAGGGACGCCGCGTTGGGCCCCGTGTAGTAGCGGCCGACCTCGCGGCCGGTGTTCTGGTCGACCTTCGAGACGGTGCCCTGGCTCGAGTTGGCGACCCAGGAGTACGGCGAGATGCTGCCCCCGCTCGTGCCGATGACGATGCCGCCGAGCACGTCGTCCCACAGCACGCCGTCGCCGCGGTCGTCGACGTCGTCCTGATCGGGCCAGTCGCCCTCCTGGGCGCAGCCGAGGTCGCAGGGTCCGCAGGGCACCACCACGCCGTTCGGCCGGGTGCAGTCGTTGCGGCAGGCGTCGAGGTCGTCGGCGTTGCCGTCGTCGCACTGCTCGCCCGCGCCGGCATCGAGGACGCCGTTGCCGCAGCTCGGGACGCACACGCTCGGCACGCCGTTGCAGAGGTAGCCGCGCTCGGGCTGGCAGCGCGCGTCGCAGCCGTCGCCGGCCACGGCGTTGCCGTCGTCGCACCGCTCGGCACCGACGATGAGCCCATTCCCGCAGGGATCGACGGGCGCGATCGCGCAGGCCTCGCAGCCGTCGCCCAGGACGGCGTTGCCGTCGTCGCATGCCTCGCCGGGCTCGGCGACCCCGTTGCCGCAGAGGCGGTAGCGGACACGCACGTCGGAGTAGGACAGGCAGGACAGGCCCGCGATGCGGTTGAAGCTGACGGTGTTGACGCCCCGGTAGACGTAGCCCGGGAAGCCCGCAGGGACGACGGCGCTCGTGTAGGTCGACACCTGGCAGGAGTTGCACGCGCACGTGGCGGCCATCGGATCGATCTGACGCTGCACGAGTTGCCCGTTGAGGCGGATCTCGAACTCCGTGTTGGCGGCGCAGTCGGTGCCGGACAGGTCGACGAGTACCTGGTAGACGACCGCGCCCACCGGAACGTTGTCGAGGTAGGTCCCGGTCTGCGGGTTCGTCCACGCGGCCCAGCTCGTGCACCGGTAGTTGTTGCCGCAGACATTGCACGCGGCGTCGTTCCAGGGGTCCACGCGATACGGCGGGTGGTTCACCTCCTCGAAGAACTCGGCCTCCTCTTCGGAGGACTCGTCGCCCTCGGCGTCGTCCGCCGGGCCGTCACCGTCCGGGTCGGGGACCGGGAACTCCTCGGTGTACTCGCACTCGCCCCAGGCGCCGTCGACGCACGTTCGTTCGCCCGCCATGCAGACTTCCTCGCCGGCGTCGTTGCGGACGGGCTCGCCGCTGTAGCAGTCCGTGATCGCCTCGCCCTCGCAAGGGCAGCCGGCCGCGGGGCGCGCGCTGCTGCACCACATGCAGCCCTCGTGGACCTCGGCGTCGCTCTCGTCGCAGTCCGGTCCAGGCTCGCAGTAGAGCCCGAAGCCGTCGCCGTCGGTGTCGCGACAGTCCGCCGTCCCGACACCGGGCCGAGCCGGATCCTGTTCGCCGCAAGCGCCGGCTCCCAGGACGACAAGGACGAGAACTGCCGCGAGGATGCTCGATCGATTCATGGGCGTTGCCTCCAGCGGGTCATTTGGTCAGCAAGACCCAAGCCAGACATCTCGTCGACATTTTCCGTAACAATCTCATGACTATACGTCCAGTTTCCGTCCCTCCCGATACGCAAGAAGGTCCTGACCACGCAAGTTTTTCAGGACCGACGCTCAAAGCCCAGGAACGCATTCGAGATCCCCGTCGCCCTCCAGATCGATGCAGACCTCGTCCACCAGGCAGTCGACCCCGTTCTCGCACCCGGGGCCGTCGGCAACGCAGGTCCCCGTCCCGCTCGGGCCGAAGCGAACGCAGAACTCGCCGGCCGGGCAGTCCACGGTCCAGCGGCACTCGCCGATGTCGTGGCACTCGGTCGAGAAGTCGCCGTCCGGATCGCCGCACATCTCGCCGCCCGCGCAGTCCGAGTCGACCTGACAGTCGCCCACCTCGTCCTGGCAGTCGTCGAACCCGTCTCCGTCCACGTCCACGCAGATCATCCGTCCACCGCAGTCGTCGTCGATCGCGCATTGATCCGCCGCGGGGGCGCACTCGGTGAGGAAATCGCCGTCCGTATCGTAGCAGCGCTCGGGACGGGCACAGTGGCCGTCGTACAGGCAACTGCCGATCGGCATGCACTCGTTGAGCCCGTCGGCGTTGCTGTCCACGCACTGCTCCTCGGCGGCGCATCCCGCGTCGCAACGGCGGTCCGCGGCGGAGCCGCAGTACGGCGGATCCGCGCCGCCCGGATCGATGCAGAACTCTCCCGGGTCGCAGTCCGCGTCGACGAAGCACTCGGGGTAGCAGTGGAACTCGCCGGGGACGTCGTCATCCCGGCACTCGCGGCCGCGCGGGCATCCGGCCTCCAGGCAATCGGCCTCGACACAGGCGCCCACCTCGCCGACGGCCGCGTCGCAGACCCAACCCGGATCGCACTCGTCGTCGGTGCGACATTCGCCGGGGTTCAAGGGATCGCAGCGTCCGACGCCGCGATCGTCGAAGTCCGTGCAGATCATGCGGCAGTCCTCCGCGCCGCCGCACGCCTCGTTGCAGTCCTCGTCGTCCAGGCACGCGTTCGGATCGGGCACGCACTCCACGTCGCCGTCGGCGTCCTCGTCGATGCAGTACTCGGCCGGGGCGCAGTCGTCGGCCGTCACGCAGTCTCCGGGGTAGCGAACGAGGCAGACGCCCTCCCGGCAGACGGCGTCTTGCGGCTCCGGACTGCACTCGGTGCATTCGACGTCCGTGCAGTCGACCAAGCAGGCCTCGGGGATCTCGCCAGCGTAGGGGTACGGTTCGACGCACTCGCTCGCGGCCTCGGTCTCGGCGGAGACGGCGATGGCGCAGGGGCAGCAGATCGTCAGCGTGACCGCGAGCACGCAGTCCTCGTCCGCCGCGCAGTCCCCGTCCGCGTCGGAGTCCGAGTCGGAGTCGGAGTCGGTGTCCGAGTCGGAGTCGGAATCCGAGTCGGAATCCGAGTCGGAGTCCGTGTCGCCGTCGGTGTCCGTGTCGGAGTCTCCGCCCAGCGTCGGGCGGCCGTCATCCTCCCCGCAACCCAAGGGGAAAATCAGCATCGCGACCGCAAGGACCCTGCTCATTGGACACCCCGTCAAGGTGGAAAAAGGCAACGACATGGTACCACAACCGGGCGGTCCGTCATCGACCTGGCCGTGCGAAGAAGACGGCGTCGAAACGGAGCTGCCCCCCGTATTGGAGACCCGGGCAGTGGGCAAGGCGAGGGCGTCGAGACGGGGAGCGAGCCGGAGCCCTCGGAAGGGGTGCCCACGGCCGAGCGTTGCGCGCGGAGCGCGCAAGCGAGGGGCACCGTGGGCCTGGGGACGCCGCAGGCGTACTCTTTCGTACGCCGAGGACGGCACCGCCGAGAAGGCCCGGCGCAGCCCCCGGATCATGGGCACCCAGGGCGGCGCGGCGCGAGCGGAGCGAGAGAGCGCCGGGGCCCCTGGGTATGTCCGCAGCCCTACGAGCAGATGCCGAAGCCCGCTCCGCCGGCATAGTCGCAGGTCTGGCCGTCGTCGCACTGGGCGTCGATCCGGCACTCTCCGAACGCGAGGTTCGTGCATTCGCCGAAGCCCTCGGAGATGTCGGCGCAGTACAGGGGACACCCCCCGACCGGGGCGCAGCACAGGTCCATGCAGTCGGCGTCGTCCACGCACGCCCAGCGATCCTCGACGCACTCGACGTCGCCGTCGTCGTCGTCGTCGACGCAGGTCTCGCCCGGGGGACAGTCGTCCGGCGTCACGCACTCGCCGGGGTAGTGCAGAAGGCACTCCGCCTCGAAGCACACGGCGCCGAGCGGCGCATGGCACTCGCGGCAGTTGACGCCGGTGCAGTCCTCCTCACAGTCGGGCGGGATCGGGTCGACGTTCGGATACTCGGCGAGGCACTCGTAGGCCTCCTCGTGCGCGCGAGAGATCGCGATGGGGCACGCGCAGCACATGTCGAGCGCGATCGCGACCACGCAGTCGGAGTCCTCGCGGCAATCGGTGCTCGAGTCCGTGTCGGCATCGGCGTCGGTGTCCACGTCGGTGTCTGCGTCGGTATCGGCGTCGGTGTCGGCGTCCGCGTCCGTGTCGCCGTCCGAGTCGGAGTCGGAGTCCGCCCCGTAGGTCCCCGGACCTTTCTCCTCCCCGCAGCCGCCCGCCGAGGCCAAGGCCAGCATGAAGACGAGCATGAAGAGAAGGAATCGCAAGCCGTCCCGAGCGTAGCACACGATCACGGCAGCACACGGACACGGTCGAGCAGGCCGGCGTTCACCGTCACGCGGTGGCTCCCGCGGAACGTGCGGACGAACTCTTCGATCTTGCGCGTTCGATATCCGGCGAAGGCTTCCTCCCGGAGCGACGGCTCGACGGACTCGTAGGTCGCTTCCATGCGGGCCTGGTGCCCCGTCACCATCAGGACGAAGGCGCCGCGCGGCGTCTCGACGATCTCGGGGACCTCGACCCGCTCCTTCATCCGATCGAAGTGGGGCCACAGGTCCTCCGGGAGCTCCTGCTGCATCCGCTCGATGGTGAAGTAGCCGAAGCTGCCGGCGGCGGCCCGGAGGGGCTCTTCCACGTTCTCTTCGCTGCCTGCGAGCACCTCGAAGATCTCCTCGTCGTCGTGGACGAGCGCGAGCTCCGCGCGAAGCGCCCTGGCCTTCTGCAGCGACGCCGTGTGGATGACGCCGAACCGCCAGCGCGGCGGCTGGTGGAAGTCGTCGTGGCGCGCCTGGTAGAGCGCTCGAACTTCCTCTTCGGGAACGTCCGCGGGGCTCAGGCGGGCCTCGAGCTCCGCGTCCAGAAGGCGCTTGGCGAGCAAGGGTGTGACGGCGTCGCGGACCTCGCGGTCGTGACGCAGGCGGCGCTTCTCGGCCTCGGCCACCTGAATCTCCTCGTCGATCATCGCCCGGAGGAGCGCGCGCCGGCCGACGAGGGTCTGCGCGCGCGCGACTGCACCTGGCCCCGTCGCCTGCACGTACTCGGTGAACGCGCGCCGCGTGATCGTGCGGTTGCCGAAGCGCCCGACGATGGGCTCGTCCGGCGTCTCCCGTGGGCAGCCGAGCAGCACGAGCGCCGCGAACGCCCCGAACGTGGTGACCAGCAAGGCGAGCCAGGTACTACACGAGGGGCGGCCATCCCGACAAGGAATCCGCATGCTACTGTCCGACCGGTCGCACTGCGATGACGCCGATCGGGCACTGGATTCTCCTCGCGCTCGCCCTGTCCGGCTGCGACGAGCGAGTCCGTCGTCCGACCGGATGTCCGGCCGGATCGAGTGGCTGCCCGTGCAGTGAGGAGGGGAGTTGCGATCCGGGACTCGTGTGCGAGGACGGCCTCTGTGGCGGCGTTGCCGCCGAGTGCGGGGACGGCGTTCTCGGAGGCACAGAGGCCTGCGACGACGGGAACGACGACGACGAGGACGCATGCACCACCGCCTGCGAGCGCGCCCGCTGCGGCGACGGCTTCGTCGAGGCCGGTGTCGAGACCTGCGACGACGGCAACACGGTGGGCGGCGACGACTGCGGCCCCTCCTGCGGCCGCGGCGTGCAGGTCCTGTGGACCCGCGTTCACGACGAGGGATTCGGGATCGACGTCGGCCGGGGCATCGACGCCACGGAAGCGGGAGACGTCCTGGTTGCGGGCTCGGTGACGTCGGAGACCGGCTACACCGACGTATGGGTGCGCGCCTACGACGCAGATGGGGAGGAGCTTTGGACCGCGGTCGAGGCGCCGAGCGAAGGGGACGACCGCGGCGAGGGAATCGCGTCGGAGGATCAGCTCGGCCTCGGCGCCTTCGTCGCAGGAACCGCCTGGGGCGAGTCGACGACGGACGTCTGGCTCGGAGGATTCGACGAAGGTGCGCTCTGGCTGGCGACGTCGAGCGATGGCAAAGCTGGCGGCAACGACGCCGGGCACGCCGTGGCGGTCGACTCGGAGGGGAACGTCCTGGTCGCAGGGTCCCTGCTCTCCGTGCTCCCGGCCGACACAGACGCGCTCGTGCGCAAGACGACCGCCGTCGGCGAGGAAGTCTGGACGCGAACGTACGCCGGACTTGCCGGCCTGGACGACGACGCCCACGGTGTGGCGGTCGATTCCGAAGGCAACGTGGTCGTCGTCGGCGCCGTCTGGGAGAACGCGGGGCGAATGACCGACGCGTGGATCGCCAAGTACGACGCCGATGGCGCCGAGCTGTGGTCGGACACGTTCGACGGGTCCGAGAGCACGTTCGACGCCGCTTACGGCGTCGCCGTCGACGACGCCGGCAACGTCCTCGTGGCGGGGACCACGGACGAAAGCCCGCCGTCCACCGGCTGCGCCACGGCGGACGTGTGGATCCGCAAGTACGACCCCGAAGGGACGGAACTGTGGACCCGCATCGTCGACGGCCCCCAGGGCGCGAATGACGGCGCGCGCGGCGTGGCGGTGGACTCCGCGGGAAACGTCGTCGTCGCCGGCGAGATCGACTACGGCCCTCGCGCCGACGGGATCGACTCGCGGCTCTGGGTCCGCAAGTACGATCCGGAAGGCGCCGAGATCTGGACCGACACCTTCGACACCGAGGGTGTCCGAGACTACGCGTACGGCGTGGCGGTCGACGGCGAGGGGAACGTCGTCGTCGTCGGATCGGTGTGGGGTGACGACTACGACATATGGGTGCGGAAGTACGCTCCCTAGAAGAGAAGCAACAGGAGACAGGCAACAGGCAACAGGCAACAGGAAATGAAAAGCGTTGCGCGCCGCGACATTGCCTGTTGCCTGTTGCCTGTTGCCTGTTGCCTGTTGCCTGTTGCTTTTCGATTTCCGATCCGTCCGAAAGCGATGGCGCTCGCAACCACGAGCGTCGTCCCCCGAGGCGAGGGACTCGCTCCCGCTCTGCAGCCGATCCCTCCGCCTCTCGCTGCCACCGGACCCTCTGGGCCGGCGTCTTCGACCGTTCCTGCGTCGTCGCCGCACCAGGTGCCTTCCTTCGGGATCGTCCCCTCCTCGGTGACGCAGAAGGCTTCCTCGCAGGGGCCGAACCAGACACAGACCTCCCCGCCGGGGCAGGCGGGCTCGTCCAGATCGCACGCGACCGTGCAGCGGCTCTCCCCGGTCCCGGGATCCATCACGCAGATTCCGCTGAGGCACTCGGACGCGTCGGCGCAGGGGTCGCCGAACCCGCGGGGGGGGCGCATCAGCGGGACGCAGACGCCTTCGACGCAGCTCGTGCCGTCCTTGCACTGCTCGTGCGCCGTGCACCCTTCCTCCATCGGGTAGATCGAGCAGAGGCCCTCGACGTCGTCGGCATCCGGAGTCCACATCTCCCAGCCCGCGACGTAGAACTCGCTCATCGTCGCGCGGTCGACGTCGGTGTGCCCGAGGCCGAGGCAGTGTCCGGACTCCTGGGCGACGACCGCCTCGGCGTCGATGAAGAGCCCGCCCTCCGCCGCGAGGTCGTGATCGAGCGTGAACGTGAACCCGTCCTCGACCTCCTCGTCGCACTCGCGCAGCACTCCGGTTTCGGCGACGTCGATGATGGCCACGCCGATCGCTTCCACCAGGCAGCTCGTGCAGAACGAGACGTTGTTGAAACCGTCGCCGAGGAATCCGCGCCCGCCGTCCGCCAGGTCGTAGTCCGCGCCGCGGCCGACGTACTCGAACGAGACGTGGGCGCACGGCGCGTCCTCCCAGCGCTCGAAGACGCGCTGGGCGAGGGCGACGGACTCCTCGTCGGGGAAGTCGCCGCAGCCCGGGCCGACCGTGTACGCGAGCGGAAGCTGCGAGAGCGGCCACTTCGCACCCAGAGAGGTCCACGCCTCGGCTGAGGCGGGCCCGGCGAAGAAGGCCAGCAAGACGATCACCGCGGACCGGATCATCTGGCGCACTCGTAGAAAGCCGCCCGCAGATCGCCGAGCGGATCGGCGGACTCCCACACGACGGCCCATCCGGCGTCCGACGCGGCTATCGCGACGGCGGCCGCCGGGACGGCGACGGCCTCGAGCGTCGCCGGTGTCTCCGCCAGATTCCCGTCCGCGTCGAAGCGGGCAGCGCGCAGGTCGGCGGTCCCCGCGGCGCCCGACTCGATCCAGGCCACGGCGAACTCGCCCCGCACCGCGCCCCACGCCGCCACGGGCCCTCGGGCGTCGCCGCCCCCCGTGGACAGCGCGCGCGGTGCATCGAAGGCCGGCTCGCCCGATGTGAGGTCCAGCACCTGCCACGCGAGGTCGCGGTCCTCGTAGGGCTCGCCGACCTCGAACACGACGATGGCGACGCTCGCTCCCGCCGCGACCGCAGGCGCTCGAGAGGCCTCGGTCGTCAGGACCCGCGGCGGCGAGACGAAGCTCGGAACCGGATCGGCGAGGCCTGCCATCACCCGGTGGACGATCTCGCCTTCCCCTCCTGGTCGCATCTCCTGGCGCTCGAACGCGAACGCGAGGAGCGCCGCACCTTCGCTCCAGGACGCCGCGGGACCCACGTGGACGCCGCCGGCCGGACTGAGGGCCAGATACCCGTCGGCCGGCCCGGAGGCGGGACCGCCCGCGGCCCGGATCACGGCGTCCGTGCCGGTCTCTGCCCACAGGTAGGCCGCGCGATCGCCGGCCGCGGTGAGCACGGGACCGCTTGCCCGCTCGTCCAGCGTCGCGACGGCCTCGTCCGAGAGCTCTTCGAGTCGAGCGGCGTCCGGATCCAGCGTCCACTCGACGCGCCGCAAGATGGCGCCGGTCGCGGTCGACTCGGAAACAACGAGCTGGATCCGATCCCCGGCCCACCCGATCGCGGGGGCCGTGGCCGGCGGCGTTTCGACCGCGACGCTCGCCGCTTCGGGCACGAGCGGAGCGAAGGCGCCGTTGAACAGACGGACCTCGTACGCCGCGCCCGTCGCGGAAGAGACGAGGGCCGCCAGGGCGATGCTCTCGCCGCTCTGCGCGATCGCCGGCAAGGAGGCACGGCCGGCCGCGGTGCCGAGGTCGCAGCACGGCCGCAGCCCGAAGCACCCGCCCTGCGGCGGTGGTCCGGCGTCGTGGATGCCGCCGCCGCCGCCGCCGGGCCTCGCCCCGTCGTCGCCACAGCCCGCGATCCAGACGGCGGCGATCATGGCGACGTTGCGCATCACCCGGTAGCCTACAGCACGGTGTCCGCTCGGGTCTTCGCTTCGCTCCTCTGTACCTCCTTCGTCGTGGGCTGCGCCGAGGGTTCGCCGGCCGGAGAACCCGACGCGGCGACGGCCCCGATCTTCGACGCGGGTCCCGACGCGTGCTTCGCCTGGGACCGGGACGGGGACGGCGTCGACGCCTGCGGCGACGACTGCGACGACGCGGACGAGACGGTCCGTCCGGGCGCGCCCGAGACCTGTGCGGACTGCCGCGATCAAGACTGCGACGCGCAGGACGTCGCCTGCGACACAGGCGTCGATGTCACGGTCACCCCGGAGGCGCCGGCCTCCGGCGACGACGTGACCGTCGTCGCGGCCTCCGACTTCTTCCTCTCGTGGGTGCGGCTCCGGGTCGATTCCCCCGACGGGAGCGCGCAGCACCTCGACTGCGATCCTTGCGAGGTCTTCGTGGACGGACGCACGACGTGGACCTTCGAGGTCCCGTCCATTTCCCCCGGCGAATGGAGGTTGACGTTCACCCGCGACAACTTCGACGGCCGCGAGGAGGTCGGGGTGGCGGTCGTGTGCGCGGCCCTGTCGGTGGCGGGCCCGTGACGACCACCCGCGAGCGGACGCTGCGCGCGGCGATCGAGATCGAGCGGGCGATCGGAGAGTCCAGGGTCCTGACGGACGCCGATCTGCTCGTGCCCTACGGCTCCGACGACTCGGAGGCGCCGGCGCGCGTTCCCGACGCCGTCGTGCGCGCGACGTCGGCGGACGACGTCGTCCACGTCCTCGCCGCCGCCCAGAAGCACGGGGTGCCGGTGACGCCCCGGGGGGCCGGCACGGGACGGACGGGCGGTGCGATCCCGGTGGACGGCGGCATCGTGCTCGCGACCGATCGAAAGGCCCAGATCCACGAGATCGACCGCGCGAACCTCTTCGCGGTGGTCGATCCGGGCGTCGTGACGGGCTCGCTGCAAGAGGCGGTGGAGGCACAGGGCCTGTTCTACCCGCCGGATCCGAACTCGCTCGACAGCTGCGCGCTCGGCGGGAACGTCGCGGAGAACGCCGGCGGTCCGCGCGCGTTCAAGTACGGGGTCACGCGCGAGTACGTGCTCGGCCTCGAGGTCGTCCTGATGGGCGGAACGCGGCTGCGGACCGGCCGGCGCACGGTGAAGGGCGTCACGGGATACGACGTGACGGCGCTGCTCGTCGGGTCGGAGGGCACGCTCGGCGTGTTCACGGAGCTGTGGCTCCGGCTCGTGCCTCAGCCCGCAGCAGTGGCGACCGCCCTGGTGATCTTTCCGGACGTGCGGACGGCGGGGGAGGGCGTCGCGGCGATCGTCGCAGCAGGAGTCGTCCCCCGTGTGCTCGAGCTCATGGACGACGTCTGCCTGGCCGTCGTGCGGGCGAAGGGCGGAGTGGGCATTCCCGAGAGCGCGGGGTCGATCCTGCTCGTGGAGGTCGACGGCCCGGCCGATCGGCTCGAGGCCGAGATGGAGCGCGTGGCGGACGCCTGCACCCGCGTCGGCGCTCGCGACGTGCTCGTCACGCAGTCGGCGGCCGAAAGCCGCCGGCTATGGGCTGCCCGGCGCGTCCTGTCGCACTCGCTTCGGGACAGTCGCGCCCACAAGATCGCGGAGGACATCGTCGTCCCGCGCAGCCGGATCCCCGAGATGCTGGCGGCCGCCCGCGCGATCGGCGAGAAGCACCGGCTGGACGTCGCGACCTACGGTCACGCGGGCGACGGAAACCTGCACACGAACTTCCTGTGGGACGACCCGGATGCCGGGCCGCGCGTCGAGGCGGCCGTGCGCGAGCTGTTCCAGGTGACCCTCGATCTCGGGGGAAC
>Ga0247727_10003072_pt1 | contig 37416 bp, 51 predicted proteins | sample WisWelCaveWW1625_FD_202498 | JGI IMG/M metagenome (GOLD analysis project Ga0247727, IMG submission 202498) | Biofilm microbial communities from Wishing Well Cave, Virginia, United States - WW16-25 | ecosystem: Environmental > Aquatic > Deep subsurface > Groundwater > Cave microbial mat | place...
ACGGGAACAACGTTGCATCCGAACGAGACAGGGGATGAAGTTGTTTAGGAAATACTACCCCTGTAAGTAGTGCTAAGTTTTCTATTGATGGGGATGCAGATCAGATTCAATGTTTGATCCAGGGAGTAGTATCTCAGACCGCCAGGATGTTTGTTGTAGAGAATAGTTTAGGTACTGATTTTCTAGATATGTCCGCAGATGGTGAGACAACCTTAAGCACACTTGCTGGTGCCGCTTTTATACCCTTGACTTTAATTAACGATTTTGATGGGGCTGATGTAACTGCATTTAAGATTCGTGGTCCTAATAGAGTCACTCCCACAAATGGAGATACCACAAGGTTTGATGTTTCGATGGAAGGAAGTGGGGGATTTACTGAAGTAGTTCGGCATAAGTATGTAATATCTGATGTTACAGGTAGTTCTGAAGACTCTCAGTATCACTTACTTTTGAAGTCTGCGGGTATCCTTAGAAATTATTTAAAGATAAATACAGATAGTAATCCTAAGTTTTATGTTAATCCCGATTCACAAGATATTGATTTTGTTTATGACTCGTCAACAGCAGCTAATGTTTTTAATATAGACGGGGTTGAAAATGAAGTTACCGTAAACGGAACTACCACGGGGGAGACTTTTCACATTAAGGGAATTTCAGATAAAGTTCATCTGGGTATTGTTGGTAATAGTACCCAAACGTCTAACATGATGACTGTTCATAATAGTGGTGGAACTTTAAAATATTCTATGACTCAAGAAGGTGTTATCAATTATGCCGGAACTATGGGGAACGGTACCCAGAATCCCGCGACCGATGCTCCAACGGACTGGGTTGAAATTAAGATTGCAGGTACGACGTACTATTTGCCTGCATATACGTAGTATATGCATAGGAGTTAGTAATGCCAATTACGCATGAGCAGACCAATACGATCGAGAGAATAAATACCCTAATAGTTAGTTCTTTGGGTAGCCCCGTGATAAATGCCTCAGTCTTTGTTCGTATTAGGCGCAAGGATGGCAAGTTCTGGAACGGTACCGCTTTTCAGACGGGATTGTTCTCGATTGCTATGTTGCAAGTTAATTTGAGTACGGCTCCAGGCGAGTATTTTTATGATTTTAATACTACGGGGTTATTGGCGGATACGTATTATATTAGAGTTGAATCTGCTGATGGGGCTAATGTTCCGCAGTTGGCAGAAATTAAGGTGGGTGGGTTTATAGATTTTGTTGATAGACCGATCAGTTCAGTTATGGCCGCGGGGGGTGGCTTTTTTATTGGAGCTAACAATTTGTTTTGGACTTCTGAAGAAAAGGAAGAGATTATTGCCCAAGTTAGGAAGCTAGCTTTCGCGGCTACAGAGTTACAGGATGGGCAGAAGAAAACTGAAGTGGTCATTATGGATATAGTTACTTGGATTAAGGCTTTAGATAAATTAGTTAAGGATCATAAGAAAGTTACTGAAATAGTAGCTAGTTCAGTTGGAGATAGTGCTACGAAAATGGTAGGGGATTTTGGCAGTATTATGAAACGTTCTCTTATTTTGTTAGAAGAAGTTAAGAATGAGGGTAGTAGTAATTTGAGAGAAGTATTAGGTTCATTAGAGGGTATTAAGGACATACGGACGAAGGTTATTGATCTTAAAGATCAGTTACTCACTACTCAGAATAGGAATGCCGCTAGATTGCAGGATATTGAAATTTGGGTAAAGGATAGTTCCGAAGTTTTAGAGGATATGTTTAAGTTGACTGTTAAAGCATTGCCAACTGATAGTTTAAAAGATTTGATAGTTACTTCTGCCGGAGGAGCACATGAAAAACAAGCAATTGAGTAAAGTAGTTGAAGAATTTGTGGATCGTAAAAAGGATGCGCTTACGAAAGAGGAAAAGCGTATTGCTGAGAGTTTAGAGGAGTTAAAGAGTTTGGAGTCAAAAGAAGAGGATTTAGAAAGGACGGTAGTTAAAGTTGTAGCTGGCGGGGAGTCCGCAGTTCCAGAAGTTAAAGAATTTATTGTTAAATTGGGGTCTATTGTCAAAAGTTCTTTAACTGAAAAGGTAACTGAGACTGGGAAGGTTATTGAAAAAGACAAGCAGAATTTGCCAGAGGGCGTTTTGTCTAGGGTGGTGTATCCGATTTGTAATGTAGGGCAGCTTAATGCCAATAAGCGTGTTTATGAGAAGGATCTGTGGGATAGGGTTTTGAATGAAGTTGAGTTGAAGGATAAAATGCAGAATCGTAACCTTTTTGGACATGCTGAGCATCCGGAAGATGTACAATCGAATTTGGAGAAGGTATCGCATATCATCACTAAGACTTGGTTTGACGAGCCGCAAAACAAAGTTTTACAAGAAATGGAGGTACTGGATACCCCATATGGTCGGATTATAGATAGATTGCTTAGAGCAGGGTGTAAAGTTGGAGTTTCAACTAGAGCAGAAGGTGAGCTTCAAGAAGCCCAAGATGAGGCTAGGGGAAAGTATTTTAAAGTGCTTCCAGAAACGTATCGTTATGTAACAACTGATTTTACTGCAGAACCTTCGACTTTTGGAGCTTTACCTGTTAAAGTTGAAAGGCAATGTGTTGACATTTTGCAGAAGGGTTTAGAAGAGAAGAAGATTGATGAGGACTTTGCCAAGGTCATGTTGGAGAATTTTAAAGACGAACAAGCTAAAGTTCTACTAGAGTCTATTAAAGCTAAAGAAGTTAAAGCGCAGTTGCAGGAAGAAGTAGAAAAAGGTAAAGCTTTAAGTTTGATTTCAGAAAAGGATATGGGGGATATTAAGAAAATATTTGAATCAGAGAAGCCCACCGATATTAGATTATATTTGTTTGAGCATTGGAATGAGTTTGGAACAGAAAAGGTAGCAGTATCAGAATTGAGAAAGAAGTTTGATATTACAGAGGAAGTGGGTATAGTTCAAGTTAGTGAAGCTATGAAGCAGTTTAAGGGGAATCCAGATTCAATTACGGTTGTTTTAGATAGCTCGCAGGAGAATGCGACTGTTACATATTCATCTGGTTCTTCGTCAGTTACAGTAGTGGAGTCTAAGTTGTCGGCACCAGTTTTTGAGAGTTTTGAAGATCTAGTTAAGTATTTAGAAAGAGAATTGCCTAAGATTGATAGAGAGAATAGAGAGAAGGTTAAGTCTTTGTTGAATGAGGGGAGTAATTTTAAGAAGGGTATAGATACTTCGAGGTTGATAAAAGATTTAGAAATATCTGGGGCGATTATAAAAGCAGAAAGAGACAAGGCTTTAGAAATAGGGGATTCGTTGGTTTTAGAAAACTCGGAGCTTGTTAAGAAATTGGGTCGGCTGTTAGTATCTGAAAAAGTCTTAGAAGATGCTTTTGGCAAACTTTCAGTTAGTGATTTGTCTAAGAATGCTGAAATAGGGATTTTGAATAAGAAGTTGTTAGATATAACAGAGAGTCAGAAAAAGCAATTACAGGAGTTGTTAGAGTATCATAAGCAAGAATCGGTTAAATTGACAGAAGCTTTTAAGAAGCAAGAATTGAAAGTTTATTATGAGACCAGGTTGAGCCATACTGGCCTTAAGCTACCTAAGAATGCTTTGGCGCTTCTGGAGCATGCGGATAGCCGGGAACAAGTTGATGACCTTTTGGAGCAGTTTAGGGATGTACTTCGGGAGGGCGCGTTGCACTCCAACGTTCTGACTGAAGTGAGTTTGCCTGCTCAAGGAGATAGTCAACAGGCTCAAATAGCCCGATCGATACATACCGTATTGAACGGGATGTTAGGTCGGTAAACAAGGAGGAGTGCACAATGAAGTTAGCTAAGATGATTGAAACGCGCTTGGAAGAGAGAGCGCAGCAACATAGGGATCTCGTTGGGCGATGGATGCCTTATATCTCTGTTGTTGAGTCTTACCTGAAAGAAAAAGAGGGTAAGAAGCTCAGCGAGTGGGATAGGTCGAATATTGCACAATGTTTAGAAAATGCCCTTTTGGACGGGGCAATGAGAGGTCGGTCTAAAGTGTTTGAGACGTCCTTTCAGGATAATATTTCGTTTCTTGGGATTCAGCTGCCGGTTATTGCGGCACTGCTTCCGTCATTGGTGCTTAATGAAATTTCGATTGTTCAGGCACTTGACCGCAGGCAAGGTTCGGTGTTCTATCTTGACATCAAGACTGGACAAAAGAAAGGTGAAGTCGCCTCAGGGAGCACTCTGATCGGTTCCAAGACTGGTCATGCTTCTGGTGATGGATCTCGTAAGTACTCGATGGATGAAGTAGTCAATGAGAATCTTGGTGCTTTAGGTTCAGCGACGTATACAGTTACGTTGGACTATAAGCCTGTGATTCCAAGTACTGTTAATATCACTACGGCCTGGTCTATAGCTGGTGTAGATGTAATTACAGATAATGGCTTGGGAGTGTTAACAGGTACTGCTGGGTCGACTGGAACGATCAATTACGCGACAGGTGCCGTGTTTATTGATGGTCCAGGAGCTGAAACGACAACGACTGCTCCGTTAGCTGATTATCGCTTTAACTATGAGAAAGCGACAGCTTTGCCGGGAGTTGCAGAAGTTGACGTGAATCTAACGAACGAAACTTTAACAGCAAGAGATTTTACACTTCGTTCGAATTACACTCTGGGATCGGCTATTGATCTTGAAAAAGCTCATGGCCTAATCTTAGAGGATGAAGTGGTTAAGTACCTTGGTGGAGAAATTAAATTCGAGATTGACAATCAGTCTCGTAAGTTGCTTAATTCGGTGGAAGTCTGTTTGAATTGAACAGATAATACCGATCTAGGGTGTTAAAATGAATTTAATTTACAAGAAGATGTTCTCTTTTAACACGAATAGTGTAACGACTACGTTTTTTGAGGTGACTCAAAAAGCTAAGGCAACAATCCAACAGTTAGTTGGATTAAGATATAGTCTGAACCAACTGGTGACAGTTGGAGGAGAGCAGAAATGACTTTCCCGCTTGCTATAGTTAGTTGGTTGGTAGTAGCAAGTTTACAAGTAACAGAATGTGACCACTTTGGTATTGATGCCATTCACACTGCTTCTCAAAGTGTTGATGCTGCAGCTCCGGTGGGTAACTGGAACTCGGCGTTCACATCAGGGCAGGAGTGGCTGTGGCATAAGTATAACTTTCTTGACTTTGTTGAGAAAGGTAGCAATAACATTTTTGCCAAGACTCTGCGGGGTAATGCTAGTTTCCTGTTAGTTGGTAATAATGGGGCTAGGGTTATTCGTCAGCTGGCACCGCATTTTGTGCCCGTTCCAGGATTGGATAAGACGGTTCAGACTGGTCCGTATGTTCTTGGTAAATTGGATGGTAGGTTGGTTGTAAATGATCCGTTTTTGCCGACAAATAGGGTTGTCTTTGGATTTAAGGGAGATAGCTATTTGTTCGCTGGGTTAAGTTGGAACTGAGCCCAGGATAAAGGAGTTAAATTCGGTGAAGGCTACAGAACAGTTAGTTAAAGAAAGCAAAAATCTGGGTTTAGATAAGGATAAGATCCTATTTTCTAGGATTGAAAAGAAGCTGTTTCAAGCTAATACCGAGCCAAGCTTGATTGGAAACAATCACGAAGGTGTAGAGACTAGAGCTGAAAGTCTACGGCAAACAATGTTTGCTATGACAAGTAAGTTCCACGAAATGCTCCCCAGTTTAATTGCTGGAAGATATAGTCCGATCTCACAGGAAACTGTGAGAAGTGAAGATAAAGAACTTCACGATAACAAAAATGTCATTTACGCGCCCTTAACGGAAGATAGGGGCCATGAGGAGCGATCCTCATTGGAAAATTCTGTAAATTGCGGGAAACTCCGGGGTATCTCAGAATACTCTCAGAAAGATTATGATTGGGCCGAAGGTCAGATCAATTCTGTTTTTTCTGAAGTAACAATGTCTGAGTGCGGACAATCCGCAGCCAAGCTTTCGAGAGAAAGAAGGTTCAACGACTGTAATCAGAAGGTCTCAAATGAGATCGTGGTACAGTCTGATCTCTACAGCGATGTAGAGAGACAGGCAGAAATGACCTGTCCCTTGACATTAGTCAAGAGTAACAATAATGATATCCCGTTGTTTGCTACACCGACATTGGTGACGGCTGACCTTAAAGCTCAAAAAGGCTTTTTAAGTTCGGCTGGTTTTAAAGTTATCAATGCTGGGTTGTTTACTTATGGTGACATTACGAATTTAAGCTAGTACAAATTATTGCAGCGGGAGATCACTTATCTCCCGCTGTAGTACTAAGGAGAACAAGGTATGCCAGTCACAGCCCCAATGCCAGTTATGAAAAAGTTTGTAGCAGTCCAAGATACGTCCATAGGTACAGGTTTTGGATTTGTCCAGATTAGGGGAGGTAAAGCATATGAAGTTAAGTTTGCTTCTCAAGCTCATTTTGACAATTTGATTGGATTGGGGGCCATTAGATTAGGTGGAGTTATGCCACAAGTTGTAGAATCAGTTAAGCCTATTGAAGTTCAGTCCAAGGTAGAAGATAGCTCTTTTGTACAAGGGGAAGTTAAAGAGTCAATAGATAAGTTACCTTTAGATTTTGCTGGGGTACTTACCAGAATCAGTGGGGCTACGACTCAACGGCGTTTGAATAATGTCATTAAGTTGTTGCCTCCTCAGTTACTTGAGTCAGAAGAAGTAAAGGCAGCAATAGTTAGTGCACAGGAGAAGCTAGTAAAATGACTTCGACCGAGATTGTAGAGTGGATTCAGAATGAGTTTAAGCCAGTTACCCTAGCCACTCCCCAAGATACAATATTTCAGATGGTCGAGAATGCTAGAAGATATTGGAATACGAATTCAGGTTATAAGCTCATTAAGGTGTATCCTGTTGCAAATAATGGGTTTGTACAGTTAGACCCTGAATTTAAAGTAGTAGTTAAGGTATATCCTACAACGCAGACTGAAAGTGTTTGGGAATCGAATCCAGTTTGGACGTTATTAGGAGTTCAAGTCTTTGACAATATGACTTCTGATTTGATTCTTATGTCCGAAGCATTGAAGGCTTATCGTGTTTTTGCGGGGGCAACGTTTTATTGGAGATTCATAAAGTCCGAGGATCCAGATATAGGTGGGAAGCTATTTGTTAGGAATTTGCCTACTGGAGTAGCTGAAGTAGCAGTTGAAGGTACGAAGAGGGTACTTTTTGATGAAGATATTTTGTCGGAGTATGTTTTAGATTGGATTTTGAACTATTCCAAATGTTTGTTGAAGATGGCGGAAGGTAATGCTCTGCGTAAGTCTGATATTATTGGAGTTAAGAATGACGGTCAGCAATTATTTGATGAAGGCAAGGATGATAGAGAGAGTTTAGAAAAGAAACTAGCTGTATCAGGTAGGTGGGTTGCTCTAGCTCAGAAAGTTGGATCCTAATGGATTTGGACGTTGCATTAGTTAGGGAAATTGGTTCTTGGGCGACACGATTAGTTAAAGAAACTTTAGTAGGTGGGTTTTGTGGATTCTTTATCTGGATGTACTTGGGAGAGAAAAGGAGACATTTAGCTACTCTTAAGTCCGGGAATAGTGAGAGTCGAGATTTGTTGGAGAGGTATGCAGAAGGTCAGCAACAGATTTCAGATTTGTTGGAACAGTATAAAGATATTTTAGATAAAGTTTTAGATGTCTTACAAGTACGGCGTAAGAGGAAGTGATGAAATTTTTAAATAGCTTGTTTACTAAGATTCGCGTTAAGGCTTTGGAAAAGGCAGAAGAAGGTAGGAAGCAGGCCGCGGATATTTTGAATTTGAAGAATAGAATTACGGAGCAGGGGTTAAAAGTTTTAAAGCAGGCAGAGGAAGTTAAAGCTGTAGTTAATAGGCTTAATGGGGAGTTTGATCGTTTGTATGACACGCGAACAAAGCATAAAAGAAAAGTTTAAAGAAGCAATGGATAGTTTTATAGTTGAGATTAGGGAGAATAATAAGTTGTTGCAGGAATCTAATTTGTTGTATCGTAAGTATTTTGAATATCGGTATGGTGGAAGTAAGTTTATGAAATTCTTGTATCAATATGAGTTTTTAATTGTATTGCTAGTTGTTGTATTGCCGGTTTTGATTTATGTTTTGATACGGGGATGTAGGTAAATATGAGTTTGATTAAAGAAGTAGCTAGAGTAGATGAGTTAGATTATAAGGGGATACTTCGTAAACAGAATTCAGTTACTAGATTGTTCCCTCAGTTTTATGATCGAGTTAAGCAGGTAGGTAGATCAGGAGGGGTCACTTTACAAAAGCAAGAAGGAGATAAGTGGCTCTTTACCGTAGCTTCTGCTACAAAGTCGGGCAAGGAGTATGATAACTATATTCGTTGGGTAGACTTAGAAAATCAGATACGGGTACAGATGGCAGATTCGTCGTTATGGAAATCGGATCAATCTGGGGTAGATGTAAAGAAGTTAGCTTCAGTTATTTTGTATCAGACAGATGTAGAGTTGTTCTGTTCTTGTCCTGCATTTTTGTACTTTGGTCCAGCTTATATTTTGACAACCAGGAAGGCAAAATATACGAAGCCAGAAAATAGACCACCAGAAGTTAGAAATCCTAGAGAGTATGGGGCCGTATGTAAGCACTTGCAGTTGGTGCTTGATGTATTGCCGTTTTATCTCAACACGATGGTTAAGTATCTGAATACGGCCCATGCTAAGTTGATAGCTTCGATTGAAAAGCAGTATAAGAAGGTTAGGCAATAGATGTATAAGATTACGACATTTGTTCAGGAAGAGTTAGAGAAAGCAGAGCTTAAGGAATTGACCACGCAAGCAGATATCACTTATTTGCCCTCTGGGTTTGTAAGTATTAAGAAGATGATGCAAACGTTAGCTAGGCTAAAGAAGGATTGGGGCATTAAGATTTTAGAAAATGAGAAACAATACCTTGTAGAATTTGAGGATTCCCTTCGTATTTCGATTGACAAAGAGCATTGGCCTCACTTCCTTACCACGGTATTAAGTAGTAATAGGATTGCTGTAAGTCCCGATTGTAATGTTGCAGACTTAAGTGGCTATTTGAAAGAAGCACAAGTGAATGTTTTGGAAGTGGCCCTCCAAGAGATTACCCTTAGAATCAAGAAAATGTTCCAGACTTCTCCGTTATCTGATGCCCTAGTGATTACCAATAGTTGGTCGAGTTTATTTGGTGTAGTAGAGTTTTCGGATTATTCCGCAGCTATTTTTAGGGTAGATCGAGTTGGGCGAGGGCAATTGCCTTTGGGTAAACAGATTGAAAAGATAATGGATGAGATTAGCAAAAGTTACGGGGATGACCTTGGGTCACTCCAGATGATGGCTTCTGCACTTAGAGAAAAGACACCAATGAATACGTTTGCTGTTTTCGATGAGTATGATTATTTGTATGGGGCGAAATTAGTTAGCAGATATAGGGGAGTACTGTTAGTATTTGAAGTTAATGTGAGCATGGGTTGGTCCACTTCCCAGTCAATTTATGTTACAGATCCTTATTTGCTTAATAAGTTGGGGGAGTACAGAGACGTTAAAGTTATCAAGAATGTAGTATTCCCATTGGGAAAAGTATTTAGTTATAAGTTTTTGCAGAGTTTAAGAACTGAACTTGATATATCAGAGTAAGGAGGAAATTTGAAATGGTGAATCTGTTAAAGGAGGCACAGGATTTAGAAGTGTATAAAAAGTTGGTAAAAGTCTTAGGAGAGTATTCTGATAGCTTTCCAGCTACAGGGGCAGGTAAATGGTATCGTGAGTTGTTGAAGGTGGGTCTTAAAGCTATGCCTAAGGATAAGTTAGCTTTGCGTATTCTTGACAAGATACTATCTTGTAAGCACGATTCTGTTCCGGCTAGAGTAACAAAGCTAATCAATTACAGATTTTCAGATTTGCCATTTCACCACCAGCCGATTTATAAAGACGGTAGAGCTAAGCAAGTTGCATTTTGGTCTAGAAATGGTAAGTCTTATGATCGGGTAATTGCGATGTTAAATACCGGTGAGGATAAAGATAGGGGTATGTGGGCTACGATGGATGGTACGGGAGTTGATTTAGTTGATATGACTATTTCAAAGTCAGATAAGGATTTAAAAGAGTCTCTAGCTTTTGATAAGATTGATAAAGTATTGTATACAGATGGGTTTGATGGGTTTTGGGTATCGAATGAAAGTGGAGAAAAAGAGTTTGTCGGGCAACACCCGCAAGTTAGGCAGATTATCCCCGAATCAGTTTGGGATAAAGCAGTGAACAACCCAGGAGTTTGGATCAGTATAAAACAAAATAAGGAGGTAGTAAAATGTTAAGTGGTAGTGATCTAGTTCACAATCTGTATCAGCATTTGAGAGATGATAAGACGATTAAAGATTTGTTTGAAGAAGAAGTTGAGACAAAGCCTGAAAATAAAGAGGAAGAGGAATCTAAAGAAGAAAGAGAAGAATGTAAGAAAAAAGATGAAGAAGGAGTAGATGGGGAAGAGAAGAAAGAAGAACCAGTAGCTGAGGGTAAGGTTCCGGATATTAACGCTTCTGATGAAGATAAGATTAAGATGTTGATTGAGTCTGGTAAGGGGTTTGTAATTCTAGATAAGGTGAAATTTGAGTTGGCTAAGAAGGGTAGTAATGTCGCAGTGTTTGAGTCTTTTGAAATTGCAGAAACTTTTGCGAAAGAGAATAAATATGAGAGGTATCAAGTTTTAAGTGTGCGTGACTCGAAAGTAACTGAGCAGGAGAAGATTCCAGCTCAGGCAGGGGATCTGGCGGATCCAGTTCATAATAAGACTGAAAAGATTCCGGATGCGGTAGGGGACTTGGCTCAGGCAAGTAAGAACGCTTCTGTAGCGACAGCTTCAGCAGGTGGAGTTGGGGGAACAGAGAAAGCTGAAAATCCCGGAACGCCAGAACCAGAAGCTGCCGGAGCAGTTGCCATTAGTCGTGTAGGTAAGCAGGGTAATATGTCTGCGGCTGAAAAGAATCAAAAAATGTTGTTGGATTCTAGGATTAAAGATGCTGTTGAACGTGTGATTTTAGTTCAGCATCTAACCGAGGAAGCTAAGGGTCGTGAATTGACAGAAAAAGAGAAGAACTTTATTGCTGAGACGGAGAAGATAGAGCTGACAGAAGAAGACAGAGTTAAAGTGAAAGAAGCGTATCTTGTTTTGAGCAAGAAGTATAAGAAAGCTATTAAGTAGAGGGTAAATGCGAGAGATTATTGATAAGTTTAAGGCTATGTCAGAGTCTACTGATTTGGGTTTATACGTGGCTAAGGCTAAGTTAAGTTTGTCAATATTTAAGTTTGATGGGGATATTTATGTTGCTAAGACTGTCCCAGTTAAGTTCAAGATTGAGATGGAGCATAGAGAATGGGGCATTAAGGACATTGATATTTATTTCCCAGAGAAGTTACCGGTGATTTATTCGAAAGAAGGAACAGATTCGGATACCTCGCTTCTGATTGATTTGAATGATGCGGATAAGAATTGGTCAGAAGCTAGTTGGATGGGTGTTCAGGAAGTTGAAATTGAGCTCAAGCCTGATGAAACAGTAGATAAGGTTATAGTATGGATGTTCTATGCTAGTCCGGCGAAACTATGAGAGAATTATTTGAATTAGTTTCAAAGGTATGTAGGGGTAAGGTTAAACTTTCAGAAAAAGTAGCTGAAAGTTCAATTGACTATCCTCAACAGGATTTGGATGCTCAAGTCTGGTATAGGCTTGAAGATGGGACTTACGCTTTGCATCCAGATGTGAAGAATAAGATTCTAGCTCAATTGAAGTTGTACCAAGGATTCAATTTGTTAGAATTAGCAGATGAATTGCATGTAGTTGGATCAATTACGACCAATTTGTATTCTGAAAAAGCGGATATAGATGTGCATGTTGTAACAGATGAAGATAAGCTTCCGAAAGGAAAGACTCCAGATGAGTGGGTAGCAGGGGTATTTAAGTTTTATAAAGAGTCTAGTAGTGAAGATAGATTTGTAGGCTTGCACCCTATTGAAGTTTATTTGCAGTTGGATAAGAATCAGGACCTTATGTCGGATGGAGTATATGATTTGTTAAATGATAGTTGGATTAAAGGCCCAACCTTCACAGATTTGAGTTATGACCCGTATTCAGTATTTTTGCCTTTATTAGCAGATGTTAGGGAAATTGTATCGGATGTAGATTTAATTTTAGGAGAATTGAAGCGGGATGTTATTGACTATGAAGTTATTAAGCAGGCAGTAGCTAAGTTACCAAAAGAGAACAAGAATAAATTGTTTGTTAGCTTGAAGGATAAGCTAGTAGAGATTGAAGATAATCTTAGGGAGTTAATGGTGGTTAAGAAAGATTGGTTAAAGGCTAGGAAGAATGCTGCAAAGCCAACGACTCCAGAAGAAGCTCTAGAAGATGTAGAATTAGCTAAGAAATGGTTAGATACAAATGCTGTGTTTAAGTTTTTAAGCAGGTATCAGTATATGAAGTTGATACAGGATTTGGAAGGTGTGATGAAAGATGATGTCTTAGATGATACTGAATTAGGCCAGTTAAGGAGTTTATTGGGGATCTCGAATGTCTAAGCCTTTACCACAAGAAACAGTTAACGTGCTGAGAACGTTTAATGATATTTCGGTAGAGTATTATGGGTATAACTGTACTTTGTTCATTTTGTCTAATGCAGATACTATTGATAACTTAGACATTTATGCAACGCCTGAGGATAAAACTTACACAGAAGTAGCTACTCAAGTCTTTTTGGAATGGTCTCCAGATACGAAGAGGTTGAGGAAGTTGGGTATCTTTACTGAAGATGAGATTCCGATTCTAGCTTGGTTTAAGAATACTCCCAAGATTCCAGAAATTGTTAGGGGTAGTTGGTTTAAGATACCTTTGCAATATATTCCCACGCAGATGGATGTGGATGAATTTGAAATAGTTGATATTCTAGTTAGGGGTATGGGGGATAAGATTGCTTTGATGGGGTATAAGGTTGTTCCTAGAAGAGTGAAATAGTGGTAAAGTCATTGTTAAATAAGTTTAGTATTCAAGTTAATAAGATACGAGCTTGTTTCTACAGCTGGACACATAAGTATGGACACCCTATAACTCCAGAAGAAGCTTTGAAGAGAAAGCTCCAGGAGTTGAAAGTTATTGTTGAGTGTATAGAGGAGGCTTTAGTTACGGATAAAGTTTCTAGGACAGTTAGAAAGAGTTTTTGGACTGATTTTTATAAGTCAGATAAAGTTCGAGGTGAAGTTATGCAGTCTTTATTGGAGAGTCGAGATGTTAAGGTTATTGTTGATAGATATGTAAAGGACGAATATGACTCCAGAAAGAAGGCAAAGAAATGAAAGTTAAGCGTCTTACGAATATCTCTGGGGGTTTGATTGAGGTAAAAGTGGGAGAGTCGGTTATGTTTCTTCCGTCTCATAGTTCACTTATGAATGTTGAGGTAGAGAATATGGACAAGATTAGGCAGTTTGTACGAGTAGAAATGGGGCAAGAAAACTTGACTGAAGTTACTCCTAAAGCTGAATTGAAGTTACCGGAGACAGTTGAGTCTCAGGTAAGTGGTAAGAAAGTCAATTTGTCAGAGGTTGAAAGACCACGAGGTCGAAAGAAGTTAAATGACTAGTTTTAGACTATTTTTATTTAACGTCTATTATTTGTTTAGAACTTTTGTCAGAGGTATTATGGAACCTACTGTTAAGTTAGAGGCACAGGCGATTTATGAGTTTTTCTTTGAGTGTAAAAAGCATGGGGAGCCAGAACCTGAAATTGTGTTTGAAGCTTGGGTTAAAGAGTATGCTTGGAATAAGAGTGAAGAGTTTAAGTCTGCAGTATTCGCCGAGTATTTAAAGTTGTTGGTTGACGGCAGGAATAATGCAGATGTTACCGGATAATTTTGTAGTTAGGCATGCTAGGTTGGGAACTTTTGGAGAATTGGTAGAAACAGTAGTTGGAGAGGTGTTCTGCCAAGATGATGAATATATTTTGGAAAGTGAAGATGGGCGGTTTATGGTTGTGACATTAAAGCAGTTAATGGACTTGCTGGGGTAATATGGCAGATTCGTTTTTAAAGATCATAGATGAAGCAATGCGTGGTCTAGTCTTTATCAGGTTTCAGACCGAGTTAGGGCTGACTGATATTACTAAGGATGCAGTTCTGCATCCAAGAGAAACAGCTTTACGGATAATTTCAGAAAAGAGAGGTAGAGATGTTTTGGAGTTTTTTAATATTTGGAGGATGCGCACAGAAATGCCTTGGGATAGGCATAGATCCCCTTTAGCTAGAAGAGGGCTAATGTTAGCTTTTACAGATGGTTTGCAGAAGAAGGACATACGGACACCTAAAGCTATGCCCGTAAATTTAGAGTATGGGGTGTGGTTCTGGTCACAGAATTTGGACAAGTTAAATGCTGTAACGGAGAAGTATATCTTTTGGCAGCACCAGAATCCTAATTTGGAGTTAGTGTACGGGGGAGTTTACCCTATGGAGATGGATTTGCATTTTGGTCCAGTGGATGATGAGTCTCCAGTTCCGAATATGTTTGATAATGGTTTGTATTTTGTGAAGAAGGTTCCAATATTTGTAGATGGTTGGATATTGACCGATTTTCTTCTGAAAGCGATCCACAAGATTGTTATTACGTTATATTCAGATGAGACTCCGCCGAATGAAGATATCCTACTCCAGCAACTAGTAATGGAGTTGTTTACACCGCCACCTTGAGGATGTTATGAATGTATATGAGTTGTTAAAAGAGATCAGGCATGTAGTTAATGGGGTTCGTATTGATGAAGTGATTAAGTTGCCTAGTTTGGAACAGATTAGAAATAATTTGTCTAATCCTGATATGCGTCCGGGACTGTTTGATGTTACCTTAGAGGCTTGGTTGCATCGTATATCGCTTTGGGGCAAAGTAACCATTGTGTATTTCGATCCAGAAAATAATGTAAAGCAAGAAGTTAGCCAGACAATGCTAATTAAGAAGTTGTCAGATCCTAATTTGCTAAAAATGCTAGGCCAATGGGATATACAGGAGTTGGAGTTAACTAAGATTGTTATGTCTAGAAAATATCGGGGTATGAATGGTGATGAGTATGTAGAGAAGTTTATTGTGTCTATTGATTTGAAGCCTGAGATAAAGAAAGCATTAAGCAAATAAGGAGGGAAAGATTATGGGTTTTTATGTTTCGCCAGGAGTTTACGCAAGAGAACGGGATATTTCGAATCTTATTCCCAATTTAGCAACGACAACTGCAGCTGTAGTTGGATACGCTAGAAAAGGTTCGACGACAGATATCCAGCTGATTACATCGGGTCAGCAATTTGTTCAAGAGTATGGGGAGCCGAATCCCGTTGACGGGTATTTTCACTATACGGCTTTAGCCTTTTTAGAAAAGGGTAATAAGCTGTTTGCTCTAAGAGTAGTTAATGGGGCATTGTTTGGTGGAGAGAATATTCGCAAGTCAGGGACAGGCGCGAACAATGCCTTTACGGCAGGTGTTTCAACTCCAGTTTTCAATGAGCCCATAGCTCAGACTTTGGTGTTTCAGGTATTTGGTAGAGATCCGGGAGTTTGGAACAATGAAATTGGAATTAGAATTACGAATTTAGATGCAGTAGAGTTTGAGTTTGATATTGATGTTTATGCTAAGGATGAGGATGGGAATCCTTTTCAAGTGGAAACTTGGAGAGTATCCCGTAAGCATAAAGTTGATGGATTTGGTAGGCAGATGTATTTAGAAGATAGAATCAATGGGTTTAGTAGGTACATCGTAGTTAAGGACGATGTAGCTGAAGCTGATACCTCTATGCCGGAACCACAAGCCACAACGCTGTTTATGGATTTTGGTAGTGATGGTAGCGCCATAACAGATGCCAATTTGATTACCGCTTGGGGTTCGTTCTCGAATCCAGATGACATCGATATCAGAATCTTGATGAACGCTGGGTATACGTCTGTCAGTGTTCAGCAGAAGATTAAGGAGATTTGTGAGTCTAGAAGAGATTGTTTTGGGATTTTAGATACGCCTTTCTCTGAATTGACAAACGTGACTAGTATGGTGGATTGGAGGAAGAATACACAGAATTTTAACTCTAGTTATATAGCTCTTTATACGGCTTGGGTTAAGATTTATGATGCGTTTAACGATAAGATCATTGAGATTCCGCCCTCCGGCTATGTTGGAGCTCAGTTTGCATTTAATGATTTTGTTGGAGAGCCTTGGCTTGCCCCTGCTGGGTTTAATCGTGGAGTAGTCAATGTGATTGGAGTTACGAATGTTTTTAGTCAAGGTGAGCGGGATATTTTGTATATTGATCAGTTGAATCCTATCCAGATGTTTAGAGGAGAGGGTATTGTAATATGGGGTCAGAAAACAGAACAACGTAAAGCCTCTGCTTTAGATAGAGTTAATGTTCGTAGGCTTTTGATTGTTTTGGAGAAGGCTATTGCGACTCAGTTGAAGTTTTTCGTGTTTGAACCGAACAATCAGATTACTAGGTTCAGGATCACTTCTCTGATTGAAGAATTCTTGACTCTGTTATCTGCAAGAAATGCTTTCCAGACGGAGTTAGGAGATCAAGGTTTTAGGGTATTGTGTGATGAGACGAACAATACGCCGGCAATTATTGACTTGAATGAGCTGCATGTTGATGTGTTCATCAAGCCTAGTAGAGCAGCTGAGTTTATTCAATTGCAGTTAATTGTTACGTCAACCGGAGCAAGTTTTGATGAGTTAATTGCTCGGGGAGTATTCTTTTAGTCGAAACTAAAATAGGAGGTATTGAATATGCCGTCGATGGGAGTTGATAATTTACGGACGAATTTAACGAATCCTGCTAGGGTATATTTGTGGGAAGTTGTGATTCCAAATGTTATTGGGGGAGGGGCGGATTCAGCTACGTTGTTAGTTCGGGCTCAGTCCTCTGCCATTCCAGGTAGATCACATGCCGCAATTACGGTACCCTATAAGCAGACAGGTGGATTGGTATTCCCAGGTAAAGTAGCGTACTCGCATACCTGGGTATGCACGTTTATCGAGTCAGAAGATAAGAAGGTGCATGATTTTATTTACAATTGGATGCAGTTGATTGTTCATGATCGAGATGGAGTAGGGCAGGGAGATCCGAGCATTCAGACAGATATCCTTTTGTCACTTGCGGGAACTAAAGGTGATGAGTACATGAGGATCAAGATGATTGGGGCATACGTTCAAGATGTTGGGGATGTGGCATTGACGTATACAGATGAAGCTATGATTACGTATTCCGTTACTTTTGCATATAATCGCTGGGAACGGGTTAAATAAGCTTTAGTAGCTCTATGGAAACCTATTGTATTTTGATTGTAATATGCCGAAATAGAGTACCTATATCTTTTTCCTTAAGGCAGAAATTGGATTGGGGAAAGTAATGATTATTGGCTCTAGTATTAAGGATTTTGGGGCAAACTTACGATTACAGCGATCGTATAACTGGGAGATACTGCTTCCTGATGTTGTTGGATTGCGGGGTACAGATGTTTCTAAGTTTTGTCAGAGTGTTTCTTTTGGTCAGTACAATGTAGATGAAATTGACCATTTGAGATATGGTCCGTTTAGGACTAAGTATGCAGGTAAGTTGGAGATAGTAGAGTTAAAGCTTATGTTTATAGTGCCTATTCCGGATATTGTTTCGGAGTATTTTTTGCGCTGGCGGGAGTTAGTAATTGATAAAGCTGGATTGTATAGTCCGAAAGTTAAGTATGTAAAAGATGCGCATGTTGTTTTGTATGATGTTGATGGTAAGGAAGTTTCTAAGTTTAGGTTTATTGGAGTGTTTCCAAAGGAGTTACCTGAGTTTGATTTGTCTTACGAGTCTGAGGAAATTTTGAAGTATAGAGTAGCGTTAAGTGTGGATAAGGTTACAAAATTGTTGTGAAGAAGTTACCTCTTATAAAAAGCAAAAGGGGGAATGATTATGTTAGAAGAAAATCACCTGCTGTTGAAGTTGCCTTCTAGATGTTTGGTATACCACGATATTGATCCTAGTACCTTGGGTATTAGAGTGTTAAAGGGAAAAGATCAGATGATCATAGCCGAAACCACCTACGATAATTTTGATCGAAAGTTAACTTTAGTGCTGAATAATGTTGTAAAAGGTATTAAAGCTGAAGATCTGACTATTGGGGATAGGCTGTATGTGTTGTTGTGGCTAGTTATTAACTCACGTAAGAAGTCCTATATGCTAGATGTATCTTGTAAGTACTGTTGGATAAAGAACGAAGTTGAAGTTGATTTGTCTAAGATTGAGGTATTTGAATTGCCAGAAGGTTTTAAAGAGCCGTATTCGATTCAGCTTAGTTCGGGTAAGATGCTTGGTTTACGGCTTTTCAGAGTAAAGGACGAAATTGATATAGCAGATTATGAGAAGAAGGGTAAGTCTGCTTGGATTTATCGTTGGGCAAGAAGTATAGTTGATGAAAAGACAACGATTATAGATAAGATTCAGATGTTGGAGGATCTTGATGTTGTAGACTTGAATAAGATTAGGGCGTTTCATGAAAAGTTTTCGCATGGTCCGAAAATGGAGATTAAGCATGTTTGTAAAGAATGCGGAGGTGAGGGCATAGTGCCCGTACCGTTTCGACTCGAAATGCTTTTTCCATTTGGAGAGGAGCTTATCCGATCTTTTGGAGATGAGGTTCCAGTTGATGTACCGCCTACACGTTTCACCCGGAGATATAGCTCAGATGGACATACAGGAGATAGATTGGATGTACAACAGGTTAGTCAAGGAAAAGATGGATGAAGAAAAGGTTGCAAATGAGATTAGGACAGGTAGGATTAGTTTGGATTAGGGTATATGGCTGCTGAAGGGTATATTCCAAAGGCTATAATAGAGCAACTACAGACAGCGCAAGTAACATATGCTGAATTTGCCAATTTTTTTGATGCTGTGGGAATGTTGTACGAAGGTAAGTCAAAGATTATGGAGCAGATTGATAGATCAAGACAAAATGTCAAGTTCATTTCAGGTAAGATTGCTGTAATTCTTGGTAGTCGAAAGAAGATACTTACGAAAGTTGAGTTGGAGTCCTTGTTTACGGCTATGCGGAAGGTTACTACAGATGTAGCTAGTTTGACTAAGTTAGCAGATACAAGTACGGTGTTTCAGGATATGGTTTCTGATATTACAGAGTCGACTGGAGTTACTTTTGAAACTATTGATAAAGTGCATAGTACCTTTACAAAGAAGATGCAGAATTTAGCTGGGCGACGTAGGTCGGGTAAAAAAGGTCAAGAAAATTTTCTGAAGAGTACTGCTCCGAAGTTAAGTGCCGCAGGGAAACAGGGAGTTAAGGGCATACCCCAGCCAGGTTCTGAAAAGATTGGAGAATTCGCTGTGGGGGGGTTGACGGGGGTTAGTAAAAGTGCAGAAGCTATTGAAACTGAGAAACGTAAGTTGAAAACAGTTTTAGCAACTGTTGTACCTCCTGGAGAAGAAGCGGGAGTTAAGAAAAAAATGAAGCTAGGTACTTTACTAGCTGCGTTATTCGATAAGTCTATGTTAGCAAAAGACTTTAAGGGACTAGCTGAAGAGGTGACTGGAAGTTTTTCAGATCTTGTTTTAGGACCCTTTGCAGGAATTTTTAGGTCAGTTGCAGTTCCTTTTGGTAAGGATGTATTAGCGGGGATAAATAAATGGCGGGCTGATGCTGAGGAAAAGAAAAAGAAAAAAGAAGAAGAAGAAGAATTGAAACAGGCTAGTTTAGGAGCAGGGGAACCAAGTTTAGAAATGCCTATTGGTTCTTTGGAAGATCCGGGAAAGTTGGGTAAGTCTAGAATGAAGTCAGATAAGAAGGGAGATCCGTTTATTACTTTTTTTGAAAAGAATGCAATGCACGCAAGGTGGACTAGAGAAGTTCATGGCTTTTTAAGTAAACTAAGTACTAGTTCAGATTTGGGTGGGGGTAGTAAAGAAAAACAAGGTGGATTAACTTTGTTGGAGTATTTTGGATTAGACCAATTAGGTAAGAGGTTTGTTAAATTGGGTGCCGGGGTGTTAAGTTTAACTAGGGGCTTTGGTGTCTTAGTTGCAGTTATAGTAGGGGCTATTGGAGCTTTGCGTGCATTTGATTTTCTTAAAGGGAGAGTAGGGGCTGTTTCGGCTTTAGCAACTTCGTTGCCTTTAGGAGTAGGGGGTGTTATAGGAGGAGACCTTGGTAAAGCCTTAATAGATAAGACCCCTTTGAAGGACAAATTTTTAGATTGGAAAGACAGGATTCAGGGTAAACCTTTAGAAAAGAGAGTCACGACAGTTCCGTGGACTGTAGGTATAGAACCAGGACAGGCATTAAAACAAGAATCTGTACTTGGATTACCGGAACTAGTAACTCAAAGAAGAGTAGCTAGAATACCTCCGCAAACTAGGTTTGAGGCAGGTTCAGAAAAAGTAGTTGATAAGTTAGATGAAGTTATTAAAGTTTTTAGTGGATTTGAGGGAAGAGTAGGTAAGTCGGCTCCAGTCGGGAATATTCAAAGTTCAAGAGGAGACAATAGATATAGTGTTAATGAGCCGTTTGTAGATTTAATTAACGCAGTTAGATTAGCCTTGGAGCAATAATGCCTGCAGGTATAGTTTTTAGTCAATTTGCTATTGATGAACAGACTAGAAGATCGGCTTCGACTTTAACTACGCCAGATAGAAATATTAAAGCTGAATTAGCTGGGGTAACTGAAGTTGATATTGGGGGGTTGAGTACTACACAGGGGAGTATTCAATTGTCTAAGAAGTTTGTTGATCCAAAACAAGGGTCGAATGCATCTGGTAATAGTTTGCAATTGTCACTTTCGGTTTCGGGGGTTTGCCCAGAGGATATTAAGATACCAGACCCCTATTTAGTTATAATCCAGGGAGAAAGAACAGAGGGGGCTGTAAAGGAAGTTTGGAAGATTTATAGTTCTTTGCAGGAGGATTTTGCGTTTCATGTAAAGTCTGATTGGGAAGGATTCGACCCTTTTAAGTTAGGTAAGGCAGGGGAGCAGTTGGCTAGGTTAGCGGGGGGAACTTTGAAGTCGACTTTTTCTAGTAGGAGATATTGGTCGGGAACGTCTGCATTAGACCTAACGTTAAAGCTTCAATTTCAAGCGTACGATGATCCTTATAAATGTGTTGTAGAGCCTACCCTTAGGTTATTGCAGTTGGCAGCCCCCGCAGTTAATGAAGATTTTTTCCATATGCTAGTGCCGCCTGGACCGAATCCTTTTAAGACTGAATCAGTTTTTGGAATACAGTTGCCAGCTAAAGTTGTAGAGCATTTGAATCGTGGAGATAATATTTCGATTAGTATTGGTAGGCAGTGGTTATTTGAAAGTGTTATAGTTTCAGATGTTCGGGTATCTTATCCCACTAAGTACACTAGGGTAGGGCATCCTGTTACAGCTAATGTTGATTTGTCTTTCCAAACCTATGAAGTTATAACTAAAGAAGCCTTAGATAAGGCGTTTGTGATAAAAAGCTAGTATGGATAGAACTAAGTTCTATAAAGTTAAGAAGGTGAATGGGTTTGATGAACTTGACTTTTTAGATCACAGTTTGTCTGGATTCAAGCAAAAGAAGAGATTTGCATTGTATCGTGTTGCGCAGACTGATCTATTAAGGCCAGATATGATTAGTTATAAGAATTATGGGACAGTTAGATTTTGGTGGTTTTTGTTATTTGTTAGTGGCATAGAAGATCCCTTTAATGACATTTTGGAAGGGCAAATGATGAATATTCCGAATCACTTGGATCTGTACGATTTTTTTAGAGAGTTTAAGCAGAGGTAACGTGACCACTGAAGTACTTGGGAATTACTTTTTGAAGTTGAAATTTGGTGAAGATGATATCCCTTTGGATACGTCTAGTATCCAGGAGTTTACAATCGTGCAGGACATTATGAAGTTAGTTCCGGCAGTTAGGATCAACTTGAAGGATACTAGAGGGGTATTTACGCATTTAGTTCCGGGAGATCACGGGATGACCAATTTGTCTGTACAGTTGTCTAGATCTTCGATTGATGCTAGTGATTGGAATGCTTTTGATTTTGAGGTGTATAGAAAGAAGCCAGAGTCGGTGTTTTCAAGTGTAGGGGATTACGATATTATTGGTCTTTTGCAGGTTAAGAATATGTTTACTCCAGATCAGAGAAGAGCCTTTACGGATAAGGTAATAGATACCTTAGAAAGTTTAGCTTTAAATGATATGGATTTAGATAAAGTAGAAATAAGTCCGGGATTGAGTCAAGTTAAGCAGTTGATCCAAGCGAATTGGTCAAATGCTGAATTTTTGAATTTTTATAAGAAAAGGTTGTTGGGCAAAAACGGAGAAGCTGCCTTCCAGTGTTTTGTTAAATGCGTAGGGGGAGATGCAATCTTGGTCTTTCGTGGATTAGATGAGATGTATAAGCAGCAGGTTAAGTTTCGTTTTATAGTAAACCCTATTGGGAGTGAAGATTTGATCCCTATATTTAGCTATGAAATATTTGACAATTATAAGCTTCTAGGTATGTTTGGTTCAAAAGAGCAGAATTATGGTTATTTTGATTGGGACTCTGGAGCTTGGGTAACGGCATCTGAGCCAATAGACGCTTTTTATTCCCTATCTGAATTTTTTAATGTGGATTCTGGAGATCCGGAGGGTAGTAAAGGGTTTCATTCAGTAGGAAGAAGTAATGATTTTGATGGGGAATTTGTAGGGAAAGTTAGGTCAAGTTATTGGGGTAGGCTAAATGGGTTAGTTAAGATGTGGGTTTTGACATTAGGTTTGACGAACATAGCCCCAGGGGATATGATAGATATAGTTTTTGGTGCAGCTACTCAGTTCAGTGATTTGTTTTCATACCAGTATGCTGGATTTTGGATGGTGGAGCGGGTGGTGCATATGGTTGGAAAGACTTTCAAGACAAGACTGTTGCTTACCAGAAATGGCTTAGATACAGATAAAGAGACTTCGTTGTTAAAGGCGGTCATTAGAAAAAGAAGGTAGTTATGAGTTCCGGATTAGTTGGAGATACAGTTGAGAAGTTTATAGGTATGTATAGGGGAGTAGTAGTAGATAATCATGATCCTGAACATAAAGGTAGAATCAAAGTTATGATATTTCCAATGTTTAATGGATTTGTAGCGGTAGATATTCCCTGGGCAGTAGCTGCTATGCCTCTGTTTTCTGGTTCGGGTAGAGATCCTGATCCGAATCCAGATAATACAGGTTGGGGATCCTTTGTAGTTCCAGATAATGGAACTTGGGTATTTTGTTTCTTTGAGAATGGTGAAATACATCAGCCCGTTTATTTTGCAGAAGCTCCTACCGGGATACACGGACTACCTTCGGCTAGAGAGTTGTTGCATCCTGCAACTCAACATGATTACCCTAAGGTACGTGTTTGGAGAACGGAACACGGTATCCAGATTAAAATAGATGATTATTTTACTGTTTCGCCTGCAGTAGACAATAGGCATATTCGTATAGATCATCCGTCTGGAACGTTTATAGTTTTGCAATCAGATGGAACAGTTAAGGTGCATGCGTCTAAGAAGATAGATTTAGATGCAGATGACAATATTGAAGAACGTACAGATGCGAGTATGTTACTTGATGCAGTAAGCAAATTTGTAGCTAGAGGAGCTTCTGTTTCGAATTTGGGCGATTCTAGTGATACGATAGTTCAGGGTTCGGAGTTAAGTATAGGGGCTCCTGTAGATACTGTGCCCCCTTTTAGTACGTCGGAGACTAGACGGATTTGGGTAGTTATAAGTTCTAGTCCCACAAGTGTAACGGTTGAGGAGCGTAGGTTGGGGTTATCTATTCCACCTTCACCTGCACAGAAAGTTATAAGTTTGGCGGTTTGATATGGCGATTACTCCAGAAGAAGTTTGGTCGGACTTGCATCATACGATACAGACAGATGCACGTGGAAATATTAAGAAGTCAATTAACGTGGATGCTGTTGTGACATCAGTAACGAATATTTTGACTACGTTTCAAGGGGAGCGGGTCTATTTGCCGGAGTTTGCATCTAGGTTAAGAGATCTCTTGTTCGAGCCAATTGATGAAAGTCTTATGAATTTTATCTCCGATGAGGTAAAGAAAGTTATTGAGATTTGGGACGATCGGGTACAGGTTACGATAGTTGATTATCATGCAGATCATGATAGGAATCATGTTGAGTTAGCAGTTTCATTTCGTATTGTGGGGAATGATGGAATATTTCAAGCTAAAGCAAGAGTCGTGTAGGGGGTCAGCATGGCTAGTGATAGGGTAAACCAGTTAAACTTTGTAAACTTTGATTTTGATGATTTAGTAGCTCAGCTATCGGATAGAGTGAAGTTAAGAGATGCCTGGAAGGATACGTATCGTTCTTCGACAGGTCAGATGCTTATAGAGTTACATGCTTATGTTGCAAATTTGATTTTGTATTATATCGAACGTAGAGCTGAGGAGTCTTATTTAGGTACAGCTAAGAATCGTTCTTCGATTTTGAACTTAGTTAGGCTAATTAACTTTAAGCCAAAAAGGAAGACTTCGGCTAAGGGTAAGTTGGAGTTTTCTGTAGCAACCCCAGCTCCAAAGAAAATATTTGTTCCGAAATATACTGAGTGTAGATCAGTTGATGGATTTAAGTATTTGACCAATGAAGAAGTCGTGTTGAATGTTGGTCAGATAGAAGTTGAAGCTGATAGTATACAGGGAGAGCTTATAGAGACTGAGGTATCTTCGATAGGAGGAATAGCTCAAGAGTATAAAGTTGAAGATTCGAGTGTTGAGAATGAAAATGTGTTTGTATATGTTAATGACGTTGCTTGGACTAAGGTTGATGCGTTTTTAACTTCTACCAATTTGGATGAGCATTATCAGATTAGGCATGAAATAGATGATAAGATTACGATTATTTTTGGAGATAATGTGTTTGGTAGAGCACCTTCGGTGGGAGACACGATTAAGATTAGATATGTTAAGTCGGACGGTCTGCAGGGAAATGTTTTTGAATTAGATAGAGTTACAACGTTATCTGATTCTTTGTTTGATGAAGACGGAGATCCGGTAAGTGTATCTGTTACGAATTCAGACTTCTTTTTGGGGGGGGATGATTCGGAGAGTAATGAAGAAATCAGGAATGAGGCTCCCAGGGTATTTGCAACAGGGGATAGGGCTGTAACTAGAAGTGACTTTATTGCTCTGATTGAGAATTTTGCAGGAGTAGCTAATGCGAATGTTTGGGGAGAGAATGAAGAGAGTCCACCGAACTTTTCGATGTTCAATAGGATTAAGCTTGTAGTCTTATTGCAGAACTTTGCTTTTCCATCAGCTACATTTGAGACAGAGTTAACTGATTTTCTCTTTACGAAGTCTATGATTACTGTGCGGTATTCGTTTGTAAATGCTGTGATTTTAGAAGTTATTCCAACGATGGATGTTAAAGTTTTGGCGGGAAAGTCACTCTCTCAGGTTCAATCGGATATTGAAGATGCCGTAGGTTTGCAATTTGTTTTGGGAGAGACTACTAGAATAGGGCAGCATAAACGTCATTCGGATATAATTGACATAGTTGAGGAAGTACCGGGAGTTTCATATTCGCATATTGTTTTAGAAATTAGAAAGAATATGGGGCCGGTTTTTGAAGGATTTGAATGGGGTGGGACATTAGATGCCCTACAAGTTAAAAAGAACTCTGTTAGAGTCTATGTAGATGGAGTAGCAATAGCTAAAGATGACGGCTCAGGTTTTTGGTTACCTATTGGAGTTCCGGCTATTACAACGACAGGGGATATTAACTATGTTAATGGCAAGGTGCATTTGAACTTTGCTCCAGATGTATTGGTTACTAGTATAGTTACAGTTAGGTACCAGCAGGATGAAAATGGGGATATCGTACTTTTGAAAGAACAGATTTGTAGATTGGATTCGGTAGAGGTTACGGATATAGCCTATGAATAGACTAGGAGGGGTAAATGTTAATTAAGTGGGAAGGTTATTGGGATTTTGTACATGTTAGAAAAGGCAAAGTTATTTATGAAGCTAGAATGGTTAAAAATGCTTTAGTAGATCAGGGAGAGCAGTTGATACTTGATACTATTTTTAGGAATCAGGCCATTACCTCTCAGTTTTTTGTTGGACTAGCTAATGATGTAATTTCAGAAACAGATGGGTTATCGGATATAGCTGGAGAGCCCGGGGGTAATGGATATGCTAGGCAGGCTTTGAATAGGGATTTAACAGATTGGCCTATTTTAGTTTTGCATGAAGGGGATTATAGGACGGAATCGAAAGAAGTTGTCTTTGCAGCTTCTGGTGGGAGTATTGGTCCGATTAATTCAGCTTTTTTGTCTACAACATTGAATAACACAGGTAAGTTAGTTGCATTTATAACCCTCCCTTTAGTTAGAACTATTTTAGACGGGGATGAGGGGTTTGTGAAGGTAAGGATCAAAATAAAATAATGGCGACAGTTGATCTCTTGACATTGACTTTCGATACAGATTGGAGTTTTGATACTGCTGGTTTGTTTTTTGATATGCTCAATGAAACTCAGGCTGTGTTAGAAGGGGAGATGACTCTGTTTCCAGTTAGTATGCGGCTTAGGGCGCATATTCAGGCAGATGAGGATATTGTTTGGATAGATCAGGCTGATTTTACTTTGACTAAGTTTTTGGATCTTTTGCCACTTGTGCCAGAGGTATTTAGGTCTTCGGATGTACTGAAACAGTATTTAGAAGAAGTAGGGATATTTGACGGTACGTATTTGAGTAACGTAGATGATTTACAGGCTATTTTGGATCCCCATGGAGTTGGGGAAGTGTTTTTATTGGAGTTGGCGAAGTTAATAGGGGTAGAAATAGTTAGAACAGAGACTACCCCTTTAGTTGAAATTCGTAGGCAGGTTACTCAAGCTATAGATTGGTATAAACGTAAGGGGTCTTATGAAGCTTTGCAGATCATAGCGTACCTATCGAATTTAGGTGTACAATTGTTTGATTTGTATACTTCGGACTATATATCTTTTACTAGAGCTGAATGGTATGCGGGAGACGAAGGTACGAATCCCCCGGGTATTCCGTCGAATTTTTTTAAGTCCGCTCATTTTGGATTAGAGATTAAGCTTAATAGGGTGTATACGGGTAGTACGTTTTTGTGGAAAGAGAATTTGTTTATCCCGATCCAGAGGCATGTTGAGTTAGTTAGGCCTGCAAATACAGTGCCTAGGTATATTATCTTTTTGAATCCGATTACAGATCAGACGGGGTCGGTTATGGAGGTAGCTGGCTTTATTCGTACTAGAGTTATGGATACTTGGAGTTTTCCGCAATTGTTTTTTGATATGAATCTTTTGAGTCAGCCAGATTGGGATTTTGATGGGGGAGAAGCAGGAGAATTTTTTGATTTTACCGAAAACAATTTTATCAATGGCATAAATACGTTTAAGTTAGGTACGGGGAATAAGGGAGTATCTCCAGGAGCTCCTCTCTTTGCTATTCAGACGCCGACTTTAGTTGGGTCAGTAGATGCTATTAGGATTTTGCCGAATAAAATGGAATTTGAAATTGTGATTCCTTCGGCTACAGTTTCATTAAGTTTGTCTGAGCTGGGTTTGTTCTCAAACGGGGGAACAGTTTTACGTGTAGCAAGTACGTTTCCGGATATTGATAAGATTGCGGGAGTTGAATTAAGAATACTTGTTGAAGTCTTAAAAACCGTATAGAGGTAGACAATGGGTTCAACTAATTTTGGAAATCAGTTAATATCAGTTCAGGTTTTAGATCCGGTAGTCTCTTCTGTAGTTAATAGAATTGCAGATACTGTTAGACGTTTAGGAATTTATGAGGGGTTCTATTTGACCAAGATAAATGACTCTACTGTTCAAGTGGGGATAGGACAAGCTGAGATTCAGTCTGGAAATGCTCAAGTAGATGGAACTCGTCGGCAAGTTGGAGTTAATTTTCAGTCTGTTCAGAATATAGCTGTTAGTTCTGTGGCTCCGACTATTGTTTTGAGGTACTTTTTTGAATCCACGTTGAATCATTTTGTAGATTTATTAGCTCTAGCTTCGAGTACTGTTGAAGAGGATGACATTGTTTTAGGAGAAGCGATATATGCGGGTTCAGTTTTGACTGGGTTTAATTATGCGACAAGGTCTGAAGTTGATACGATGGATAAGTTTTTGAAAGTTGAACCTTTGCCTTCTCCTGCAATGAAGGTAATTGTTAGGCAAGGAAGAGTTAATTATGGGGTTCGAAATTTTGATGTATTAACGCAAGAGTCTCTTACTTTTGTAGCCCCTTCGTTTTTTCCTAGAATAGATACACTTTTCGTTGATGTAGATGGTGTTGTGAAAGTCAATACAGGAGTTGAAGCACTTGTACCACTAGCTCCCGGGTATCAAGATCGAGTAGTTCTGGCCGAAGTTTCACTTTCAGTAGGTCAGACCCAGATTTTAGTTGCACACATAAAAGATGTTAGAAATTTTATTTCGGTAGGTATTTCATTTGGGGGAGGGATATCGGGACAGTCTTTGAATTTTAGAATGGCTGTTGCGGGTATCTCCGGGACTACCGCTACTGTAACCGCAGAGCAGGTGTCTCTTAAGTCTTCGGATAACATCACTTTAGTAGTTAGTAATGTAAACTTGTCTTTGAATATTGATAACCCGGGGGCTAATGGGTTAGATGTTGGTGTAAAGGCAAATGATACGAAGTATTTTGTACATGTTATGTTTAATCCAACAGCCAATGTAATTGCGGGAATCCTGTCGCTATCTGCAACAAGTCCAACGCTTCCGGCAAATTTTATTTATAGCGAAGTTTTTTCGATGGTTAGGACAAACAGTAGTGGTCAGTTATTAGGAGCTAGACAGTTTGGGAGATATTACTATTGGAAAACTTGGGTTGAGATTGCTTCGGGTACCCCAGGTAATGTTTGGACAGCGATCAATGTCAGTAGTTATCATCCGTCAGCTATTTCTGAAATTAGCGTTGGCACAACGACTGTAGCAGGGACTGGAAATCGTATAGGCATTACGAATGACAATACAGTTGCAATTCCGAATTTCAGTTCAGATTTTTTTGGGGGTCAGTTGGGGAGTAGTAAGGACGCTTCTGCTGGGTATGAATCGAAGTGGTGGGAGTTTGAAATTCTAACAGCAGATATGTTATTTTGGAGATGCAGTGGTCAGCCAGGAAAGATTTTTTTGACTGGATTTATAGTTACAAAGTAGAGGGTCTATGGGACAGATAAATTTTGGTAATCAAAAGAGTACGGTACATTTTTTCGATGCATTAGATTCCACTATAGTTGATAAGATTGGATTTACCCTTACGAATCTGGGTCAGAATATTCGTAAGGTGGGAATTTATGAGGGGGTGTGGCTAACGAAGATAAGCGATACTTCTGTTGAAGTGGGGAGTGGGGAGATTGAGATATTGTCAGAGAATAATCAACTAGATGGGACAAAGCGCCAGATTAGAGTAGCCTTTCAGAATATAGAAACGTTAACAGTTAGTTCAGCAACTCCCTATGTGATACTTAGGTACACGTTTGCTGCGAGTTTGACGCATTATGTAGATATGTTTGCGGTAGCAGTTGGAAGTATTCAGGTTAATGACCTAGTTGTTGGTAGGGCTTTGTATTCAGGGCCAACGTTAACTGGATTTGAGTATATTCTTAGGTCGGAGCCTTTGGTGTTTGATAAGTTTCTTAAGATCGAGCCCACTGTTGTGGCGTCTATGAAGCTTATTGTTAGGAAAGGTAGATTCAATTATGGCTTGCAGAATTTTGATGTATTTACGCAAGAGTCGCCGACTTTTGTAGCTCCGGGCGCACAGAGTAGGATAGATTTGTTGTATTTGGATACAGATGGATTAGTTAAGATAAGTACGGGAGTTCAAGCCGCTAGTCCAGTTCCGCCTGAGTATGAAAGTAAGATTGTATTAGCTGAAGTCACGCTTTCAGCAGGGCAGACTCAGATTTTAGCTGCACACATAAAAGATGTTAGATCGTTTTTGTCTTCTGGATCAGCTTTTGTTACTTCTGGTGGGGGTGTTGCTGGACAGGCTACAAGATTTAAGCTATCGGTTGATGGGGTCGCTAGCAATACCGCTTTAATAACAGCTAAGATGGCGTCTTTGAGAAATTCAGATAATGCTGTCATTACTGTATCGAATGTAAACTTAGCTGTGAACATTATCACCAGTGGTTTGAATGGATTGGATACGGGAGTTCCGGCAGCTAATGCCAAGTATTTTGTTTGGATAGTATACAATCCAGTAACGACTGTGTTGGGAGGTTTAGTATCTGCTTCTTCGACAAGTCCTGTATTGCCAAGTGGATTTGTTTTTAAGGAGTTATTTTCAGTGCTTAGAACGGACAGTACGTCCCAGTTTTTGGGGGCAAAACATCATAACGGGGTTTACTACTGGAAAGATTGGCCGAAGCTAGTGGAATCTCTCAGTGTTCAGTTGTCGAATTGGACTGCAATAGATTTTAGTAGTTATACCTTTCCAGAAGTTGCTGGATCTTATTTTGGAAGTGCGTGTACATCGAACTTACAGCGGGTATTGATTACGAATGACAATACAGTGCCGATTGCAGGTTCTGGTAATTTTAGTGCTCCGTTGAATGTAGTAGGCAATCAGTTTGGGCATGAGGAGCCAGGGCATTCGAATACTCATCAGGGATATTGGGAGTTGGAGTTAATTGTTCCGAATACGTTGTATTGGATTACTGGTCCAGGTGTTAGGGAGACAGTTTTTCTACATGGTTTTAGGATAGCGAGGTAAGTATGGGAACTACGAATTTTGGCAATCAGATCATTACAGTACAGTTTTTAGAACCAGGAAAGTCTGCTACGGTAAATAGAATTGCCCAAAATATTAGAAGAATAGGCATACATACTGGAGTTTTTTTGACCAAGATAAATGACTCTACTGTTCAAGTGGGGACGGGTAGAGTAGAGATATTGTCTAGCAACAATCAGTTAGATGGTACAAAAAGGCAGATCAATGTTGTATTTAGAGCAGTTCAGAATATTTCGTTAAGTTCAGCAATTCCGTTTATTGTTTTGAGATATACGTTTGAATCTAATTCCACGCATTATGTAGATATGTTTGCTCTAGCTGAGGGTAGTATCCAAGTTAATGATCTAGTTGCTGGGAAAGCTGTATTTGTTGGATCCACGATAACGGGGTTTGATTATACTAATCGATCTGAGCCGGAAGTGTTTCATAACTATTTGTCTGTTGAACCGTTGTCTTCTCCAGGTATGCGGACAATTGTTAGAAAGGGCAGAACGAATTATGGGGTAGAGAATTTTGATGTGTTTTCTCAGGAGTCCCAGCTATTTACACCGCCTCCGTCTCAGGCCAGGAAAGATTTAGTCTATGTTGATGTAGATGGGGCAGTAAAGGTTTCACAGGGGGCTATTGCTGCAGTTCCTGAAGCTCCGAGTTATCAGAATAAGGTCGTATTAGCAGAGGTGACTCTTAATGCTGGTCAGACTCAGATTACGTCTGCAAGTATAAAAGATGTAAGAAACTTTTTGTCTACGGGTGTTTTAGCAGGAGGGGGAGTTTCGGGGCAGGCTAGAAATTTCAAGTTCGATGTAGCAGGAGTAGCTAGTAGTACCGCCACATTAACTGCAGATATGATTTCGTTAAAGAATGTTGAAAATTCAGTTCTAGTTAAAACTAGTGCTTCGTTGAGTTTGAATATTACAACGTCGGGGGGAAATGGGTTAGATACTGGAGTAGTAGCTAATAATACTAAGTATTTTGTTTGGGTGATTTATAATCAAGCAACTGATGTATTAGCAGGATTGATTTCACTTTCTTCGACAAGCCCAGTATTGCCAAGTGGATTTACGTTTAGTGAATTGTATTCGTTTGTTAGGACGAATGGCAGTGGTCAGATGTTTGGTGCTAGGCATAGAGGTAAAAATTACTTTTGGAAAACTTGGTTTGATCTTGGGCTGTTTCCTGGTTTTGGTGCAGGTAGCCCACCTTTTTCATCTATTGCAGTTGGGGACTTTTATCCGTCTGAAATTAGTTTGGCGGTATTTGGGGCTACTGTTTCAGTTACAGGGGGTCAGTCGGCCAGTATGTCGAATAGAGGAGATCTAGTAGGGCCAAGTCATTTGGGTAGTACCCCGCCAAATATGTACTCGGCTTCGGAGGAGAGCGCAACTAATTGGAGAAGTTGGCATTGGGAATTTGAAGTTTTAACTGCAAATACGATATTTATTGCACTGGTCCATCAAGCAAAGGTGTTTTTTAGAGGGTTTAGATTCATGTAGGGGGTAAGGTGTCTTATTCGTTATTGTTACCGACTGTAGTTGAAATGTCGAATGATCGAGGATTGGAAATTGGGGATGTGTTAGTCGATTCAAAGAAGAGGCATGTAGTTGAGTATAGGCAATTGTTGGAAATTGTTTTGGGGAGTTTATCTGATATAGGGGGTATTTCAAAGGGTTGGCTTCCAAAAAATCAGTGGAAACGAGCTAAAAAGATATTTAGTAAGACCATGCATGCAGATATCAGTTATGAACGGGCAATGGACATTTTGATGCTCATTGTTGAACAGATAGAATAATTTAGGAGGAAAGTATGCCAGAAAAAAGATATGTTGTTTATGATCCAGGTTGTCAGGCGTATAGAGAGGTTTCGCAAGAAGATGCTATTAAGTTTGTAGAATCAGCTAAAAAAGTACAAGCGGCTCTTGAGGCAGAAGGGGTGATGTAGTGGATTTTGAAGATACTGTTTCAGTAGTTGTAGTGAAGCAAGTACAGAGTACAGGGGGTAGTCAAGAAACTATTCTTGGTTTAGGTGAGGATCGTTTATTAAATTTGTTAAATAAGTTAAGCTTAGGAGGAACTACGAATGGAAGTTCAAGATAAAGTTATTGGGCATAAAATTTGGACGATCAAGCGTTGGGCATCGGTAGAAGATTTTAATGCTGGTCGTGTGTATTCGGAAGAGGAAGAACTGCAGTTAATGGGAATCTCTCAGGATTCTAAGTTTGAAGGAAACTTGTTGTTGAATGAGGGGATTAACGAACTTTGGACTCTGGTCTGTTCAGGAGGAGGTACAAAGTTTGATAGTGCTAATGCAAGATTGGCTGTTGGAGATAGCTCGGCGGCAGAGTCTGCAGCCCATACTGGATTGCAGGCATCCACCAATAAGTTGTACAAAGCAATGGATGTGGGTTTCCCGACTTTTGGAACGTTACAGAAGGCGGTTTGGAGATCTACTTATGCTACTTCTGAGGCGAACTTTGCTTGGCAGGAGTTTACTGTTGCAAATGGAGGTTCAGATGCAGCAATTAACTTGAACAGGAAAGTTAGTAATCAGGGGACTAAGATAAGTGGGCAAGTGTGGCAACTTACGCTAGAGATCACACTTTCTTAAAGATCTAAGTAAGTGATTTAAGTTATAGTATGTATACCCTTAGATTTCACATGTATTTAGATTGTAACAGCAGATCTGGAGGATCTTTATCCTCCCTCTACATGTTAGATAGGGGATTGCTGTAATACGATGTAATACGTATTTGATGGGGTTTAGAGGAGATACGCTTTGCCCTTTAGTGCAGTTTTAGATGAGAGAGGTCATAGAGTGTTCTTGGACTCTGTAAGCGATACAGGCCAGAAGGTTACTCAGTCTGATCGTTTGCTTGAGGACGGAACGTTTATTATATTTCATCTAGTTGAGATATCTGTAGCAGATACCAGCTCTGGAGTTGAATCGATTAACGTAACCTTTTTGATTGAAGACTCGGGAACGTCGGTAGAAACTCCAGAGGTGTTTGCTACGTTAATGCAACAGGATACAGGGACAGATACTGAAGAGGTAAGTTTTCTCCAACAGATACCTGTATTTGATGTTGTTTTTGGTCTGGATAGAGCAGGAATTCTGATTGATGTGTTGGATTCCGGGACTGCTACTGATTTGGCTTTTGTTCTAAACACTTTTGTACAAACAGATGTAGGGCTAGGTTCTGAATTTGTCAGTGTGTTGTCTACTGTTTTGCAATTAGATGCGGGATCGGGCTCAGAGTTAGTATCGTTTATTGAAATAGTTTTGATAGATGTAGCAGATTCTGGGGCGGTAGTTTCTGAAACTTTAGCAATTATTGCTCAGGTTCTAGCTCAGGATGTCACTTTAGCAGTTGATTTGATATCCGTGTTGGCAATTGTAAGTGAAACAGATGTAGGGGTAGGAGTTGATTTAGTATCAGTTTTAGTTGCCATATTGGCTGAAGACGCTGGTGTGGCTATTGAATTAGTTTCAGTTTTGAATGCCCTTAGAGTTTTAGAGGCGGGATTGTTAATAGAAGCAATTGCAATAGTTAATGAGTTTGTGCTGCAAGATGTTTCGGCTGCAGTAGATTTAGTTGATATTTTAGCCCAAATAGATTTGCAGGATACGGGAGTAGTTTCAGAGTTTTTGGAAGTAGCTAATCGTTTGGTTGTTGCAGATGTAGGAGCTGCAATTGACTTTGTTCAGATAGACTTCCCGCCAGTGTTCAATCAAGATATTTTAGATTCCGGGACAGATACTGAATTGTTAGATATTATGACAACACTTTTGCAGGAGGATTCGGGATTAGCTGTAGATTTTGTTGAAATTTTAGCGACTATGATGGAGGCGGATTCGGGGGCGGGATCAGATCTAATATTAGTTTTGGCTCAAATTCTAGCTGAAGACAGTGGTTCTGTAATAGAGTTTGTAAGTATAGTTAATTCGCTGTTGATATTAGATGATGCAATAGCTTCTGAATTTATTCCATTTTTTGCTGTAGTAGGGACACAAGATGTAGGAGTAGCAATTGAGTTAGTGTCCTATGTTAGATTATTGTTGTTAGAAGATTCTGGATTAGCTGTGGAGTTTCTAAGCTTTTTGATTCTAGTAGCTGAAACTGATATAACTTTAGCAGTAGATTTAGCTGAGGTTATAGTTGTGACGCCTATTTTAGTAGAAGATTCAGGTCTGTTTTCAGATTTTGTTAGTCTTTTAGTTGCCATATTGCAATTGGATTCGGGTGTTGTTTCAGAGTTCTTGTCTGAGTTTGTAACTTTGACAGTAGCTGATAATAGGTTAGGGTTGGATATTGTTAAGTTGTTAGTTACTTTGACGGTTGAGGATACTGGGATTGAGTTATTAGAAACGGTATTTTCAAAAGAGATTTTGAAGAAGACGTTGTTTTTGATTTCGAAGTTTGCTGGGGCTATAGTTTTGGAGAGTTTCTTACCTGTAGCTTGTAGTTTGTTTTTGCGATCTGAAGTTAGAACAGATATAAGATTAGATAGTTTTCTAGAAGTTAACTTAGGGGATTAGTATGCCTGAGATAAGCAATTCGTCGGATAAACATTATGTTGGTGAAGTTGGTACAGAAGTCATCGTAGATACCGATAAAGTTTTAACTGGTGCTCTATTTACGAATTTGAAAGTTAGAAAACCAGATGGAGTTGAAGTTGAGTGGATAGGAGTTATTTATACTTTAGATGGAGTACAAAAGGCAATTAGATATGTGACGGTAACAGGAGATTTTGATCAACACGGTGTCTATGAGTTACAGGCACATGTTTCGTTGGGGTCTTTTGATGGGTTTGGTAGAACGGCTAGATTTGTAATTTTTAAGAAGTATTCGTAAGGAGGTTAGCAATGGCTTTAGGAGATGTACAAAGTACAATTGCATCTGTTGCAAATAATAGTTTTTTAAATGTTCAGCCAGGAGCAGGAGTGGAGTGGGTAATCCATAACTTTCATCACGCGGGAGGGGCTGAGTTACAGTTTTTTGATGGTACGAATTTCATTTTGTTGGATACTGATACTGAAGGAGGGGTATGGTCTGGAGCTTTTCATGTTACCAATTTGGTGTATTATCGGGTTAAGAATACTTCCGGGGGTACTGTCAATCTGGGATATGATGGAGTTCAGACGAAATAGTTATGTTAAAACGCTTTGATTTAAGATTTGATAGGATTCGAGGTAAGACTAGCAGTATTAAACTTCTGAAGTTTTCGACTAAAAAAATAGTTGAATCAGATTTTGCTGATCAAGATATTAAGATTGCCAAGACCCGGGGGATAGTTGGGTTTTCACTAATTGGAGCATAACCTATGCACAATCGAGTTCGGTTAAACGCTAATGAGTTGGATTCGGCTTTACATGTTTTAGCGGGGTTGATTGATAGGCATAAATGTATGGCGGATAAGATAAAGACAATTATGGAGTTGGAACAGCAGTATTTGGAAGAGTTAATCAACGCAAGAAAACAGATTTATAGTTCAATTGATGTAGATGATACAAGTGAGGAGGAGGAGAATGCCCACGTACAAGAATAACAATGAGTATGATGTAGCTGTTCAAGATAAGAGGATTCCGGCAGGATATGAGATTACTTCGCTGGAGTTTTATAGCACTTTGCCATCGGGAGTTGTTATGACCTCAGTATTGCCGTCTTGGAATCCAATTATATTTCAGACGACAGAATCAGGTAATATAGCAGAGACAGATGTGGTGAATGTTCCAGCACAAGCTGATGGTCAAGATTTAACTAGGTATAGTCTTGATGTCTTTTGTGTAATTGGTAAGGTTGAAGTTAGATTTAATACGGCCAATATGTCGCCACCGATAATTTTAGATGCTAATGAAGGTTATCAGACCACTGTATTGAGCAGAGTGGTGGATTCGATCAGGTTAACGTATTTGCAGAATGGGACAACAGTAGAAGTTCAGATTGACAAATAGGAGTAGTTGATGTTATACCGTATAGGTGTTTCAGAAGTTGCTGTAACGACAGGGGATATCTCTATTGGTGCAGTAGAGATTAAGGATGCCAATACAGATGATCGTGTTGCAGTAAGTACCTTCGGAGAGATGCTTGTTGAAGTTTCACAAGGTAGAGTAGATGATTCGCCGTTTACGGTAGGGGTATTTGAAGTTTTGCCAATAGGTGCATTAGCTGATGAAACAGCTCCAGATTCAGTCAATGAAGGAGATATTGGTATTCCCAGAATGACTCTTGATAGAAAGCTCTTGGTTAGATTGGTAGGAGCTAATGATAGTCATAGGGCAGATGTTGATAGCTCCGGGAATTTAAGTATTGTTTCTGCTCCTAATGGTGGAGTTGATATAGGGGATGTAACGATTAACAATACTGGAGGAGCAGGGGCAGTTAATATTCAAGACGGCGGGAATTCTATAACCGTTGACATTACAGAAGCTAAAGTTGATGATTCTGTTTTTGTAGTTGAAGTTGATAAAGTCTTTCCTATGGGAGCATTGGCTGATGAAACAGCTCCAGATTCAGTCAATGAAGGAGATATTGGTATTCCTAGAATGACTCTTGATAGAAAGCTCTTGGTTAGATTGGTAGGAGCTAATGATAGTCATAGGGCAGATGTTGATAGCTCCGGGAATTTAAGTATTGTTTCTGCTCCTAATGGTGGAGTTGATATAGGGG